>Ga0136644_10001990_pt1 | contig 15851 bp, 12 predicted proteins | sample C_130820_EF_Meta_FD_94780 | JGI IMG/M metagenome (GOLD analysis project Ga0136644, IMG submission 94780) | Freshwater microbial communities from Lake Croche, Canada to study carbon cycling - C_130820_EF_MetaG (v2) (version 2) | ecosystem: Environmental > Aquatic > Freshwater > Lake | place... | reverse complement strand
TATAAAAACTATGGAAAAACGAAGGATAAACGTATTGAAAATATAAATAAGAGCAAGAGAATCAAAAAATTGGTTTGAATATATTTTAAAGATTGATAGCAATATAAATGAGCAACCGTCGATTGGTAGTTCGTGTAAAAACCACAGAATTATCTTCTAATAAAAATGTAATCCCGACCATGGAAACCGCAATTCAAAAACCAGCCATGCGAACAAAAACACAAAAGAAAAAGAGCGAAATGTCTTTAAGTGAAAAATCAAAACTATGGAATGTGTTTGACGTAGACAAAAAAGATATTCTCAGTGAACATCCGGTTGAATGTGTATATGAGACAGATAAAACACTAATTAACCTTTGTAATTTATGCAATTCCACGCTCATGATAATGGAAGAGGGATTTCCTACTTGCACAAATCCTGAATGTTGTGTAATGTATAAAGATACTTTAGATTATTCACCAGAGTGGCGATTTTATGGGGCGGATGATAAAAACGCAAACGATCCCACACGCTGTGGAAACCCCATTAATCCATTATTGGTCGAATCTTCTTTTGGATGCAAAGTCTTATCAACTACAAAGTCTTCTTATGAAATGAAAAAGATAAGAAAGTGGACGGAATGGCAGTCAATGCCACATAAAGAAAAAGCGTTGTATGACGAGTTTCAGTTTATTACCATCATGGCACAGAATTCTGGAATCCCAAAAATATTTATTGATGATGCCATGATAATTCATAAAGACATTTCAGAACAAAAAATGTTTCGTGGAATGAATCGAGATGGCATTAAAGCAGCGTCTATTTATATTTCTTGCAGACTAAATGGTTGTCCTAGGACGGCGCATGAAATTGCTGAGATATTTAAACTGGATAAAACTAGCGCGACAAATGGATGTTCTATGGCTGTAAATATATTATATAACATTGAGCGCAATGTTGAGCCATCGAAGCAGACTGAATTGTGTGCGACGTTGCCTAGTTCGTTTATTGAACGCTATTGTAGTAGATTGAATTATAATCAAGAATTGACAATGCTTTCCAAATTTGTAACTAGTAAAGTAGAAAAAAATAATATAATAACAGATAATATTCCGCATGCCATTGCCGCAGGAATTGTATATTTTATAGCACAAAGTTGTCAGCAAAATATAACAAAGCAAGATATAAAAACAATTAGTGGCGTTAGTGAAGTAACAATTAATAAATGTTTTAAAAAACTAGACGCAATTCGAGACACTTTGCTTCCAAAAACAATTATAGAAAAATATACTTGATTGGCTACTTTAGGATAAATTTAAGTACGCATATAATATATATTTTTTATGTCCGAAGAAAATATCGAGATAGAAATATTGGAAGAGACTATTATCGAAGAACCCGTTGTTCGCGAAGAAATCGAAGACCACATTGTTCATGAAGAAGAACATATTGTTGTCGAAGAGCCCGTTGTTAATGAAGAAGAACCTGATGTTCACGAAGAAATCGAAGAACCCGTTGTTCACGAAGAAATCGAAGAACCCGTTGTTAATGAAGAAGAAATAGTTGAAGAAGAAACGGTCGAAGATCACGTTTTTCATGAAGAAGAACCTGTTGTTCACGAAGAAATCAAAGAAGAGTATATTGTCCATGAAGAAATCGAAGAGCATGTAGTTCATAAAGAAAAACATCATACTTTTCACGAAGAAGAGCACGTTGAATACGAAATGTTCGAAGAACCTCTTGTTCATGAAGAAGAAAAGGTTATTCCGAAATTGGTATTTATCATTCCTTACCGCGACAGAAAAGAGCACCAAACGTTTTATTCAAATCATATGAAAACTATATTAGAAGATTATAGTAAAACTGATTACGAAATATATTATATACACCAATGTGACAGTCGCGATTTTAACAGAGGCGCGATGAAAAACATTGGTTTTTTAACAGTAAAAGAAAAATACCCAGAAGATTATCAGAATATTACACTTGTGTTCAATGACGTAGATATTGTTCCAAAGACAAAAGGATTATTTGATTACGATACCACTATGGGAACCGTAAAACATTTTTATGGTTTTAATTTTACATTGGGTGGGCTATTTTCAATTAAAGGTGGTGATTATGAAAAAATAGGCGGTTTCCCTAATTTTTGGTCATGGGGTTATGAAGATAATCTATTACAATTGCGAGCCCAAGATGCGGAATTAAATATAGATTTATCACAGTTTTATACAATCCTTGATGAGAATATAATACATATGAACGATGGATTAATAAGGACAATTAACAAAAGCGAATTTGATAAATACTTGGGAAACACGAATGAGGGTTGGCATTCTATTAAAAATATAGCTAAAACAATTGACGAATCTAATGGATTTGTTAATATTTTTAGTTTTGATACGGGCAGCGAACCAAATTCTACTGAAAATAAAACATACGATTTAAGAATGGGTAGCCAACCTTTTAAGCCAAACACATTTTTCAAACCATCTAGGCGCGGCAAAGCTAGAATGGGAATGGGACTTTAATTGATAATAACATAAAAACTCTTATTATCAAAGCTAATGTGACATTATGTCGGCTATTATTTTTTTTCGCAATTCTATCATTTCTGGTGAATTAGAATCGTGATTGTGTGTTAATTGGTTAGGATGAAGCCTATAATATACTAACACGTCTGGAATGTTATATATTTTTCCATATCTGTGTAATAATCGCAATTCTAATTCATAATCTTCGCCAATTTTAATGTTACGACTAACGTTATAATTTCCTACCACTAACACTGCGCTTTTACGCATACAAAAAGTAGGCTGATTCATAAACCAACTTGGCTGAAATTTTATATATTCCTCCCACGTAATACATTGCGGATGATTTGTTTTTTTTTGCATTGTTTTTCGTTTAGGATTTGTTTCGTCATCGTTACAAAACAATTGAATATTGGATCCACAAATAACGCAATCCGGATTGTTCTTCATAAAATCAATTTGCGTAGTTATTCTATCAGGCAACATGATATCATCAGAATCCATTCTAAATATTAATTCATTGGAACACAACAAAACACCTTTGTTTTGCGCATAAGTAACGCCGTAATGTTTATCAAGTTTTTCATATACGACTTTGCAAAAACGCGTTCTCTTTTTAAACATTTCTATTTCTGCTTCCAGAATTCGCGAATGTTCTTCATCTGATCCATCGTTTACACAAACAAGCTCAATTCCAAAATAACCATTTTGGCATTTAATTGATTCTAGACATTCTCTTAAATATAAAATAGGCGTATTTCGTACCGGAATTAAAATAGAAACATAAAACGCTGGTTCTCGCAATAATGGTGGAAGCGCCATTGTATTCATTTTTTCATAGTTTTTGTTCGCGGTTCCCCATGCCTGATATGCGTATACTTTTTTATGTCCCTTGTAAGAAAGTCCAGTAAAATGTATGGGCAAAAAGCAGTGGCTAGGATATACAGAAAAGTCTTTATAATTTCCTGTTTTTAAAAACTTAGTAAGTAATCCGGGTCCCACTGACCCCCAAGCACGAATTGTCTTATTCATTTTATCATATTCTGGTGTATTAATCCAATCAATTATATCTTTACACAATCGATGTCCGGGAATAAATCCCATTGTTCCAGTAGCAATAAGATCGCTGCGTATTATTTCATTTTCATAAGTTGCAAACCCAGTTTTGTTGTTAAAAAAATCATCAAACGGTTCTATACATATTGAATCGGCGTCTACAAAATAACCCCCATAATTAAATAAAATTTCCCATCTCATAATATCCGCCTGCCCATTGATTTCCTTCATAATATCAATCTTAGATTGGCATGCGAAAACCATCCCCCGCTTTTCAATTTCTGCTTCGTTCCAAAATATATATTCAAAATCTGGATGTTTTTCCTTCCACGTTCTCATCATTTCTCTAGGCGCTTCCAAAGGACCTATCCATATTTGGTGTATAATTTTAGGAATAGACATTGTTATTAATTATAAAAACATTTTTATATTTTTTATGATGAAATATAGTTTTCTTTTATTTCATACATTTTATAAGTCAATCCCACAGTATCATGTGTTTCCCAAATTCCCGATATTTTCAATAAAAATAAATTCGGTTTTGAAGAATCGTAATTCTTATATTGATTGTAATCTCTGTATATTTTCATGCAACCAGAATACATCTGTCTCGCTAACGAATTTGATATTTTACGAGAACATTGCTTTGTTTGTTTATAAAATTCTAAGACTCGGTGTTCCAATTTGGCAAAATCTTGAACAATTTGTCTATTATGTGGAGTATTTGGATTAAAAACTATTTGTTTTTTCATTCCCGCAGTATCAAAGGTTGTTGTTTCTATTGGAAATAAAAGATATAATCCGGTCATGGTAAAATATTCATTTGAATAAATAAGTTTTGTAAAATATCCATCCATTATCATATTACGCTTTGGGTCTAATATATAAACATTATTAATACTTATTTTTTTGGGTGAATCAATGGCAATGTTCATCTCTTTTATATAGTGAAAATATTATTTTATTTCATTTATACATTTATTATATTTAGTAGAATAATAATAGCCTGTGAAAATGTAAAAATATAATTATCTTTATATATACTAATGTCTGCAAGATTAAATTTCAACGAAATTCCTTATATTCCATGGAAGGGTAAATCATTTACGCAAATTACATCTTCCATACAAAAAAATGGCGTATCATCAAATACTATTAGCAAAAGCAATCTATTTCACCCACTTCCTCTTAAGATTTATAGAAAAGAAATAGCAACCAACACAACTACTTGCACAAGTAGAAATGTATCGATTGATGAATTAAATATGCCAGGCGGTTCTCTAGTAAATAGTAAGGAAGTGGGAAATTTTGGTGAAGTAAGCACAATAAACAAAATATTGCCCAATAACACAAGCGATTATCCAAATCTTAGTGCGAATTGTAACAAGGATTCTGCTGTCATTTTATCACCCGCTGATAACGCAAAACGCAGAGTAAGAAGCAGTGGTAGAATAAAACGACAATTTGATATTTCAAAAAATAATGATTCTTATTATACTTCAACAAATCAATATTTAGTAAGTCGAAATCGCACATTTACTCAAAACCAGTATAATTATATTCGCCAGGGGGATTCTAAGGCAGTTCCTGGAACGCCGCTTTCTTCATCGAATGTTTACAGTCCCCAAGGCATTAGCCATTGTCAAAAATATCAAATGGGGGCTTGTTCTTTTTCATATAATTGGATAGATGGAAAAACATACGTGGTGTCTATTCCAGGCGGCTATTATGCAGTTGAAGATATTAACGATATTTTTAAACAAGCAATGATAACGAATTATCATTATGTGATAGTGACTCCTAACAATTCTACCACTTTCGTAGGAACCCAATTAGTGAGTTTAGAAGCGTATATAGGTTTAAAGAATATAGCGTTTTTTATGAACATTGGATTTAATAGCAACACAAATACTGTAGAATTACAGGTAATGGAAGCAGATTCAGCAAGGTTTAATATATCGATTATTACATTGCCGACGTTCCCATCTGTAGATTTAGATTGGTCATCGAGTTTTAATTTAACACCGAAATCGCCTACTTTTGTCATAAACAATAGTATTTTTAGTGTTGCAACCGGGTTCAGTTTGGGAAGTTATGGTGGCGGAACCACGGATCAAACTTTTACATCTTCGTTTGCGCCAGGAATTCAAAGCCTGTATGTAAAATTATATTACAAACCAAATAACCCTCAATTTGGACAACAGGGTGCGGTATCTTCTAGTTCATTGACCTTGAGAACGAAATATGATTCTATTCAGAATTCTAGTTCGTTGTATAGAAAGGCGTTTGGTGCTTCTGTTACAAATGCTTTGGCGTATGGCGTGAGTGAAGCCGGATATACGAATAAGGATAAGATGGGGTATCCTAATAAAAAGACGCCCAAATTTTCGAAATATTGGGAAGGCATGAGAGTGTGCGATTTACACCCTTAAAATTTAGGATTTATATATAACAATATTATATATAAATATGGCTAAAAAAAGTTTTATTATCAACACCAATTCGCTTGTTAAAATGGTAGGAAAAGGTGTTAAAGTTATAGACAATATTCAAATTAATACAAATACTAGAATAACTATTGCTGTTGAATCGAATGGATATTATGTAAATATAGAAGGGTGGACAATTGAAGACTGCGAAGTTGCAGAAAGAATGATAAATGATATAGTTAATGAGGTCGAATTAATGCTTACACCAACGCGGGATAATCCGGTCGAATTAATGGTTACAGCAGCACCAGCACCAGACAGTCCTTTTAAACGGCGGCGTAGTGAAGCTGGGGGCGGACGAAGTATGGAAGAAGCTTTTGGTAGAAATAGAACTGGTGAACGTAAGCCGTTATTACTTTCATCGCGTACTATAGGTACACCTTCTGCCACCACCACATTAAGTCCTCTTGCTGAACCGGTTGGTAACAGTGTACCATCTGAACGCATGGCATTACGTCCAAATAGAAGACTTTTTTTGGCTGCCGAAGATGGCGGTGATTCACAAAGAGAGAGATCGCACCCCGGTAAATTAGGAATGAAGTTTACCGCCGGCGGCGCGATGCGAAGCGATACAATTTTAAAGAAATTAACACTAGATTGGAAAAAAAGCTTTTCTAATGATTTTATTAATTACATTATAACTAATCCCGGCGCGGGGAACACTGGTGGCGTATATTTTTTATATTTAAAGAATGTATTTGATAATTATTTTTCTGAAGGCGCAGGTGACAACTTTCAATCTTTTATATATAATTTTATAAAAAGTGAATCAGATATCCATTTTTGGGGCGATATAAATGAAAGTTATTTATCCGAACAAAATGCATCAAAGCTCGCAGAAATTAAAAAAAATTTTCGTAAATTAAGTTTTGGTGTTCATATAAAGTTTACTGATAATATACACGTTTTAAGATTTCAATCTATAGCAAACGACACAGAACAAAATCGTTGCTTTGTTACTTTATTTCGCAATAAGGTGCCATTATCAGAAATAGAGTTTCCTGTTGAACTTTATGGCGATATATCGGTTTTGGAATTAAAAAATACAGGATTGCTCGAAAATTTAATAATACAATTAATTCCTATATTAAGTCGCATAAACAATGACCAAGCGTTGCTAGAAAAAGTCCCAGATTTTATTTACACAATTTTAAGTTTATTCATAAGTATACGGCGTATATTAAACGAAGATTATTTTGGTGATCCTGATTTACAAAGGGTTCAGGGTGAAAATCCTTATCTAAGAAAATTTGGTGGAACCAAAAAACGCAGAACAACAAAGAAAGCAAAGAGAACCAGAAAACGCCGTTAAAAGTTAACAAATATATTTGTTTCCATGATAGATCTATGATACGGCACGTTATTTTTCACACACCATTGCGCACACTTTTCAACATTGCTTCGTACAAGTGTATCTATTTTGTCTTGTTTATGGCGATTATCTATAAACGAGATCGTATAATGTATATTTTCTATCTGTTGTTGGCCAAAAATAGCATTATATTCTTCTAATTTCGTTAAAAAATAATAAGAAATCGGAACATTTAAAAACCGACGAATAAAAGAGGTATCGTCTGTCGAAACCATCTTAGAAAAAGTTTTATATAAAACCGGATAAAAATGCTCGCACGAATTATAACAAAAATCTTTGCATACAATATACTTTTCCGAATTTGCGTATCTGCTCGTATTTGGTTTATTGATATACACTTTACCATAAAACGATGACAATATATAAAGCAAATCAATAGTATGTTGCATAAAACAATCAAACAATTTCAGCACAAAATTGCCACCCTTCTTTTGCATTACTAGCGCGTAAGCTATTTGACCAAACAGTAACTTTGTGATATTTATCTCTTGGCTATTAAAATCAACCGAAAAATCAAACCCGCCGTCCCCGGTAATCAAATCCATTGAGGACGCATATTTTTCTTTACAATATACAAAATTTTCTAACGCCAAAATATCACCCGTTCCATCTTTTCCAGTTTCAATAAATACATTGGGATGGTTGTTTAAAAAATAATCTGTCTTCTTCCAAGCAGGTATATTTGGATCGGTTTCATCTTCCAGTATTGTCATTCCGATATAGGAATCGTGCGAGCAAGCCCTTATGTTGGATATCGCTTCTATAAAGCCACCTGGGCCTTCTGCCAAATGAAAAGTTTTTATGGGTTTTGAATCGTAATGTAACGCAAAAACATTAATCATTTCAACCATTTTAAAATATGATCGAGATAGCGGTTTGTATTGTGAAATACATTTCTTTTTCATAGGTATTACAGTGTGAATATATTCGTAGGGGTTCGTATATTTTTTGTAGATATCCCAATCTTTATCGTGTTTGCTTATTTTCTCTTTTATTTCATATAAATAATGCGCCAATGAATTAGATATAATGGGACTAACTTTATCCGATGATTCTATGCAGTCTATGTATTTATATAATAAAATGCTGGTGCTTGGTAATAAATAATAACTCATGATAATAAAAAACAATAAATATATTTATATCCTTTATTGTTTTTATGGATTTGTACTGGGGGTTCTTATTTTAAATTTCATTTGTGCTAATGGGGCAGACTGTTGTGGGGGCAAAGGAACGGGCAAAGGAACGGGCAAAGGAACGGGCAAAGGAACGGGCAAAGGAACGGGCAAAGGAACTGTTTCTTGGCTTTCTGGTGGTGCCTCAAATTTCTTCAATATTATCTTTTGTTTTTGCAATTTACGAACCACAGGTTTGGGTGGTTCTTCAACGGCATCGACTTCCTTTTTCACTTCTTCAATTACCTCATCCTCTAGTTTTTCCAAGGCTGCATTTTTCTTTAAAATAATCTCTTCCATTTTACTAACGTCCACGTTACGAAGTTTCTTAAAGATAAAATATCTATTCATGAACGAAATAGTTTTTTCTTCAGTGGACATAGAAAGTGCTTTTCCGTAGTCAGCCTCTTTCTTTGGATTCATTTTCACTTCCATTTCCATATAATTAAACAATTCATCGAACAAAACTGAACCGTCGGGTAAATTCATGTGATTCGCTTCCTCTTTTGTTATTAAAACAAAACCGTAATCTTCCATAATTCTCACCAAGTATTTAAAATTCACCAAATATTCTCTCAATACTTGATTAATACTTTCTTGATAAACGTTAATGGCATACCCTAAGCTCATCTCATCGTCTGGAAATCCTGTTTGATCATATTTTTTAGTAATCTCAAAAATCTTCTTTTCGTTCTTAAATATAGAAATACTTTCGTCGCTAGAAATGTTCTTTAATTTATTAAACACTGTTTGACCGTCATAACCGGTTGCTATAAAATAACCATTTACTTTTGTGCATTCCGCGACGTTTCTCAAAAACTTATGAAACGACGTGGCGTTTTCAAAGAAATAATGGATAGCAAATTGACATGAACTTATTTGAAATCCGTTTTCCGCAACGCCATATTGTTTAATGACACCTTTTCCCAATAATGTCGCGTCCTTAGGACCTTTTCCAAACACTGCATTTGTTACCTGTTTATCTTTTTCAGTAGCCAATGCTTCCCCGCTACGAATATTCATTCCACTATTTCCTACAACAAATAGGGCTCGTGGCATATGGTTTTCGCTAGTTCGCTTACGTTCTTTTAAATAACGCGCACACGCACCGTCAAGCTGATTATGAATATTATCCTTAGAAATATCTACGCCGAATACAAACTTCAACTTTGCCGCCATCCATTTTGATAAATCGCCCGCTTTACCAACAGCATAATCCATGAGGGTATCGCCACGATTTGCTGCACCAACAATCAAGTTCTTTTTTACATAAAGATTGTGAAAATCGCGCAAAGATCTTGTGCTAGTTTCCTCTTTGGATCGATTGTAATAAACATCTTCGCGAATAATAAATTCCGGTATATTTTGCCCCGTGGTTATCATTTCTTCAGTAATAGGATTATGTATTGAATGCCAATTGTTATTAGCAACATGGTAAGCATTTCCGTAATTATTTCCACCAGCGAGTAAATCAGCAGTTTTATCATAACGGACACGCAAAGGAATCCATTTCCAACCCTCTTCTTTCGTGTCGTCATATTTAAATTCAACAATCATATTTTCATCAAATAATTCGTTTTCTTCCGTGGTCATAAATAACTTTGACCCATCGTCCCTCAATAATATATTTGTATATCCAGCATCAGGAACAAACGGATCTGTAGGCTGAAATCTAACTGGTTTGTATTGTTTTTTTCGATCAAACCCAGTATTTGTCGGAATGTTATCTTCTAAAACATCTTGAAACGGATTCAAAAATCCATGAATGCGTTCATCAAACCCACAATGTAATTCAATAGTTTTATATTGAACAACCTCTTGACTTCCTTGTAAGTTTCGGCCCTCTTCGAACCTATGATGAATTTCTTCCTTGCCCATACTATCATGTTTATTGCTCACTAGAAAATCAATGGTGTTGAATTCTGGCGGTTTCCACTTAAACGATTTGTCCCAAGTTGTTTTTGAAAGAGGGCCTGGCGGGCCACCTTCAGAAGTTCCACCGACTGCCATATTAGATGGCGTAAATATCAATCCGTCGGTACTATATTCAAATAATCCGTCTTTAATGTTTGACATAATTTTTGCACATCCATCAAATATTGTTACCGCGGGGCTATCGTAATAGAAATTCTTACACACAATTCGCAAATCAACAGATTTTTTATTATTATTGGGTTTTACTTCTTCTACCGTTTCTAATATTGAAATAGGTTTAATCAAATCAATAACTTGCTTCAATACAACCAATCTATATTTCTTTTCTGGTGCCGGTTCTTCATCCTCTTTTGGAATAAACGCATATTCCCTTGCTGATTTTGTATGTACATAATAAATATCAAATGCCGCGTATAATTGAATAGCCTCCCCGTTTTTATCAGTTTTAATATGTTCGCCATCAATTAACGTCTCGAATATGGTATTTTCGTTTGTTTTTGCGCCAGTAAATGTGACGCTCATATTTGTGTCAATCATATATATTTTTCCATCGCCAGCTATGTATAAAAGTTTACGATCGCCGTCTGCCTTATCAGTGACTGTGTAATCTTTTCTAATATTTGCACTTTTGTTAGCTTCCGTAGAATCTAATATATTATCCATTTGTAACGTATATGTGCTAGGGCCAATAAAATCACTAGGATAAATTCGCTTAGGTTTATCCAATGGCTTTCCCTCTTCATCTTTGCCATACTTTTCGCCGTGAACCAATTTCATATAAGATTCTAGAACAGATTGGCGTTCAAAATAGGAAATTGGATATTTTGAACCTTGTAATCCACTTAAAACAATGCGAATGCTCTTTCTTAATTGGTTCATTAATTCCTTTTCCGAATTAAAACTGGAACCTACGCCCATTTTAGAATTATCAACCTCTAATTCAATTTCGTAAGATGGTATATTTGAAAAGACGCCAGCGTCTTGTATAGTTAATTGCGGCATAGGTGTATAATTGCTGGTTTTTGATGATTTTACTATACTCAAATCTGCAAATATTGGGAAATCGTCGTGATAAAAACGCACTCGATTCATAAACCGAAATATTTTTAGTGAATCGCCCCATCTCGAAATAATATTCCTGGATATCTGCGACTGCACGTTATAATCAACTTCAGTTTGAAAAGAAACGCGAAAATTAAATTCTTCCATATCTAATGGATTAATTCGTTCGCCGGTTTTTGTAGTAGCTTTTTCCTTTTGTGTGAATTTTAATTTATTAAAAGTTGTGGATGGCATATCAATAATTTTTTGAATGCTATTTGTCCGACAATATTCTTTTATTAAATCTGTACCAACAATTTCAGCGCGAATATTCGACATAAGTTTCTGCCCAGTTCTTGGATTCACGTATTCGCTATTAATGCGCAATATTTGAAATCCGTCTACATTCTTTGTTTTAAATCCACAAGCATATAAATGCTTTACTACATTGTCATAGTCTATTTTAGAAATGGGCTTGGAAAGTTTCTTATTGGTGCCAAACCTTAACTCTAATTCGCTAGATTTACGATTTGTTTTAATAAATGGATTACTTTCTAAATAATGATGAACAATATTCTCAAATTCTTCCTTTTTTCGCTTTATTGTGGTTGCATTATCGGCTTTTTTTTGCACATCTTCCGTAGCCTCTTTTTGCATAATATATTGTCTTATATAGATAAAATCATATATTATTTTTATATTCAATTTTCTCATTTCCATTTTGTATGCTCACTTATTTTCTCATAAAGCTCAGGCTTTTTTACTTTATCGCCAGGCGAATGAATGCCTAGTTTTTTACTGATAGTTATTAACTCTTCTGATTTATAAGAAGATATGGGTTTTAATGGTTTTAAATAACTTTCTAAACAGAACCATTCTTCTTTTCTGCTATTAACATCTTCTTTGGATAACTCTTCTATATTTATACTATATCGATTACGATCTTTTATTACTACGTAATACGGCAATTCTGAGTCTTTATTTGAAATAAATTCCAATGCGCATTTTGTTGTAGGGTTTAATAAGATAATATTTATTTTATAAAAAATAATAATTGCCATTAGTGAAATCATACTTGTCTCTTTTTGCGACGTTAATAGTTCAGACAATATTTCTTGAACGGATGCCTTTGTCATTTTATAATTAGTTAGTTTAAATGTGCTGGGATTTTCTTTTACCATGTCAGCTACATTTTTCTTTATTTCCAATTCTTTCATGCCGTAATTGCGATGTATTTCTAAATATTCATCGTAGCCGTTTACAGCTATGTAAATGCACCAAAACAAACTGTCGGGTAGTTTTGGGGATATGTATTCGGTTTGTATTTTTACCGGGACGGAAGGGAGGGGAGGGGCGGAAGGGACGGAAGGTTCTTGAAAAATATTCGAAACGAGTTCGTTAATATTTTCAAAAGACTCACTGAGTTTTGGTACATCGGTTATTTTGTTTTCAATTATGGCAGATGTAATATTTTTATCAACCACATTTAAAATAAGAGGGGTAGTGTTTAAAATGTACATATATTTACCCAAATCCGACAATATCGATGAAACCCCTACATAAGGCGTTTTTAAAAACAGAAAACGGTTTAAAAACGACGACATTATTTATTTATAGAGCTATATAATACTCTCTTGTTATCTTTATCTTCCTTTTCAATAAAATAAGAGTTCTTGAATTCTTCCTTCTGATATTCCATTGTATTTAAAGATTCTTCTTGTTCTTTTATGTATTCAAGATATTTGAATAAATCATCAATAACCGTCTTTTCTAAAAAGGAAAGGTTTATATAAACACCACTTTTGTTTTCGTTTATTTTACAAAGTGATGTAGATAATATTTTTAAAATCTCTAATTGATGGTATTTATTTAATCCTTCAATCGTATTTTTTAATTTTTCTAAAATTTCCAAGTCGATTAAATCCATTTGTATAATTTATTAGTCAATTATTATTTTATATACTTTTTCTTTGCATAATATATTATGGCTTCGTGCAAATTTATGACAGTAACTGAACTACAACACGATTTTAAATCATTAGGAATTACTGAGACCGCAATAAACAAGAGTGAAGATTTTAATGATGACGAATTACTTAAATTAAGTGTTTTGTCCGATGAAAAACTAGTCGCAAAATCGGATAAAGGTATAACTAAATCTATATTTGGCGCCGACATAACAGCGCCAGACGGAAGTGAAATGGGCGATGATAATGTGAGGCGATGGAATACTCGGTATGAAAAAAACGGTATAACTTATGTAAGGAAATGGGAAATTAGAACATCAACTAATTACACTCTAAGAGGTGAGAGTTTAGTAAAAAAATTAGGCATACCCAATAAATCCATAGCAATTGTTGACTTTGACAAAGGGTTTTTTGCACGATTGAAACTAGGTAAATGGTCACCGTTTACGTTATATTATTGTATAAACTCGATTACTAGAGCAGATTCTGCTGGAAAAATAAATATAAATGGTGGACATGGGAAGGAAGTGTTTTCAGGATTAAAAGGCATAACATGTAAAGCAATTATTAGCGATCAAAAAATTGTTGCTTTTGGCAATAGAGAATTGAGAATGAATTACAAAATAGAAAATATAAAAACAAATTATAGAGTTGGCAATAGAAAAGATATAATAAAACAAATATGGACACCCCTTTCTGATAAATTAGAGACGTTTGAAGTAGAAGATCCACATATTTACAATAATAAAACTTCTTTAAAGGATTCGATAAGAAGTATAGTAAATTTTGATGGCACTCTTGACAGGCCTGACATTAATACAATAGAAGCATTTTTACAAAAACGAAGTGGTGATCAACTTCAATGTTGGATAACGAAATATCTTTTAAAAAAAATAACAGACCCATTGGAAGTAATATATTATTTCAAACCTAATATAAATTGGAGTAAATCTCAACAAGACGATATCAACATTCAACAAATGTATACAAACGAAGAAATGGGAGATATATTTACACTTACACATGACTTTCTATACTTATGTTTTTGCGTAGAATGTCTGGGCACATCCGTCATTTTTCAAAACCAAGATCAATTTATATATTATCGTAGAGTAAAGTAATATCATATTATATTATATTATATAGGCCATGGGCGATTTTATAAAAATGGTAGACTCATACAAAGAATTCATTAATAAAAATTATGTCGATGAAAATGACAATGTCGATTTGACTCAATTTCAGGATAAAAACGTGTTTTTAGACATAATAATAAATAAAGTAAATTCTAGTGACACAAACCCATTTTTTAGTTGTTTAAATGAAATAATAAAAGCGGGGTCAAACAATTACGAAGCAACTTTTTTTTTGATTATTGATCTAATGGAATTTTTAGAAATAAACGACGTTGATGTAAATGAGGATTTTGAAACAATTTTGATTAACATTTGTAATGGCAATGACAACGATGTATTAGCGTCATTAAATCAATACATGAGCAATGGCAATTTTATAGAATTAAAAACTAACTTAGATGCCGCCGTAAATGCTCAAATTAAAATTGTAAACGAATTAGAAAAAAACCATAATATGGAAGTAGATCATATTCCTAACAATTCTTATAGAATCCCACCTTATATAGAACCACATTCGGAGGAATATCCAGATGATTTCGAAGAGCCATTAATTAAGACAACGAATAAGCGAAAGGTTGACTATTACGAAAGCGCTGAAGTTCCTACGAAAAGGACCGCAGTTAGTACTTTGCCAAAAATTACTAGGTACAAAAATTTACCAGGTGCTTCCGTTTTTAATTTTGGTCAACAACTAAGTAGGGCTGTTACAGTTGCTAGAGGCGGGCGCAATAAAAAAAAATATAACCAAACCATGCGAAAATGTAATAAAAAATATGACCAAATGGTGCGAAAATATACTAAACGACATAGTAAAAAAATGCGTAAATATACAAAAAGAAGAGGATGATTTATCAAATACAATTTCATTATTATATATCAATTATTTATATATGCCAATTATTGATTTTATTATAAAACATATTGATCGGATTGGTGATATACTTGCTATACCTCTTTTTTTATTAGCCACTATTTATTTTTACAACATTGAAAAAAGAGATATGATAGAAAATGTATTGTTGATTTTTAGTTTTGTTGGGTTTTTAGCAGATGTTTATTTTACATATCTTTTTTTACACCATTGAAGATTTAAAATGGGACGCCATTTGGGCATCCCGCTAGATATTCAAGGACAATGTTACCGATAAACAAATCAAGTAAATCATT
>Ga0136644_10001989_pt1 | contig 15859 bp, 13 predicted proteins | sample C_130820_EF_Meta_FD_94780 | JGI IMG/M metagenome (GOLD analysis project Ga0136644, IMG submission 94780) | Freshwater microbial communities from Lake Croche, Canada to study carbon cycling - C_130820_EF_MetaG (v2) (version 2) | ecosystem: Environmental > Aquatic > Freshwater > Lake | place... | reverse complement strand
TACGCCATGCGGTTCACGGGCTCGAGGCCCACTTCTTTGAAGGTGGGCACATTGGGCAGTTGCGGCAGGCGCTGCGGCGCGGCCACCACAATCGGGATCAGCTTGCCGGTTTGAATAAAAGGCAGGGCCGAGGGCATGTTGTCAAAAATGATCGGCACCTGACCGGCCACGGTGTCGTTCAAAGCCGGACCTGCGCCGCGGTAAGGAATGTGGGTGATGAAGACACCCGCCAGGCTCTTCCACAACTCGGTTTGCAAATGCCCAATGCCGCCGGTGCCCGATGAAGCGTAGGAGTATTTGCCCGGGTTCTTTTTCAACTCGGCGACAAAGCCTTTGTAATCCTTGGCCGGAAAGCTGGGATGCACCGCAATCACATTGGGCGTGGCGGCAATGTTGATGATGGGTGTGAAGTCGGTGATCGGGTTGTACGGGATTTTGGTGTTGATGGCCGGATTCGCCGCCGTGGTGGACACCGTGGCCACGCCCAGGTTGTAGCCATCGGGCACGGCTTTGGCCGTTTCATTGGCGCCGACCACGCCACCGCCGCCGGCCTTGTTTTCCACCACCACCGACTGGCCAATCACTTTGGCCAAGGGGTCGGCGATCACGCGGGCCACGATATCGGTAGTGCCACCGGGCGCAAACGGCACTTGCAAGCGCACCACTTTGTTCGGGTAGCCATCGGCCAGTGCGGAACCGAAAACGGTGGCGGCCGCCAGCGCGGCGATGAGGTGACGACGGTCCATGAATGTGTTCTCCCAAAAAATAGACATTGAGCAATCATCATAAGCAAAAAAAAGCCCGCCGTCAGTGACTCCCCTCACTTGGCAAACCCGGTATGCTCAAGGCGGTGAATTACGCTGAACTCCTTGTCCCTGATTTTTCTTTGATCCTGTGCGGTTACCTGGTTTGCCGCTTCACGGCCCTGAACCGTGACGTGTGGCAGCAGGTCGAGCCCCTGGTCTATTTCTTCTTGTTCCCGGTGCTGCTTTTTTACTCGATTGTGAAAAGCCCGATTGACCTGGTGGCCGCCTCCAGCTTCATCAGCGCCGGCTTGAGCATGGCCCTGATCGCCATCGCCCTGTCCTACAGCCTGCCGCACTGGCCGATTCTGGGCCGGTACATTGACCGCAAAGCGCACGCGGCGGCCACGCAAGTGGGTTTTCGTTTCAATTCTTATATTGCTTTGGCACTGGCCGAGCGTTTGGCGGGGGCCGAGGGCTTGCTGCTGATTTCGATGCTGATCGGGGTCTGCGTGCCCCTGTTCAACATGGCTGCGGTATGGCCCATGGCGCGCCATGGGCAAAGCAGTTTTGCGCGCGAGTTGCTGCGCAACCCTTTGATTCTGGCCACCTTCGCCGGTTTGATCTGTAATTTTCTCGGCTTTCACATCCCCAAGTGGCTGGTGCCCAGCGTCAGCCGCATTGGCGCAGCCTCACTGGCGCTGGGCCTGATGTGCGCGGGCGCAGGCATGCAATTGAGCAGTTTGAAAGAAGGCAAATTGCTTGGCCTGTCGGTACTGAGCGTGCGGCATTTGCTTGTGCCCTTGGTGGCTTTTTTCTTGGCCCAGGCTTTTCACCTGACGGCCACACAAACCTCGGTACTGCTGGCCTTTTCGGCCTTGCCCACGGCTTCAAGCTGCTATGTCCTGGCCGCCCGCATGGGCTACAACGGGCCCTATGTAGCGGGGCTGGTCACCCTGTCGACCTTGCTGGGCATGGTCAGTTTGCCGTTTGCCTTGGTGGTGCTGCGCTGACGTGTTCAGCGGGCTTGCGCCAACGACCAAGCCACTTGCTCACGCACCACCGGGTCGGCATGCGCTGACACACTGTTCAATTGGGTTTTCAGCGCTAGTGCCTCCAGAGTGTCGAACTGCGGGGATGCCAAGGCATTGCCCGCCGCCAAGGCCAGGTTGCGCAGCCAGCGGGCATGCCCGATGCGGCGGATCGCGCTGCCTTCGGTGCGGCGCAAAAACTCGGCTTCGTCCCAGGCCAGCAAGGCGGCCACCGATTCGCTCGCCAAGCCCGAACGCACATCAAAATCAGGCAAGTTGCTGCGCTGGGCGTATTTGTTCCAGGGGCAGACCAGCTGGCATTCGTCGCAGCCGTAGATCCGGTTGCCCACCAGAGGCCGCAGTTCAATGGGGATCGGGCCTGCGTGCTCAATCGTCAGGTAAGAAATGCAGCGGCGCGCGTCCAATTGATGCGGCCCCACAATCGCCGCCGTCGGGCATAAATCAATGCAAGCGCTGCATTGGCCGCAATGGTCCGTGACCGGCATGCTGTGCGGCAAGGCCAAGTCCACAAATAACTCCCCCAGAAAAAACATGGAGCCCGCTTCGCGCTGCATCACCAAGGTGTTTTTGCCGCGCCAGCCCAGCCCACTGCGCTGCGCCAACTCAGCCTCCAGCACCGGGGCGGAGTCGGTGAACACGCGATGGCCAAAAGGGCCGATGACCAGTGCCAGTTGGTCTTGCAATTTTTGCAGCCGACTGCGCAGCACCTTGTGGTAATCGCGCCCCCGGGCATACAGCGAGACCACCGCCTCACCCGGTCTGTTGGCGCGATCGCTTTCTTGGGCCACCCAATCGATGGGTGTGTGCATGGGCAGATAATCCATGCGTGCGCTGATCACGCTCACCGTGCCAGGCACCAGCTCGGCTGGGCGGGCCCGCTTCAAGCCGTGGGCGGCCATATAGTCCATGCTGCCGTGAAAGCCCGCCGCCAACCAAGCCTGTAAACCTGGCTCAGCTGAGGACAAATCCACACCGGTCACGCCAATTTGCGAAAATCCAAGCTCCCGCGCCCAAGTTTGCACTTGGGGCCACAACACCAAAGGATCGATCTGAGTACGCACAGCAGTCACCCGCCGATTGTAGGAAATACCGCGCTGCCAGCCCCAGTGCATACCGCGCAATGCATGTGGTACTCGGAAGATGACACACAGGCCTATGCCAAAGCGCTGGCTCAATGCCCTGCCATTCACAATGCTTACATTGAATTGCAAGGCAATTTGGGGGCCGGCAAAACCACGCTGGTGCGGCATCTCTTGCGAGCCTTGGGTGTGCAGGGCCGCATCAAAAGCCCGACGTATGCAGTGGTCGAACCCCACGAAGCAGGCGATCTGGCCATCTGGCATTTTGACTTTTACCGGTTCAATGATCCCCAGGAATGGGAAGACGCAGGTTTTCGCGACATCTTTGCCAGTCCCGGTCTCAAACTGGTCGAGTGGCCTAACCAAGCTGCAGGCATGTTACCGACATCTGACTTGCGCATTTCGATTGAACTGACCGCACAAGACAACCGTCAGGTCCATTTTTCTTCGGCAACGGCTGCCGGAGCGACCTTGATTCAGGCCTTGCCTCATGCCTTTTAAACCGCTTGCACGCAAGGCCCTGCAACGGCGCAACCTGATCCAAGCAGGTTTTGCAGCGGTGGTTCTTGGCCCTTCGGACTTGTCGTGGGGGGCCAGCATGCTGGCAGTGCGGATCTGGCCATCGACCGATTACACACGGGTCACCCTTGAATCCGATACCCCTTTGCAAGCCAGCCAAACCCTATTGCCCGCCCCACCGCGATTGGCGATTGACATTCAAGGCCTCGAACTGAACAACGCACTTCGCGAACTGGTGGGCAAAGTACTTCCGGATGACCCCAACATCGCGGGGATTCGGGTCGGGCAATACAGCCCGGGCGTGGTGCGCTTGGTGATTGACCTTAAAAGCGAAATCACCCCCCAAGTATTTGCTCTGCCCCCCGTGGCCGCCTACCGTCACCGATTGGTCTTGGACCTTTACCCATCTGTGGCCATCGACCCCTTGGAAGCGCTGATTGCAGAGCGTATGCAAAGCATGGCATCGGCGGCCCCAAAAGGGACCGCAAGACCCCCAACAGACCCTCTGGGAGAGCTCATCACACGGCAGTCCGGCAAAAATAACTGGCCGCAACCGACAACACCAACAATTGACACGTCGCCCCATGCAGCGCCGCCTTCGACACGGCGGACACCGCCAGCAGACCCTGGTGTTGACTTGGACAACCCCAGACATCCCACTCGCATCGATCCGCCTCGCAAAACCGATCGATTGATCGTCATCGCCTTGGACCCCGGCCACGGCGGAGAAGACCCGGGCGCCATAGGCCCCAATGGCACACAAGAAAAAGACGTGGTGCTGCAAATAGCGCAGCGCCTGAAAGAACGCATCAATGCTTCCAGCATGAATGGCAATCCCATGCGGGCCTTTTTGACCCGAGATTCAGACTTTTTCGTGCCTTTGCACATCCGGGTTCAAAAGGCACGCAGCGTACAGGCCGATTTGTTTGTCAGCATCCATGCCGATGCTTTTTTTACACCGCACGCCCAAGGCGCCAGCGTGTTTGCACTGAGTCAAGGGGCCGCCTCCAGCAGCGCCGCCCGGTGGATGGCCAACCAAGAAAACAAGGCCGATTTGATCGGCGGGGTCAACATCGCGGTGCAAGATGCCCAGGTCAAACGGGCTCTCTTGGACATGAGCACCACCGCACAAATCAATGACAGCGTGCTGCTGGGCGGCGCCATGTTACGGGAAATAGGTGGCATCGGACGGCTGCACAAACCCAAAGTCGAACAAGCTGGTTTTGCGGTGCTCAAGGCACCCGACATGCCCAGCGTTTTGGTAGAGACGGCCTTCATCAGTAACCCGCAAGAAGAAGAAAAATTACGCAGCGTCGACTACCAAAACAACTTGGCCGACGCTTTGATGCGGGGCATCAAAGCGTACTTTGCGCGCAACCCACCCTTGGCCAAACAGCGCAGCCTCTGAGGGCGTTTTATTGTTCCAAAAGATGTGCCAACCAAACGGTCTTTGCACTCAATTTGCTGAGCTGCGGGCTCGCCACGCGCCCAGCAAGGTCAACAATCCTGGCACCAAAATCATGGCCCAAATGATTTTGCTGAGATGGGTTTGGACAAAAGGTAAATTGCCAAAAAAGAAGCCTGTCAAGGTCAAACTGACGACCCAAATCAAGCCGCCGACCACGTTGAAGCTGGTGAACTTGCTGCGCGTCATGGCGGCGACACCCGCAACAAAGGGCACAAAGGTTCGAATGAAGGGCATGAAGCGCGCCAAGATGATGGTGATGCCGCCGTATTTTTCATAAAACGCGTGGGCTTTTTCAAAAGCCGACTTGTTGAATAGGTGCGAGTCTTCCCACTGAAAAACCTTGGGGCCGAAATAATGGCCGATGCTGTAGTTGACTTGATCTCCTGCAATGGCCGCCACAATGAGGACGACCATGGCCAGCGGTAAGTTCATCAAATCGGCCCCACACAAGGCCCCCACAATGAACAACAAAGAGTCGCCCGGCAGGAAAGGCATGATCACCAAGCCGGTTTCGATAAACACAATCAAAAAAAGCAAGGCATAAACAGCGACGCCGTATTGCGCCACAAAATCCCTCAGATGCACGTCCACGTGAAGGATGAAATCAATCAGTTGCATGAGCAGGTCCATAAGCAGATTATCCCTTGTGTACAGGGCCTACAATTTGCCTGTGAACACACAAACACATGCATCCTCCGCTTCCGAGGCCACCGACAGGCCGCGCCGCGCCATCCGTGAACTGCCCGATGAGCTGATCAGCCAAATTGCGGCAGGTGAAGTGGTCGAGCGTCCTGCTTCGGTCGTCCGGGAACTGGTGGACAACGCCCTGGACGCCGGTGCAAGTCAAGTCACATTGCGACTTTTGGCAGGCGGCACACGTTTAATCTCAGTCGAAGACGATGGTACGGGCATGGCATCGGCAGAACTGCCGATGGCATTGAAGCGCCATGCCACCAGCAAAATCGGCAGTCTCGGCGATCTGGAGTCCGTGGCCACGATGGGTTTCAGGGGCGAGGCTTTGGCCGCCATCAATTCGGTCTCTGAAATGTCTTTGCTTTCGCGCTGCGAGGGGCAAAGCAGCGCCTTCATTTTGGAGGGTCGCACTGGGGAGTTACGGCCAGCGGCGAGGACTTTGGGCACCACGGTGGAAGTGAAAGAATTGTTTTTCTCCACCCCAGCGCGCCGCAAATTTCTCAAGTCTGACAGCACCGAGCTGGCCCATTGCATTGAGGCGGTGCGGCGACATGCCTTGGCACGCCCGGATGTCGGATTTGCCATTTGGCACGAGGGCAAGCTGGTCGAGCAATGGCGCAGCCACGCAGGGCAAGCGGGTCTTGAGCACCGCTTGAGCGATGTCCTGGGTGCGGATTTTATGGCCCAGTCGGTGGCCGTGAACCACCGGATCGGGCCGATGCAGATCACCGGTCGCGCTGGGGTACCTGATGCAGCCCGCTCCCGCCCAGACCATCAATTTTCCTACGTCAATGGGCGTTTTGTTCGCGACAAAGTCTTGGGCCATGGCGCACGCAGTGCCTATGAAGACGTGCTGCACGGTCAACGTCAACCCGTCTATGTGTTGTTTCTCCAGATGGACCCTGCGAGGGTCGATGTGAATGTACACCCCACCAAAATCGAGGTTCGGTTTCGCGATAGCCGTGAAATTCACCAAGCGGTTCGACACGCCATAGAAAACGCACTGGCCGTTCCCCGCGCGCAAGCCTTGACAGCCCAGGCCTTGAATTCAATCACGGAGGATGGCTTGCCAACAGGCAGCCCGTCACGATTGCCAGAATCTGCGGCCTGGACGCAGCAAGGCATGCCCCTGCTGACGCCTTCAACAAGTTGGCACCCTCAAGGGGAAACGCGATACAGCCGCCATGTGGCGGATCTGCAAGCGCTTTGGGGTCAGCCTCGACAGGCGCCCCAAGCCAATGGGTTTGCGCCCCTTGGCACGCCGGGCCTGGGCTTGGGTGAACCCACCGTCTCGGCCGTTCTCAGCAAGGATGAACCGCGCTACGACTCCACGGGCAAACCAATCGAACTGCCAGCCGGAGAATGGCCCTTGGGTCGTGCCATTGCCCAACTGCAAGGGGTTTATGTGTTGGCTGAAAATGCCCAAGGCCTGATTGTGGTGGACATGCATGCGGCCCACGAGCGCATCGTGTACGAACGGCTCAAGCAGCAAATGACAACGACACGGATCCACAGTCAGCCTTTGTTGATCCCAGCCACCTTTGCCGCGACCGCGAGCGAAGTCGCCACCGCCGAGACCTGTTTGGATGTTTTGACACAATTGGGATTGGAAATTTCCCCACTGTCCGCCAAAACTTTGGCTGTTCGCGCGGTTCCGACCACGTTGGCACAAGGCGATGCGGTCGAACTGGCAAGAAGCGTATTGGCCGAATTGGCATTCCATGATGCATCTACCGTGGTACAGCGGGCGCAAAACGACATCCTGGGCACGATGGCCTGCCATGGCGCAGTGCGGGCCAACCGGCGATTGACTTTGGATGAAATGAACGCCTTGCTGCGACAAATGGAAGAGACCGAGCGCTCTGACCAATGCAACCACGGCCGCCCCACTTGGCGGCAAGTGAGCATGCGCGAATTAGATGCCTTGTTCATGCGCGGTCGCTGATGCCGAAAATGCCCCGTCACCGCGTCGTTTTGATCTTGGCGATGCTCTTGGGCCTGCAAGCCGTCACCACCGATCTGTATCTCCCCGCCCTGCCCGCCTTGAAAGAGGATTTGGGCGCCAGCATGTCGCAAGCCCAGTTAACGCTCACGGCCCTTCTTTTGGCCTTTGGCATCTCTCAGTTATTTTGGGGTCCTCTGTCCGACCGCTTTGGACGCAGACCTGTGTTGCTGTGGGGTATGGGGGCTTACGTGATGGCTTCGGCAGGCTGCGCTTTTGCGTCCTCAATGGACCTGCTCATCCTGTGGCGAACCCTTCAAGGCATCGCCATGGGTGCGGCCGTGATGTCTGCCCGCGCGGTGGTGCGTGATCTGTACCAACCCATAGATGGCGCGCGGGTCATGTCTCAAGCCCTGACTGGCTTGGGCATGATTGCTTGCTTGTGTGCACCTGCAGGCGGCTTTTTGACCGATCACTGGGGTTGGCGTCCTTGCTTGATGGCTTTGTCTGTCTTTGGCACCATGACTTGGTTGCTGCTGCTGTTTCGTTTTCAGGAAACAGGGGTACAAGCGAATCACCGGGCCTTTCAGCCCCGCAGTTTGATCAAAGCCTGGATTGAAATGTTCAGAGACCCCACCTTTCGGGCTTATTGCGCTTTGTCTTGCGCATCGTATTTAGGTTTGTTCACTTTTCTGGCGACATCCTCATTTGTCTTTGTGCGGCAATTCCATCTGAGCAACACCCATTACGGACTCATGATGTTGTCCATGTCGCTTTCCTACATTGTGGGCACCTTCATTTGCAGATGGATGCTGCTGCGTTTGAGCGTTCAAAAAACTGTCGCGCTGGCTTCTTGCATGACGATGACAGGCGGCATATCACTGGCCTTTTTGGCTTACTTGGGCCAAGACCAAGCTTGGTATGGTCCTTTGTCGGTGATGGGGCCTGTGAACATCTTCATGATGGCGCACGGTGTCCATCAGCCTTGCAGTCAAAGTGGTGCGGTCAGCCACTTTCCCCATATGGCAGGCACCGCGTCCGCAATGAATGGGTTCTTGATGATGTTGGGCGCATTTTTCATGGGCGACTGGTTGGGCGCGCACATGGACCACCCCAGCTTGGCCTTGGCCCAGGGCATGCTGCTGTGGAGTCTGTGCATTGGACTGTTAGCCTGGACCTGGGTGAGGCGTTTACCGCCTCCAGGGTATTGAACATGCCGGCCCCTCCATTTCCTGACGCACTGGCTTTGGTGGGCCCCACCGCCAGTGGCAAAACGGCCGCTGCCATGGCCATTGCGCAACACTGGCAACAACAAGGCGGCATTGAAATCATCAGTGTGGACTCCGCTCTGGTTTACCGCGGCATGGACATTGGCACAGCCAAGCCTTCGGATTCGGAGTTGGCCCTTGTCCCTCACCACTTGGTCAATATTCGCGATCCCCTGAACGCCTACAGCGCTGCAGAATTTGTGCGTGATGCGGAACAACTCATGCGTGAGATCAGAGCCCGCGAATGTGTGCCCCTGTTTGTGGGCGGCACCATGCTGTACTTCAAAGCCTTGCTCGAAGGCCTGAGCGACATGCCCCCCTCCGACACCGTCACACGGGCCACATTGCTCGAAGAACTGAATGCTGTTGGCTTGCCTGCACTTTACGATCGCCTTTGCTCAGTGGACCCTGCCACTGCGGCGCGTTTGGCGCCCGGAGATACGCAGCGGATTGTGCGTGCACTGGAAGTATGGCGAGTGACAGGCAAACCGATTTCGTCATTTCAAACACGCGACAGGTTGCAAGGCCCCAGACAGGACATTCATGTCATTTCACTGGAACCCCAAGACCGAGCATGGCTGCACGAGCGGATTACAATGCGTTTTGACACGATGTTGGCTGGGGGATTTTTAGAAGAAGTCAAAGCCCTTCGCGCCAGGGGCGATCTGCAACCGGATCTGCCTTCTATGCGCTGCGTGGGTTACCGCCAGGCTTGGGAGGCGCTGGACAAGGGCTGGCCCTTGTCCGAGTTGCGCGATAAAGGTATTTTTGCCACACGGCAACTGGCCAAAAGACAAATCACTTGGTTGCGCAGCATGGCCACTCGCCATGTCGTGGCTGCCGACCAAACCCACGCTTTAGAACACACCATGGCTTTGGCTGAGCAACTGCTAGGTCGATGATGCTGTATACCCCGGCCTCAGTCGAGCCCTTTGGCTCCACGAGTCGACTTGAGGTCGGATCGTTTATTCTTTGATTTCAAGCGCTTTTGGACTGCGCCGTAACTGGGTTGAGTGGGTTTGCGTTTTTTCGGCGGCAAAGCCACGCTGTTGACCCACTCGTGCAAGCGCGCAAACGCATCCATGCGGTTCATGTCTTGGGTGCGGTAACGCTGTGCCTTGAGGACCAAGACACCCTCCAAAGTGACCCGCGAGTCAGGCAATGCCAGCAAACGCGTTTTTACCGCCTCTGACAAAGAAGACTTAGGGATATCAAAACGCAGTTGAATTGCACTGGCAACCTTGTTAACGTTCTGTCCGCCCGGGCCCTGTGCCCGGATGGCTGTGACTTCAACTTCAGATTCAGAGATGACGATTGGAATGGACACAAAAATCGATAAAAGTTCAGCACAACATGAACATGCGGCAATCCCACGAGCGTACACTGCAGACATAACAAACGCAAAGGTGACGACATGGCCAAAGGTCAACAAAAAACTAACAAAGAGTCCAAAAAACCCAAGAAGGACACCTCGCCACCCAAAGCACCCAGCGGCGGCGAACCGGTTCGTCCCACGCAAACCACCACTGTGATCCCGCGCGGTAAAAAACCCGCCTGAGTTTTTAGATTATTGCAAGGAGCCCTTGAGGCTGTCAGGGATGGGCAAAGACATGATCTCAATGCCTTCATCCTGTAAAGACTCTGCTTCTTCGCGCGTGGCTTGACCGCGAATGCTGCGGTCTCGTGCCTCGCCGTAATGCATCTTGCGGGCTTCTTCAGCAAATTGCGCACCGACATCTTCCGTGTTGGCCAAGACATGTTTCATGGCATTCAATAAGGCCGCCTGCATGTGCTGGGTAACCATCGGTGCCGCGATGTCGGGCGATGCCGCGTTTGCGGCCACCAGCGGTTCGACTGTTGCAGCTGCAGTTGAACTTGCAGACTGGACCGGTTCAGTTGCGCCCAGATTCAGGCGTGGCGCGGAGGGCAGTTTGGTGACTTGGTCATCACCACACAATGGGCATGCAACCAACCCACGCGCGCGCTGGGATTGATAATCGTCTTCGGAACCAAACCAGCCCTCAAAACCATGGGACTGACCGCATTGGAGACTCAAAACTTTCATGGCGCAGCCCCACTCTTTTTCCATACCAAGGGCCATCTGGCCGCTTGGCCGAGGGTATTTTGCAGCCAAAGAGCGCCCGCCAGCGTCTTGGCATCGGTGACTTGGCCCGTCATGCACCAGTGCAACAGTTCTTCAGGGCTGGCAGTGAAGACATCCAGAAATTCGCCAGCATCCAAGTCACGTGGACCTGCTGTCAATCCCCGGGCAAACCAGATCTCTATGCATTCGGTGGAATACGAAATAACCGGATGCAATAGGCCCGCTCTGGCCCACTCGCTGGCCGTGTAACCCGTCTCTTCCTTTAATTCACGCTGAGCGCAAATGAATGGATCCTCACCAGGGTCCAATTTCCCTGCTGGAAACTCGGTCATGACTTGACCCACGGGATACCTGTATTGACGCTCAAGCACCAGGCGCACAGAACCATCATCCTGCATTAACAAAGGAATCACCATGACGGCCCCGGGATGCACCACATATTCACGACTGGCTGTTCGTTGGTCAGGCAGTCTGACCTGGTCACGGAAGGCGTGCAAAAAATGCCCGCGCAAAATTTCTTGGCTTTCTAAGCGCACCTCTGCCAAATGCCGATCTTCCGACTTCACGAGAGGGTTGATGGGTGTCGCAGTCATGTCATAGCAGCCGGGCTGTCATCCCTGAGGCTTCAGCCTCGGTGTTTGAGCAAATACAGAAACACACAACCCGCAAAGGCCAACACCATCACTGCGCAGGTGTGCAGGGTCTGGTGGTTCAATTGGCAAGCATCTGCGCTATGGCTTGGGCGCACAAAGTCATCAACGCCCCAGGCACGATGCCCAAGACCAAGACCAACAAGCCATTGAGCGACAAGACCACTCTGACATCGGCATCTGCAGTCACTGTCGTCGCTGTGACCGGCTCTTCGAAATACATGACCTTGACGACGCGCAAATAATAAAAAGCGCCAACCAAGGACATGAGCACCGCAAACACAGCCAGCGCAATCGCAAACCCCTGGCCGGAAGCAATCAAGGCCTGCAAGACTGACAATTTGGCGTAAAAACCAACCAAAGGCGGAATGCCTGCCAATGAAAACATGCACACAGCCATCACCCCTGCAAACAAGGGGCTGCGGTGGTTCAAGCCTGCCAAATCGGTGATCTCTTCGCTTTCAAATCCTTGACGCGCCAACAACATGATGATTCCAAAGCTGGCCAAGGTGGTCAGCACATAGCCGATCACATAAAACATCGCCGAGCTGTAGGCGTTGGCCGCATGGGCGGCATTGCCGCTGACCACGCCCGCAATCAAGCCAATCAACACAAAACCCATTTGGGCAATGGTGGAATAGGCCAACATGCGTTTAAGGTTGGTTTGTGCGATGGCGGCAAAGTTACCCACTAGCAATGACGCCACAGCCAACAAGGCCAGCATTTGCTGCCAGTCCACGGCCAGCGGCAGTAAACCCTCGACCAAAACACGGATCACCAAGGCAAAGGCTGCCAATTTGGGAGCGCCAGCAATCATCAAAGTTGCTGCAGTGGGCGCGCCCTGGTACACATCTGGAATCCACATGTGAAAGGGCACCACACCCAACTTGAAGGCCAAACCAGACACGATGAAAACCAAACCAAAGACCAGTACCTGCTGTTTGATCTGTCCGGTGGCAATGGCCTTGAATATGACACTCAAATCAAGACTTCCCGTAGCACCGTAGACCATGGAGATGCCATAGAGCAAGAAGCCAGAAGCCATCGCGCCCAGGACGAAATACTTCATTGCCGCCTCGGTGGCATTGGCATTGTCACGACGCAAAGCGACCAATGCATAGCTCGACAATGTCAACAATTCCAAACCGAGATACAACACCAAGAAGTTTTGCCCAGAGATCATCACGCTCATGCCCAGCAGCGCAAACATGGACAGTGAGAACATCTCGCCGCCACGCAGCATGTCACGATCGGCGGCGTAGGGCCGTGAATAAACCAAGGTGATCATCACAGCGATGGCTGAAAAGCATTTGAGCCAATGACCCATGGGGTCACTCACGACCAAACGGCCAAAACCGTAAAGTGTTTGACCCGCATCGGCTTCAACGGCATGCATCAAAGCCACACCCGCCAAAGAAGCCAAAGTCAACGCGTAAGTGGCAGTGCGTTTAGGGCTGGTCACTTGCAGGTCGGCCAGCGCAATCACGCAGGCCATGACCAGCAGCACGATTTCGGGATAGACCGCCATCCAGCTGGTTGCGTCAATCATGTGTTTTCTCTCAATTCTTTGAAATCAGCGCGAACGTCGAGGACGGTCTTAAGGCAATTTGGACAAAGCGACATGCTTGAGCAAGTCTGCGACTGAAGCTTCCATCACGTCGGTAAATGGGCGAGGATACAAACCCATGTACAGCACCGCAACGGCCAGCATGGTCAGCATGATGAACTCGCGTGTGTTGATGTCGGTCAGCCCTTTGACATTTTCATTGGTGACTGGCCCAAGGTAAACGCGTTTGAACATCCACAAGGTGTAAGCAGCACCAAAGATCAGTGCAGAAGCGGCCAATAAGCCCACCACAAAGTTGAATTTCACTGCACCCAGAATCACCATCCACTCGCCCACAAATCCGGCCGTTGCAGGCAAACCACAATTGGCCATGGAAAACAGCAAGGCAAACGCAGCGAACTTCGGCATGGTGTTGATGACGCCACCGTAACTGGCGATTTCGCGAGAGTGAACCCGGTCGTACAACACACCAATCGACAAGAACATCGCAGCAGAAACAAAGCCGTGCGCAATCATTTGGACCAAGCCGCCCGAAATGCCGAGCGGATTGAAGATGAAAAAGCCCAGCGTGACAAAACCCATGTGGGCGACTGAAGAATAAGCCACCAGTTTTTTCATGTCTTTTTGGACCATCGCCACCAAACCCACATAAACCACCGCAATCAAGGACAAGACAATGATGCACATAGCCCACTCGCGTGCAGCGTCTGGCGCAATGGGCATGGAAAACCGCAGAAAACCATAAGCACCCAATTTCAGCATGATGGCCGCCAGCACAGCGGACCCTCCGGTCGGCGCTTCGACGTGCACATCCGGCAGCCAGGTGTGAACGGGCCACATCGGCACCTTCACGGCAAAAGCGGCAAAGAAGGCAAAGAAGATCAAATTCTGCGCGCCAGACGACAACGGCAATTGATGCCAAGTCGCAATATCAAAACTACCGCCCGATTGGGTGTACAGATAAATCAAAGCCACCAAGGTGAGCAAAGAACCTAACAAGGTGTACAAGAAAAACTTGAATGCCGCGTAAATCTTGTTCGGTCCACCCCAAATACCGATGATCAGATACATCGGAATGAGTGTCGCTTCAAAGAACACATAAAACAACAAACCGTCCAAAGCACTGAACACGCCAATCATCAAGCCAGACAAGATGAGAAAAGAAGCCATGTACTGATTGACTTTGCGGGTGATCACTTCCCAACCGGCCATCACGACAATCACATTGATGAATGCCGTCAACAAGACCAACCACAAAGAAATCCCGTCGAGACCCAAGTGGTAGTTCACATTGAAACGATCAATCCAGGGGGCCTTCTCGACAAACTGCATGGCCGAAGTGCCCAGCTGAAAACCACTGTACAAAGGCAATGTGATCAAGAAGCTGACCAAGGCACCCAGCAAAGCAAGCCAACGCACGGCGCGGGCATGCTCATCACGTCCGAGGGCCAACAATACAAGCCCGAACGCGATGGGCGTCCAGATAGCAAGGCTCAACAATCCCATTTTTATGCTTCCTTACTTGTTGAGCCAGACGAAATACGTCATCAGCACAAAGATACCCAGAATCATGACCAGGGCATAGTGGTAGAGATAACCCGATTGGAACTTGCGAACCTGACCCGATACCCAGCCCATCAATTTCCATGAGCCGTTGACGACAAAGCCATCGATCAAAGCAAGGTCCCCCACCTTCCAAAGACCATTGCCCAGCGCCCGGGCACCGCGTGCCAGCATGTTTTCATTGAACCAATCGAGGTAATACTTGTTCTCCAAGATGAGCACGGCAGGCTTGAGCGCTCTGGCGAACGCTGCAGGCACTGAAGGATTGATCATGTACATGTACCATGCCGTTACAACACCCGCCAAGGCCAGCCAGAAAGGCGCCGACGACAACGCATGGAGGGCCATGCCCGCTGGACCATGGAAAGCGTGTGCCAGCTCTTGCATCACGGGGTGACGGGCAGCATCCACAAAGATGGCGTCTTTGAAAAATTCACCGAACAGCATGGGGTTGATGGTCATGTATCCGATCACCACGGATGGAATCGCCAGCAACACCAAGGGTACCGTCACAACCCAGGGCGACTCATGGGGTTTGTCATGCGCACCGTGGCCATGGTCATCGTGGTGTGCCTCATGGTGAGCATGAGGATTTTGGTCAAAACGCTCTTGGCCATGGAACACCAAGAAATACATGCGGAAGGAATAAAACGCGGTCACAAAAACACCCGCCAAAACGGCAAGGTGGGCGAAACCTGCTGCAGGCAGATGGCTCTCGGCCACAGCTTCGATGATGCTGTCCTTGGAGTAAAAACCAGAAAATAAAGGCGTACCAATCAAGGCCAACGAGCCCAGCAAGGAGGTGATCCAGGTGATGGGCATGTACTTACGTACGCCCCCCATCCAGCGAATATCCTGGTTGTGATGCATGCCCATGATGACGGAACCTGCGCCCAAGAAGAGCAAGGCTTTGAAGAATGCGTGTGTCATCAAGTGAAAAACGGCCACCGAATACGCAGAGGCACCCAAGGCCACGGTCATGTAACCGAGCTGCGACAAAGTGGAGTAAGCGACCACGCGCTTGATGTCGTTTTGGATGATGCCCAAAAAACCCATGAACAAGGCGGTGATGGCGCCAATCACCATGATGAAGTTCAAGGCGGTATCGGACAATTCGAACAAAGGTGACATCCGTGCCACCATGAATATACCGGCCGTGACCATGGTTGCAGCGTGAATGAGTGCGGAGATCTGGGTAGGGCCTTCCATCG
>Ga0136644_10001988_pt1 | contig 15859 bp, 12 predicted proteins | sample C_130820_EF_Meta_FD_94780 | JGI IMG/M metagenome (GOLD analysis project Ga0136644, IMG submission 94780) | Freshwater microbial communities from Lake Croche, Canada to study carbon cycling - C_130820_EF_MetaG (v2) (version 2) | ecosystem: Environmental > Aquatic > Freshwater > Lake | place... | reverse complement strand
TTAGCTTTATTTTTTGGTTATCACGTTTTATGGCCTCAAGGGGTAAACGGTAAAGTGGATTGGATTTCTGCAACGATCACACTTCTCGCCGCTCTGGCTTTATTCAAAATGAAAAGCAAAATCTTGTACGTGATTTTAGCCTGCGCTTGCGCAGGACTTTTGCTCTCAATTCGCCCTCTATAAGCCGCTATTTAATGGCTAGTTGTTTCATGCGCAGCTTTCACGCGCTGAGCAATGTGGGCTAAGGCTTCTTCAACCTGATCAACCAAAATCAGGCAAAGATCACCTTCCTTTAGCCCCTGTAAAGCCATATCGATCGCAATAAACTCACCTCGAATTTCTTCTACCGTTTGCGTGCGTGTTGCTCCTTCTAAGCCTTCTCGCAATAAGGCAATCACTTCACCGTCCACTCGCCCTCTTTGACAAGCATCTTGGTATAACAAAACATGATCAAAAGCTGCCCCAAGAATACGCGTTTGGTCGCGAATATCATCATCCCGTCTATCCCCTGCCCCACTAATCACCACCGATCGACGTTTAGCAGGAAGTGCTTCAACCGCCTCAACCAATGCCTTCATCGCATCTGGGTTGTGGCCGTAATCCGCAATCACTGTAGCCCCTTTATAGTCGAAAAAATTAAATCGGCCTGGAACGTTATGTTGCTCAGCCCGGAAGGTAAATAGGCCTTGGGAAATAGAGTGCCAATCGTGATTGACGGCCCATACCGCTGCAACTGCGGCCATAACATTTTGAAGCTGAAAACCAATTGCACCATCGCGCGTAACAGGGATATTTTTAAGAGGAATCGCGTATTTGCGGGGTCCCTCTTCAGCAATGACTGATCCGTCTTCAACATACACCACGCGCTTACCGCGGGCGCGATGCGCAGCCATTACGGGTAAATGACGATCAATGGCAAAGAACGTCACCTTACCAGGGCAAAGTTCTGCCATTGGGACAACAATAGGATCGGCAGCATTGAGAACGGCCATGCCGTCAGGTGAAATATTCTGAACGATTACCCGCTTTAACACCGCCAGTTCTTCTACTGAGGTAATGTAATTCAACCCTAAGTGATCACCACTACCGATATTAGTTACAACACCTACTTGGCATCGATCAAAGGCCAAACCTTCGCGCAAAATACCACCTCGCGCGGTTTCAAATACCGCTGCGTCAACGGTTGGGTTCAGCAAAACATTTCGAGCACTTTTAGGGCCTGCACAATCACCACTATCTATCTGCCGACCATTCACATACACCCCATCTGTGTTGGTCATACCAACCCGCAAACCGCTTGCTGTCAAAAGATGCGCGATCAATCTTACCGTGGTCGTTTTTCCATTGGTACCTGTCACGGCAACAACGGGGATGCGACCATCCCCTCCATCGGGAAAAAGGTTGTTGATGATGGCAGCACCGACATCTCGACCTTTACCAAAAGAGGGCGAAAGATGCATACGCAAACCTGGTGCGGCATTGACTTCAACAATACCTCCACCTTGATCTTCTAGTGGCTTCAAAACTGTATCGCAAATAACATCTACGCCACACACATCGAGGCCCACCATATGCGCTGCATCGACCGCGCGGGCAGCCAGTTCTGGATGAACATCATCAGTCACATCCGTTGCAGTTCCTCCCGTAGAAAGGTTGGCGTTATTTCTTAGAACTACACGGACCCCTTTTTCAGGGATGGTATCCGCAGTAAACCCCTGCATGGCCAGTTGAGCCGTAGCAATTTCATCCAATCGAATTTTTGTTAATGAAGTGGCATGCCCACTGCCGCGACGTGGATCAGCATTCACAAGCTCAACCAATTCACGAATATTTTGTTTGCCATTACCCACCACCATGGGAGGCTCACGGCGGGCTGCTGCAACCAGCTTATCTCCAACCACCAGCAACCTAAAATCATGCCCAGCCAAATATTTTTCAACCATCACATCATCACGAAACTCACTAGCCACTGAATAGGCTATTTCTAAAGGTGCGCGATCATCAATATTAACGGTTACACCCTTACCTTGATTGCCATCTTGTGGCTTAACAACCACCGGCAATCCGATTTCAAGTGCAGCGGCCCAAGCATCTTCAGCATCTCGCACCGGACGCCCTGTAGGTACCGGGACGCCTGCTGCTTCAAGAAGACGTTTGGTCAGTTCTTTGTCTTGTGCAATCGATTCAGAAATAGCCGAAGTGCAATCCATTTCGGCTGCTTGAATACGACGCTGCCGAGAACCCCAGCCGAATTGAACCAGGCTCCCTGTAGTTAAGCGTCTGTAAGGAATACCTCTTGCCATAGCAGCGTGAACGATAGCCCCAGTTGAGGGTCCTAAACGCACATCCTCATCCAGCTCTCTTAAATGCGAAAGAACTTCATCCAGATTAAAAGCGGTGTCATTGAAAGCAGCATGAATTAGGGCCTCAGCGGATTCTAAAGCCATTTTCCCCACAGGCTCTTCAGAGAACTCAACAACTACTTGATACGTTCCTGGTTCGTTGGTTACCTGTGTCCTGCTAAAAGTAACAGGACACCCTGCTTGGGCTTGTAAGCCCAACATGGCAAGTTCTAAAACATGCGCTACGCTTACAGGCTTAGGAAGCTGTCTAGATTTCAAATTGGCCAATTGAGGAAAACGGTTACGAATACGCTCTTCAAAATGCGGCAGTGAAGAAATATCTTGCTCTTCGTGATCACAACTTACGATTAACTCAAGAGAGGTGTGTCTACTCCAGAGATTTGGGCCACGCAAGGCTCGTGTTTTAGAGATTTCCATAAATTTCCTGAATCAATCGGGTGACTAGTGCGCCCTGACTTTTCCGGCAGAGTCAGTTGCATGACTTAAGGCCTGCTCAGCCTGAAACGTCTCAATGCCCGCACGAATAAGCTCAGTCGGTAAGCCCATTGCCCAAGTTGCAGCAACAGCCGCAAGAATACTGTTTTCTGATAAAACACCTGAACCATTCAAACTTAAACTTCCACGCGCGTTAAGAATCAATTCCTCTTGGCCTCGTGCCAAAATAATTTGGCCATCTCGAACAAATACTGCACGGCCATTGTTGGTTCTATGCTCAATGAGAGCGGCTAAATTTTCAGAGCGGTGGTAAAAAATGAGGGTGCCATCGCATAAGTTGGCCATCTCAATGACCGAAGGATGAGCGGCGTTAAGAACAGCAAATCCATCGGGTAAAACAACATCTACCAAGGTTCTCAATACATCAAAGACCTGACTCTCCTCAGTGAGCATGAAATCACTTAATGCATCCACACCCTCTGTATCAGTAACAATGGCTACCGAACAACGATCATAGGACAGTCCTTCATTCAAAATTGCGGCAGCATTGCTTTCTATCACCACTGCAGAAACGGTTCGGTTCATTAATAGTTGCTGGCCCGCATCAAAATTCACACTGTTTCGTTTACTGACTTGGCGACGATCTAAAAAAAGTCCGTCCTGGCAGGCAAGTCCCACACGTTCACCCGAAAGCCTGAGCAACCAAGCGACAAGTTGGGCAATTTCAGAAGTAGATTGGCTACCTGCAATCCCAACGATAGGAACTCTGCCGCGATCGCCGTTTGGGAATAAATGCGAAATAATTGCTGCGCCAACCGGACGAGGATAACCAACCGCAGGTTTCAAATGCGTCAACAATCCAGGGCCAGCATTAATTTCGACAATTGCACCACCCTGTTGAATAAGTGGCTGACTCACATCTTCCACCACCATATCCACTCCAGCGATATCCAGCCCCACAACCTGCGTTGCAAGGACAGCAAAATCGGCAATATCTGGGTGAACCTCATCAGTGCAATCAATCGCAACATTACCATTGCGCTGAATCAAGACTTCTTTACCATCCTCTGGAACGGAATGAGGATCGAAACCTTGACGCGCTAGCTCGAGCCGAATAGAGGTATTTTGATCGGCATCGATACGGTTCAATGGAGCGTCTTCCCCTTGTCCTCGGCGGCTATCAGAATTGAGTTGGGTATCGACTAATTCAACCACACTTGATACCCCATCACCTATAACCCATGCAGATTCACCGCGAGCAGCAGCAACTACTTTGCCACCTACAACCAGAAGACGATGCTCATTACCCGGAATAAAACGCTCAACAATCACCTCACTACCATGACGTAATGCCAACTCAAAGGCTTCAAAAATAAGTTCTTTGGTCGTCAACTCAATTGACACCCCGCGACCATGATTTCCATCAACGGGCTTAACCACCACGGGTAGCCCCAACTCCTGAGCTTCCTCCCATGCCTCTTCTGGGCTTTCCACAATTCGGCCCGCTGGAACAGGAATCCCACAAGAGGCTAATAAACTTTTAGTTAGATCCTTATCACTGGAAATATATTCAGCGATTGCGGAAGTTCGATCCGTCTCTGCAGTCCATATTCTTCTCTGTCGTGAACCATGACCTAATTGCACAAGATTACCCTCGGTCAATCGAATAAAGGGGATGTGCTTTTCACCTGCAGCATCAACAATGCAGGATGTACTAGGCCCAAGGCAGAGTGAATCAACCATATCCGTCAACTTAATGACTGTAGCCTCCACATCATAAGGATGGTTATGAACAGCAGCCAATACTAGGTTACGTGCATCATCCAAGGCCATCCGCCCAACCGCCTCGTTTCGAGTGCGGAAAGCCATTTTATAGATTCCGCTTCCTTCTTTGACTTGCCGCGTTTTTCCAAATCCTGTGCGCATTCCAGCCAGAGATTGGAGTTCTAAGGCTACATGCTCAAGGACATGTCCTATCCACGTTCCTTCATCTAAACGCAACAAGAAACCACCGGGCTCCCCAACGCCACAGCGATGTTGGGAAAGACCGGGCAGCCATTCCGTGAGACGTTGGCTAAACCCAGGCAAAGTATGGGATGGAAAGTGCTCAAAATCACCAATGTCCAGCCACACCTCGATAACAGGTCGGTAAGTCCATATATTGGGTCCCCGCAAATGCGTGACCTTCAAAAACGTAATATCTTTGTCGCTCATCGTCCTATCATCAAATACAGCTGTCGGAGTCCGAGCAGCGCTATGTTACAGTTTCGACCCATGATACCTACTCAGCACGCGCTCAGAAAGCAAGCTTGAAATGAACACTGAAGTTACCATCACCCCCACCCTTGCGACTACGTTTATCCCTTTATGGGAAAAGCGCTTAAGGCCCGAACTGGATTCTGGAGAGAACGCCCTAGCCGTGTTGGAGGTTGACCTTGATCTCAATGGTCAGTTTATCCACTCTTTGGTAGCAGTGACAGAAAAGCAGTTGTTTGCTTGGGATACCCATAAAAACCTTTGGGAAAAGTGGGCCTTATCCGCTGATCTTGAATTACGTGTTTTTGACTATGCCGGCATAGGAACACTTGAATTACGCAACAAAAAGAAACGTTTAGCGTATTGGCGCTTTACCTTAGGGCACCATAATGCCTGCATGCGGCTTGTAGAGCGTTTTCACACTGAACAGCAATTTCTCCTTACCCAAACACGGCCCGAAGATGATAACGATCTTCTCTGCCCTACTTGCCGCTCTCCGCTCAACTCAGAAGAAGGTGAATGCCCTATTTGCAGCCGAGAGCTTGCATTACCGCCTTCTACATGGACTCTTTTTCGTCTATGGAGATTTGCCCAGCCCTACTGGCAACAACTCCTGACAGGCTTTTTGCTCATGCTGGGAGCGACTGCAGCCACCTTGGTTTCACCCTATCTCTACATGCCATTAATGGACGAGGTACTGATCCCCTTTCAAGCAGGGCAGCATATCGAACCAGAAAAAGTGGGGCTCTATCTGGGCGGGCTCATGGCGGCAGCCCTTGTTTCATGGGGCTTGGGTTGGGCCAAAACCTATATTTTGGCACTCGTTTCAGAGCGCATTAGTGCCGATCTGCGCACCTCTACTTATGAACATTTACTGCATTTATCTCTAGAGTATTTTGGAAGCAAACGCACGGGAGACTTAATCTCACGCATAGGATCAGAATCAGACCGTATCAGCGTATTTTTATCTTTGCATGCTCTAGACTTCATCACAGATGTATTGATGATTGTCATGACCGCAATCATCTTGTTTTCGATCAATCCAGCTCTGGCACTGGTCACCTTGCTTCCTTTACCTTTCATTGCTTGGATGATTCATCAAGTGAGAGATCGTCTGCGCACGGGCTTCGAAAAAATCGACCGTGTGTGGGGAGAAGTGACCAATGTCCTCTCGGACACCATCCCAGGTATTCGCGTAGTAAAAGCATTTGCACAGGAACAGCGAGAGGCCCAGCGTTTTCGAGAAGCCAATCAACATAATCTGTTGATCAATGATCGGCTCAATAAAACGTGGTCTTTGTTCTCGCCCACAGTCTCTCTCATGACCGAAGGTGGTTTGCTGGTGGTATGGGCTTTCGGTATTTATCAGGTTTCAGAGAGTGCGATTACCGTAGGAACCTTAACAGCATTTTTAGCATATATAGGCAGATTTTATGGCCGCCTAGATTCAATGAGTCGTATCGTTTCAGTTACTCAAAAAGCGGCGGCTGGCTCAAAACGAATCTTTGATATCCTGGATCATGTTTCTAATGTTCCAGATGCTGGTCAGCCCATTGTCTTGAATCAAATTAAAGGTGAAATTACCCTTAAAGATATAGGATTTCGTTACGGAAGCCGCTCAGTCATTCGTCAACTCACTCTTAATATTCGACCGGGTGAAATGATAGGCTTGGTGGGCCAAAGCGGTTCAGGTAAGAGCACACTGGTTAACCTAATCTGCCGTTTTTATGATGTCAGCGAAGGCGCCATTACCATCGATGGAACAGACATTCGGTCAGTTGCACTTGCTGATTACAGACGCAATATTGGTTTAGTGCTGCAAGAACCTTTTCTATTTTTTGGCAGTATTGCTGAGAATATTGCATACGGCCGCCCCGATGCCTCCCGAGAAGAAATCATCGCAGCTGCAAGAGCTGCGCATGCCCATGATTTTATTTTACGACTTCCGCATGGCTATGATTCAGTGGTGGGAGAGCGAGGCCAGGGCTTGTCCGGGGGTGAACGGCAAAGGATATCTATAGCACGTGCACTGCTCATCAATCCTAAGGTGCTCATCTTGGATGAAGCTACGTCATCTGTTGATACTGAAACAGAAAAAGAAATTCAAAAAGCTTTAGATAATTTAGTAAAAGGTAGAACGACCATCGCCATTGCCCACCGCTTATCTACCTTGCGCAAAGCAGATCGTCTGGTAGTGATGCAAAGGGGTCGCATTGTTGAAGTTGGCCCTCACGATGAACTGATCGCACAGCGTGGTGCCTATTGGCGGTTGTATCAGGCCCAATTAAGAACAACAGAAACGCATTTAGAGGATGAAACCTCATGACAACTCAGATCATTCAAACCCATTGGTCTGTGTGGCTAGATGATTTTGGCCACCTAGGTTTGACAGATGCTCAAGGCTTACGTCACGAACAGGTTGCCCCAGTTCGCGCTTTCCCTATAAGTGCGCCACGGCAGCATTGGTCATTGGTCTCAGCTAACGGAATAGAACTGATTTGGATTCAAAATATTGACTCTATCCCGATTTCCAATCGTTCTCTCATTGAAGAGGCCTTGGAAGCCAGGGAGTTTATGCCTGAGATCAAACAAATTGTATCCGTAGCCAGTTTTTCTACTCCTTCCACCTGGACCGTCAATACCGATCGCGGTGAAACCCAACTGATTCTTCAGGCGGAAGAAGACATACGACGCCTTCCCCATCGCGCATTATTGATCATGGACAGACATGGCGTGTCATACCAAATCAAGGACCGATTCGCTCTTGATAGAACCAGTCGAAAGCTCTTGGATCGATTCTTGTAAGCCCTTGTCATATCAATTACTTTGCAAATATTGCAAAAGAGCGTATTTTCCAAACAACAATAAGTAAAACCTTAGATTGATGGATCTTTGTGATTCCTCAAATATCAAGGTTTTGATAAAGGCACCGTTATAAAGTTGTACCGCCCAGGGGGCCATAGTCACAATGATTCGTCAATACATACCATTACTACTGTTTATAGGCTTTATCGCCTCTCCAGGGTTATTGCTCTATGCCATTTGGAGTTACATGAATGATGACGTGGCTACAGGCAAATCCAAAAAAGAAAGCAGTGGCCCCATTAGAGAACCCAGCGTGGACTGGGATCGAACCGAAGGGCCAACCATTCTTGTGAGTGATGGCCGAGAGTTTTTACTGAGCCCCGCAGACCAGGAGCTTTTAAAAACAGGGGCGACAACTCCCGCCGAGTTTGAAAAACAGTACTTTACTAACGAACGCGCATTCAAGTAAAAAAGGCTGGGCGTCACGATCGGCTCAGGCCTTCAAGATCCACACTCCTAACTAGGCAACCTTAAATTGGCTGGTAGAGACATGCAATTCCTCAGATAACTGTCTTAAAGCAACCATGGCTTGCGCCGCTTGCTTAATCGATTCATGCGTGTTTTCAGCCATTTGAGCAATGGTCTCTACATTAGAAGCGATTAGGGTACTGGACTGTTGCTGTTGCTCAACAGCTTGGCTAATTTCTGTCATTCCTTGATTAGATCGCACGATGGCTTCATTTGCAGCGATAAAGCTTTGCACTAAACCAGCCAAATGTTCGTCACTAGATGCCAGAACACCAAACCCTTCTTTAACCGTCTGTTCAACGGTAGTGGAATCAGTTGCGAGCGTACTCGCTATACGATCAATCTGGCTTGCGGTATGACCTGATTTTTCAGCCAGCTTCCTCACTTCATCTGCGACCACCGCAAAGCCTCGGCCTTGCTCCCCAGCGCGAGCAGCTTCAATTGCCGCGTTCAGTGCCAGTAGGTTGGTTTGATCGGCTACCTCGCGAACACGTTGCGTCATTTCTGCGATTTCTCTGGCGTTTTCAGCAAAACCGTTCACCGTGCTAATAATGCCTTCCGCGGCGCGCAAAGCAGCTTGAATTTCACTCGCCACTTCATCCAAACTTTCGCGGCTTCGGTCGGCACGGAGTTGGCTTTCGCGAGACAGCGCCCCCACTTCTTGCGCATTCACAGATACGGCGCGAACACTATTACTCAGCGCTTCAACTGCGGCCACAGAACCGGAAGCAGCTTGGGACTGATGTGATGAAGCGCGGGTCACGCCATCCACTGTTTCCGAAACTTGTTGGGCCGCTGAAGCTACTTGACTGGAAGCATGACGGGCCTCAACGATTAATTTACCTAAATCAGTCCGTGTACGTTCAGCGCTCATCGCGATTTGCCCAATTTCATCTTGAGCAAAATGTTGAATAGCAGTGGTGAAATCACCTTCAGCGAGACGATTTAAGTCACGGGATAATTGACCTGCTGGAACTTCAATACGGGACTTAACCAGCCAATTAAATACTAAGAATGCTGCCAATACTGAAACGGCCATCGCGATTAAGCTCGTCATAATAGATTGCTTGGCATCTTGTAATGCTTGAGCGCCGCGTTCCTCGGCAAAGCTTGCAATGTCTTTGGCTGCAGCAGTGAGTAACTCTGTAGGTTCGCGGTCAATTCCTTTCACCGCTTTATCCCCCACCTTACTATCAAACTTTGCCTGTTTAAAGGCTTCAAAACCGGATCGATAGGCTTGACCCATTTGCTGATGCGCACTGATGAATTTCTCAACCAATTCTCGCGCTTTAGGTTGTTGAAGATTTTGCAGTAAGGCTTTTCCTTCTTTTTGAACTTCTGCTTCTTGGGTCTGAAAAGCAGTCCAATATTTATCCAATGCCACCGGATCATCGCCGCGAAGCAAGATATCCTTCCATTCCTGAACTTGTTTTTTAAACTGGAGTTGAATCAGGTTCACTGCTGCGCGATCTTGATAGCGCGCTTTCACGTCCTGATCAAAGACTTGAATGGCACTCCATGATAACCAAAGGCCACTCAATGCAGCAGCCACCAATAGTGCTGCACTGCCAGACCAGATGTACATCAATAAAGTACGAATCATTTTTGTTCGGCTCATAACATCCTTGTTAACCGCTTATTCAATTTATGCAGATTCGGCCTTTAATGCAGAGTAAAGGCGAATACCCATAGGCACAATTACAATATCTCTTTAATCTATAACGTTCTTGTTACAGAAAGAGGAATCTCGGGGCTAATTGGCATGTTATCTTTATCAATATGGTGAGTTCACAACGTCCATCACAAAATAGCCAACAACAAATTCAGCATCTTTTGCAATTGTTTAACAACAGGCAACTCGATGCTGCGATTTCTCTTGGCAAAGACCTACTTAAACTGAATTCCAAGTTGGCTTTGGTTCATAGTGTGATTGCCGCTGCGCTTTCACTTCAGGATAGACAACTCGAAGCTCTGCCTTTTTTTGAAAAAGCAGCACATCTTGAAGGTCAATCTCCCGAGCATCATTTCAACCTAGCACTGGCATTGACAGGTTTAGGCCGACACCGAGAGTCCCTCCCACCCTATGAACGAACTGTCAGACTTAATCCCCAATTTGTAGTGGCGCATTTCAACATGGGCGTGGCCCTCCTCGCCCTAAACGAATACAGTAGGGCCATGGCAAGCTTTGAAGAGGCGACCCGTTTGCAACCTACTTATACCGAGGCTTGGGGGAATTTAGGGGTTGCACAGCAACACGCTGGAATGCTTGAAAAGGCCATCACTTCCTATCAAAAAGCGATTTCTATTCAGCCCAAGGCAAAGCTCTATCTCAGCCTAGGTAGCGCTTATCAAAATCAAGGCAATCTATCTGCCGCCCTTGAACAATACCGTGTTGCTATTGAAATGGATGTGCGCTCCGCAGAGGCGCATGACAAATTGGGTTCAGCTCTATGGGCACAAGGTAAAGTGGATGAAGCCTTGAAAGCGCATGAAAGCGCTCTTTCCCTTAACAGCGATTTTGCTGAAGCACACTATCACCTTGGCGTTATTCTTCAAGAAGGCAAAGCCTATGACCGCGCCCAATTGCATTTTGAAGCAGCCAAAATTCATGATTGGCAAGCACGCTGTTTGTATTGCTTATATAAAAGCAAACAATTTGATGCTTTTCATGCACGCCTCTCACTTGCCCTAGATGCGCCTCATATTGAGCCTTTTATCGCCACACTATCAGCCCATTATTCAGCTCAATTTCAAACACCTGATCCCTATACTTTCTGTCCTAACCCGATGGACTTTATTTACCACGGCCACATTTCTGAATTAGATTCATCTTTGTTCGGGTTAAGAGCTGATCTGCTAGCAGACATTCTCAAAACCGACATCGCTGAGCGCAAGCAAGGGCGTTTATACGAAGGTATACAATCGGCCGGAAATTTATTCCGACGCGATGAATCATCATTTCAGCAACTAGCAGCTTGCATTTTGCAGCAGGTGCATAAATACAAAGAAACGTTTGGGCACTCCAGCTGCAACTTAATTCAGCAATTTCCCAATGACCCTAAGTTCACTAGCGCTTGGTTTATCAAAATGCGAAAAGGGGGCCATCTGACCTCGCATATTCATGAGGAGGGATGGATCAGTGGGAGCGTTTATTTAGCCATGCCCACCACGCCAGAGGGCGCATTGGATGGCAGTATTGAGTTCAGCATGGATGGCGATGACTACCCAAAACAATCCACCTATTTTCCAGTCAAGGTCATCACCCCAAAAGTAGGCGATATCGTTCTTTTTCCATCTTCGCTTTTTCATCGCACTCTGCCCTTTGAGTCTGATCAAGATCGCGTATGTATCGCTTTTGATATTCGTCCAGCCCCTCACAAAACGGTCATCGCATCCCAATGAAACGATGGGGCTATGCACTTCTGGCTCAAGGCCTAGGATGGCTCTTTTCTATTTTCATTTTAGAGAGCGCCGATTTGAGTCTGCATGCGAGTTTAGTCGAGGCGTGTCTTGCAGGAACTTTTTCAGCATTGTTCAGCCTGCTCTTCAAAGAGCCTCTTTGGCGCATGCCGATGCAAACGGGGTTTAGCGTTTTATTGGGATTAGGGATGTATTTTCAATCTATACCCAGTTATTTATGGTTGATTGCTCTATTCGTTGCGAGTCTTTTATTTGGTGGGGGTGTAACTGGCAGGCGCGCTCCACTTTATCTCACGCAACAACGCGCCTTTAAAGCCATCCTTTCATGTATTCCAGAAAACCTTGAAGGCAAATGTCTGGATGTGGGTGCAGGGATAGGTAGTTTTATGATTCACGTCGCACCTTTGCGATCTCAGCTTAATTTTGAAGGGATTGAACGCGCACCACTTACTTGCTTAATGGGAAATATTCTTTGTAAATGGAAGCAAAGCGGAATAATACGCTGGGGCGATTTGTGGAAAACCTCTCTGCATGACTATCAAGTGGTGTATGCCTTTCTCTCCCCTGAAGCAATGGAAGCCTTATGGTTAAAGGCCAAAAAAGAGATGCCGCCCGGTTCTCTGCTCATCGTGAATGCTTTTGCCATTCCAAAGGTCAAACCAGACAAAATGATCCGCTATGGTCACAGCGCCAGCGATCAAATATTGTGCTATCGCTTACCCGAGCGTTGAGCCGAGAGAGAACGACGCTGGCCCACATTTTTTCCAGCTTCATTTGTTTTTGAATGCAGCCCAAAGGAAGGTTTCGGAGCAGCAAAGGTTTCATGTTCGCTTAAATAGCGCCATTGTCCCACCGGTAAAGCGCCAAGGAGCACTGGGCCAATCCGCACGCGTTTTAGGCCCACTACCTCTAACCCCACCATTTCACACATCCTACGAATCTGACGTTTACGCCCTTCGCGTAAAACAAAACTCAGCTGATTTTCATTTTGCCAGCGCACGATAGCAGGCTTGAGCGCTTTACCATCAAGGCTTAAGCCATGTCGCAAACGTTGCAAGCCGCCCTCTTGAAGCTGGCCCTCTACGCGCACCAAATATTCTTTTTCTACTTGTGAATCTTCCCCAATTAAGGCGCGAGCAATACGCCCATCTTGAGTAAGAATAAGAAGCCCAGTTGAATCAATATCCAAACGTCCTGCAGGGGCTAAGCCTAAATGTTCACGAGGTGAAAATGCTCTTCCGGAAGAATCGTCTACCCAATGGTTCTCATTTACAAACAACACACTCGCTGGTTGATGGCCATCCTCCGCCTGCCCGGATACGTATCCCATGGGTTTATGCAAGATCACCGTGGCCAATTTAGCCTGCGAGTGACGGGCTTCCATGGCAATAGTGATGACGCAACTCGGTTCAACCTTGATACCCAGCGTGCGGACTATTTCTCCATCTACTTTTACCCAACCGCGCTCTATCCATACATCTGCTTCGCGTCGAGAGCATAGACCTCGCTCCGCCATGAGTTTAGAAAGCCGGGGAAGGGACTCTGGGGAAGTACTCATACCGTATTTGCCTTAAACTGAAGCATTAAAGGCTAAACTTTAACGCTTAAAATCACTCTACCACTCTAAATAATCTAATTCGCTCAAGGAAACTTATCCTCATGCCTGCATTGACACATCGCCACGTTGGACTGGGGTGCTTCCTCGCACTGAGTGTTGCTTTTTTAACATGCCATCCTAATGAAGCCCCCGCTGCTCCTGACAATACTTCTTTAGGAACGCACAGTGAGCCTCAGCGTTCTGTTGAATCAGAAAACCCTATTTCATTTGTTGAATTCATTCTAGAAGATGAAGCCAACTGCCAATCGCGTGAATCGCAACATGTCATTGTTCACAACCTTCATCCCAAGCGCACCATACGCGTATGGCTTGATCGTTACTATCGCAACGTGCCTACTGGCGATCGCTCTCGTACTGATCTTTTGCCAGGCGCAGAGCCCGAGGGCTTGGGTTGTGCCACTGTGATGAATGCCAAACAAGAGTGGCGGGTTGTGAAAGCAATATTTGTTGAATAACTTTTTTTACCGTAATCCACTGAAGGCTCAAAATGCCTTGATGAAAAAACACAAACTTTAACCTGTCTTTTTTGTCAGGCGGTATTGCGATATTATCCGACAAGCAGTGCGACAGCTTTTTCCAAACAATGCTATCTTGCACAGATGGAAACGATTGCATTTACCCCCTCACCGCCCCCTGAGATTCTGTTCAAATTCATCAGTGATAACAATGGCTTTGGCCATTTCAGCTATGTGAGTGATGGCGCGCAACGCGTCTTGGGTTTGTCTCCCCGCGCCCTGTGTGCACAATCTCATCGCTTTATCGATCTAGTCTCAGAAGACGAACGGGTAGGGCTTGTTAATTCCATGGAGGCCTCTAAAAACTCGCTCATGCAATGGGTTTGGAAAGGTCAAATTCGCCTTCCGGGGGGCATGGATACACGCAGCATTTCTCTTCTTGCTACCCCGCGTAAACGTTCTGACGGACGAGTGGCTTGGGATGGCATGATACGGTATGAATTACCCCATCACAGACGCAAAGAACAAACCACAGCCGAACTCTCAGCCCGCGATCAGATGGCTCTGCTTAGCGCATACCAGGAGCAGGCCCGGGAAGATGAACGATTACGATTGGCCCGGGAATTACATGATGACGTTGGTGGAAATCTCACTGGCATCAAAATGCAATTGTCTTTCATGAGCGCAAGACTATCTCCGGAGCAACGTGAAGTGATCGCCATGGATCTCAACATGCTAGAACAGCTCGTCGATCGTACCATCGACTCCACCCGCAGGCTGGCCACTAATCTGCGTCCCCCCACTTTAGATCTGGGTTTGATCCCTGCCTTAGAATGGTTTCTAGAAGACTTTGGTCTTCGGACAGGGATCACCGTTGCTTTCGAAGCCCCCGATGAAGACATGGATATCCCCGAACCTAAAAAAATCGCCATGTTCAGGGTGTGTCAAGAAGCGCTGAATAACGTGTTTAAACATGCTGAAGCAAGAAGCGCTACTATCCGGCTCACCGATGAAGAAAATGCGTTAAAGCTGGAAGTCATTGATGACGGCAAAGGGTTTACACACGGCGCCCCCAAAAGAGCAGACGCTTATGGCTTACGCGGAATGTTTGAGCGTGCGGCAGTATTAAATGGAAGTCTGGAAATTCACAGTATTGCAGGCGAAGGCACCCGCATTGTGCTTTCTGTTCCCACAACCACTTCAGCTTAATCATGTTAAAAATTCTCATTGCCGATGATCACGCCATTGTTCGACAGGGCTTAAGGCAAATTGTGGCAGGTAATGAAGAAATGATGGTGGCTGCAGAAGCCGCCAGCGGCAACGAGGCGATTCAAAAAACCCGTGAAACCGAACCGGATATCGTGTTGTTGGATATTTCTTTAGGCGACCGACACGGGATCGATGTACTCAAGCAATTGCGCAGAGAGTTCCCTAAACTCAAAGTACTGATGTTGAGTATGTTTAGCGAGGAACAATATGCGGTGCGGGCGATTAAGGCAGGTGCGGCAGGGTATTTGAATAAGCAAAGCGCCCCGGCTGAACTCATGACTGCATTGAATGTGGTCGCACGTGGACGACGATACGTCACGCCAGACTTGGCAGAGTTATTAGCAGACAGTGTGAATGAAGATCAAGGAGAGTTACCGCATAAAAACTTGTCTGATCGAGAGTTTCAGACTTTGCTGCACATTGCAGCGGGCACCGCGCCCAATGAAATTGCACAAACCATGAGCATCAGCATCAAAACCTTCAACGTGTATCGTTCGCGCATCCTAGAAAAAATGCAGCTTAAAAATAACGTAGAGCTTACGCGCTATGTGCTTGAAAATAGCTTGGGAATGTAGCCAAGTATCTATGTTTAGCCGCTGCTACTACCGTAAATATACGATGTAGTATTCGACAGCGAGGTGAGCTGCTGGGTGAGATAACTTTGCATATTATTCAATGACGAAATCATTGTATCTAAAGCTGTAAATTGC
>Ga0136644_10001977_pt1 | contig 15895 bp, 10 predicted proteins | sample C_130820_EF_Meta_FD_94780 | JGI IMG/M metagenome (GOLD analysis project Ga0136644, IMG submission 94780) | Freshwater microbial communities from Lake Croche, Canada to study carbon cycling - C_130820_EF_MetaG (v2) (version 2) | ecosystem: Environmental > Aquatic > Freshwater > Lake | place... | reverse complement strand
GCGACGGGACATGGCCTCGCGCAACTGGCGTTCCAGCTCTTCCAGATTAATCGATGGCGGCTTATTGCTGTCTTCGCTCATCTTCACACTCTAAAAGCTGTCCATGCCTTTCGGGATAAAAGGGCCGACATACCAGCCATTTCCCGCCGTTTGTACGTCATGACAAAACAGTGACCACCCAGTCAAACACCACACGCAAAAACCACCCTGTCAAAAGCCTGGCCAGCCTATCTCATCTCATCGGGTGCCGAAACACCCAAAAGGCCGAGACCGGACTGAATCACTTGCACAACAGCGTGGAGCATGACGAGTCGCGCGCTGGTTATAGCCGGACTTGACTCAAGCACAAAGCGAAGCTGTGGATCATCCTTGCCACGATTCCATAATCCGTGGAAGTCGCCGGCCAGTTCATAGAGATAGAAGGCCACGCGGTGCGGCTCATGGGACGAGGCTGCCGCCTCGATCATCCGCGGAAACTGGGCAATCCGCCGCATCAAAGTGCGTTCTGACGCGTCCTGCAAGACCGACAGATCAGTGCCTTTCAGCATGTCGAGCTGGTGGGCCAATCCTGCGGTTTCGGCCTGGCGCAACACCGAACAGCAACGGGCATGGGCATATTGCACATAAAACACGGGATTATCGCGCGATTGCTCGATCACCTTGGCGAGATCGAAATCCAGCGTCGCATCGTTCTTGCGATAGAGCATCATGAAACGCACCGCATCGCGGCCCACTTCATCCACCACTTCGCGCAAGGTCACGAACTCGCCGGAGCGTTTGGACATTTTGACCGGCTCGCCATGGCGCAACAACCGCACCAGCTGGCACAATTTGACATCCAACTCGGCCTTGCCGCCCGTCACAGCCGCCACAGCCGCAGCCATGCGTTTGACATAGCCGCCATGATCCGCACCCCAGATGTTGATCAGCGTGGAAAAACCGCGCTGGAATTTGGAAGCGTGATAGGCAATATCGGAGGCAAAATAGGTGTAGCCACCATCCGATTTCAGCAAGGGACGATCACTGTCGTCCCCGAATTCGGTGGCGCGGAACAACGTCTGTTCGCGGTCTTCCCAATCATCGGGCAACTGTCCCTTGGGTGGCGGCAGACGCCCTTCATAGACCAGTCCACGGGACCGCAGATCGGCGATGGTCTGGGCGATCACATCGGTTGCTCCCGTCGACAGCGAGCGTTCGGAAAAGAAGACATCATGCTGGATATCGAGCGTGGCCAGATCATCGCGGATCATATCCATCATCATGGCGATGGCTTTGTCGCGGGCCAGAGGCAGAACCTCCGCCTCGTTCTTGCCCAACAGAGTCTCGCCATATTCTGCGGCCAGCGCCTGTCCGACCGGAACCAGATAATCGCCGGGATAGAGACCTTCGGGAATTGTCCCTATGTCGTGGCCGAGGGCTTCGCGATAGCGCAATAAAGCCGAGCGGGCCAGCACATCCACCTGGGCACCGGCATCGTTGATGTAATATTCGCGTGTCACGGCGCGACCGGCAAATTCCAGCAGCGAGGCCAGCGCGTCGCCGAACACCGCACCGCGACCGTGACCGACATGCATCGGGCCGGTCGGATTGGCGGAGACATATTCGACATTGACAGGCCCCTGCCCGACGGCAAGCGCATGGCCATAATAGCGACCCTGTTCGATCACGGCATGAAGCACATTTTCGAAGACATGCGGGGCAAGGCCGAGATTGATAAAGCCCGGACCGGCAATGCTGACCGACACCACATCCGCATCATCCTGCAACAGTGCTACCAGAGCTTCGGCCAGTTTGCGCGGAGGAACACCGGCCTCCTTGGTCAAAACCATCGCGGCATTGGTTGCCAGATCGCCATGGGACGGATCGCGCGGCGGCTCGACGACCACACGCGACAGATCCAGCCCTTTCGGTAAGATGCCCTGTTCAGCCAGCTGTTCGATGGCGAGCCGCAAACGATGTTCGAAAACCTCAAAAACATTCATGACAGTGCTTTGGCCTTTACAGGGTGTGTTGATCCGGAAAAATCGGGCAACGATAAACCGGAGGGATCAACAAAGATCAGAATGCGCGCCCTAGCGTAAATCGGGCGAAACGTCAAACAAGCGGCGGTGTTCAAGCAAGGCAAAACGGTCGGTCATGCCGGCAATATAGTCGGCAATGCGACGGGCGAGCTGTTGCTCGGACAGGGTTTCCAAACCCGCACCCCATTCATCAGGCAGTTCGGACGGTTTTCCGAGATAACTGGCAAACAGATCACGCACCACAGCTTCAGCCTGACCGCGTACCCGCATCACATCCTTGTGACGATACATGTGCGGATAGAGAAAGCCCTTAATTCCGGTATCGGCCAGTTGTCCCGCTTCAGAAAAGCGCACCAGAGTGCGACCGGCCTGCCGGATGTCATCCACCGAGCCACAGGCCTCCAACCCACCGATACTGCTTTGCAACACATCCTCGATCAGACGGGTGATCAAACGCCGCCCCAATTCGTGGATGACGCGTTGCGCTTCAAGATTGGGCCATAGACTATTGATTTCAATGAGACATTCCTTAAGAAGCGGAACTTCGGCCAGATCGGGAATACCAAACAAACCAGCCCGCAAGCCGTCATCGATGTCGTGGGCGTTATAGGCGATGTCATCGGCCAAGGCAGCCACTTGCGCTTCAGCCGAAGCATGGTCGCCAAGACCCAGCGGAAACTGCCTGTCGAATGTCAGGAAGGCCTCGGGCACACCGTACTTGCGATAGCGGGGCGTGGGCTGGCCCGCCTCATCGAGCACCGGACCATTGTGCTTGACCAGCCCTTCCAGCGTCTCCCAACTCAGGTTCAACCCGTCAAAGCCCGCATAGCGGCGCTCAAGCTGAGTGACGATCCGCAAAGCCTGGGCATTGTGGTCAAACCCGCCAAAGTGTTGCATGGCGTCGTGCAGCGCATCCTCGCCGGCATGGCCGAACGGGGTGTGGCCAAGGTCATGGGCGAGCGCGAGGGCCTCGGCAAGATCCTCGTCGAGCCCCAACGCACGGGCCAGCGAGCGGGCGATTTGCGCCACTTCGATCGTGTGGGTCAGCCGCGTGCGGAAATGGTCACCCTCGTGATACACAAAAACCTGACTTTTATGCTTGAGGCGGCGGAAGGCGGTGGAATGGATGATCCGGTCGCGGTCGCGCTGGAAATCGCTGCGGGTGGCTGAAAACGGCTCGGGCAGCAGGCGTCCGCGTGTCCGGTGTGGATCACAGGCATAGGCTGCCCGCCGCCGGTCATAGCGAAAGCGGTCGAAATCAGCTCCTTGCTGCGCTAATTCACTGTTTGCCGGCAAATCCGCCTATCCTCTTCAATCAGCCCGTTGAAATCGGTCCATGTGCAGACTATCTATCATGAAACAGGAATTCGGGGCCACGCTATTGCCCCGATTGAAATATGTTATCGTGTCCGCAAATGTCGACCCTTCCGTGAGGACAGCTATGAGCGATCACACCCTGACATTGACAGAACGTGCCGCCAAGCGGATCCAGACCATTCTTGCCGCAGAGGCCGAAGGGACCGAATTGCGGCTGAGTGTAGATGGCGGCGGCTGCTCCGGCTTCCAGTATAAATTCGACCTGTCATCCGAGCAGTTCGCCGATGACCTGGTGATCAGCCGCAATGGCGTCAATTTGCGGGTCGATCCGGTCTCCCTGCCGCTGCTGGAAGGATCCGAGGTTGATTTCGTCGATGATCTGATGGGCCAGACATTCAGGGTGGTGAACCCGAATGCCACGGCCTCATGCGGCTGCGGTACCAGTTTTTCGATCTGACAAGCGGTCAAGCGGCAGGGCAATCCCCCCGCCACAGTCGTAATCAGCTCCCCGGGCGGCTTGCGCGCTTCCGCATGCGCTGTTCGCGCGCCTGAGCCTCGACTACCGCCACAGCTGTCATATTGACCACACCGCGCGCTGTCACCGAGGTGGTGAGAACATGGGCGGGATGGTCGGGACCGATCAGGATCGGACCCACCGGCAGGGCGTCAGCCAGAATCTTGATCAGCTGATAGGCGATGTTTGCGGCATCCAGATTGGGCATGATCAGCAGATTGGCTTCACCATGCAGCCGTGAATTGGGATATTTGTTGTCGCGCAACATTTGCGACAAAGCCGTATCGCCCTGCATTTCACCGTCGACTTCCAGCTCGGGCATACGATCGCGGATCATGGCTGTCGCTTCGCGCATCTTGATGGAGGACGGGGTGTCCGAGGCGCCGAAATCGGAATGGGACAGCAGAGCCACTTTCGGCGTAATGCCGAAACGGGCCACCATCTGCGCGCAAAGGATGGTGGTATCGGCAATTTCATCAGCGGTCGGATCAGGCCGCACATGCGTATCGGCAATGAAATAATGGCCCTTCTGGGTGATCATCAGGCTCATGCCGGCAAAGCGGCGCATGCCGGGAGCCGCGCCGATAATGTCGCGGATCAGTTTCAGTTTCGAGGTGAAACGCCCTTCCAACCCTGTGATCATCGCATCGGCATCGCCGCGCACAACCGCAATCGCGGCAATCACGGTCGTATTGGTGCGCACCAGAGTGCGGGCTGCCGCAGGGGTAATGCCACGCCGGCCGGCCCGCTCCAGGAATGTTGCGACATAATCGCGGTAACGCGGATCATCTTCCGGATTGACGATGGTGACACCCTGCCCGATCGGCAGTTTCAACCCGTAACGGTTGCAGCGCGCCTCGATCACCGCCGGACGGCCGATCAGGATCGGCAGGGCGATCCCCTCCTCCAGCGCAATCAAAGCGGCGCGCAACACGCGCTCGTCCTCGCCATCGGCATAGATCACGCGCTTGGGATCCTGCTTGGCCTGGGCGAAAATCGGCTTCATGACAAAACCGGAGCGGAACACGAAACGGTCGAGCTGCTCGTGATAGGCATCCCAATCGGTGATCGGACGGGTGGCCACGCCGGTTTCCATCGCAGCCAAGGCGACGGCAGGGGCGATCCGCAAAATCAGGCGCGGATCGAACGGGCTCGGAATCAGCGATTGCTCGCCAAAGGTCGCCACTTCGCCACCATAGGCCATCGCGGCAATGTCGGAGGGAGCCTCGCGTGCCAGCTTGGCAATCGCCTGGGTTGCGGCGATTTTCATGGCCTCGTTGATGGTGGTGGCTCCGACATCGAGCGCACCACGGAAAATATAGGGAAAACACAGGACATTGTTGACCTGGTTGGGGAAATCCGACCGCCCTGTGCAGATCATTGCATCGGGACGCACGGCGCGTGCTTCATCCGGCATGATTTCGGGATTGGGGTTGGCCAAAGCCAGAATCAGAGGCTTGGGCGCCATTTTTTCGAGCATATGCGGTTTCAATACCCCGCCCGCAGACAGACCGAGGAAGACATCCGCGCCTTCGATCACTTCGATCAACGTGCGTTTGTCGGTTTTCTGGGCAAAGACAGCTTTCCAGCGGTCCATCAGCGCCTCGCGTCCCTCATAGGCAACGCCTTCGAGATCGGTGACCCAGATGTTTTCGCGTTTGACCCCCATGGTCACCAGCAGATTGAGGCAGGCCAGTGCCGCAGCCCCCGCACCCGAGGTCACAACCTTGATCTGGCCCAGATCCTTATGTGCCAGAGCCATCGCATTCATGACGGCTGCAGAGACGATGATCGCAGTCCCGTGCTGGTCATCATGGAACACCGGAATCCCCATGCGGGCTTTCAACTGCTCCTCGATCTCGAAACATTCGGGAGCCTTGATATCCTCGAGATTGATGCCGCCGAATGTCGGCTCCAGGGCCGCTACCACATTGACCATGCGGTCGACATCGGTTTCGGCCACTTCGATATCGAACACGTCGATGCCTGCAAATTTCTTGAAGAGGACGGCCTTGCCTTCCATCACAGGCTTGGAGGCCAGCGGGCCGATATTGCCCAGTCCCAGCACAGCCGTTCCGTTGGACAGCACAGCCACCAGATTCTGGCGGATCGTGTAATCGGCAGCCGTGCTCGGATCGGCGGCAATCGCCTCGCAAGGGGCAGCCACGCCGGGGGAATAGGCCAGTGCCAGATCGTGCTGATTGCCCAGCGGCTTGGTGGCCTGAATTTCCAGCTTGCCCGGCTTCGGGTGGCTGTGAAATGCCAGAGCGCTGGAGCGCAGTTCATCAGACAAAGTGGCCATCTGGTCGTTTCCCCTCGTTTGTAGATCATGAGGCGAGGTTTAACGAACCGCCACACGTCTATACCATCAAGTCTAGCCGCAACAGGCGCTATGATGGAAGCCTTAATCGGTCTTTCCAACGCTAAGATCAGAAAAACCTTCGGCACCAACACCGCGATCCGTGCAACTGCAGAATTAGCGGGCGGGAGTTTCCGGCAGGTTCAGGCGCAGATGCAGATCACGCAACTGCTGGTTGGTCGGTGCAGCGGGTGCTCCCATCAACAAATCCTGCGCCTGCTGGTTCATCGGGAACAAGGTCACTTCACGCAGGTTCTGCGCGCCGACCAGCAGCATCACGATGCGATCCACCCCTGCCGCCATGCCGCCATGCGGCGGTGCGCCATATTGGAAAGCACGATACATGCCGCCAAACCGTTCGATCACGGTTTCTTCGCCATAACCGGCGATCTCGAAAGCCTTAACCATGGCCTCGGGCTTGTGGTTGCGGATACCGCCCGAGGCGATTTCATAGCCGTTGCAGGCAATGTCATACTGGAACGCCTTGATGGTCAGCGGATCCTGATGCTGCAAGGCCTCATATCCCCCTTGCGGCATCGAGAACGGGTTGTGCGAGAAGTCGACCTTCTTGTCGTCCTCGTTCCATTCGAACATCGGGAAATCGACAATCCAGGCCAGTTCATAGCGGTCCTCATCGATCAATTTGAGGTCCTGACCGACCTTGGTGCGGGCCGCCCCCGCGAATTTGACGAATTTTTCGGGATCACCGGCAACAAAAAACGCCGCATCGCTCTCTGAAAGTCCGAGCTGCTGGCGAATCGCCTCGGTGCGCTCGGGGCCGATATTGTTGGCAATCGGGCCTGCGCCACCGGCTTCACCCTCGCGCCAGAACACATAGCCCAGGCCAGGCTGGCCTTCGCCCTGCGCCCAGGAGTTCATGCGGTCACAGAACGAGCGCGAACCGCCGGTCTTGGCCGGAATGGCCCAGATCTGGTGCTTTGGCTCTTCCAGCATCCGCGCGAACACTTTGAAGTTCGAACCGCGGAAATGATCGGAGACATCCTGCATTTCGATCGGATTGCGCAAGTCTGGCTTGTCCGAACCGTATTTGCGCATGGATTCGGCATAGGGAATCCGCGGCCAAGGACTCGGCGTGACGGGCTTGCCATTGCCGAAATCACGGAACACGCCACCGATCACCGGCTCGACGGCCGCAAAAATATCCTCTTGCTCGACAAAGCTCATTTCCAGATCGAGCTGGTAGAACTCGCCGGGCAGACGGTCGGCGCGCGGGTCTTCGTCACGGAAGCATGGTGCAATCTGGAAATAGCGGTCAAAGCCCGCCATCATCAACAGCTGCTTGTATTGCTGGGGAGCCTGCGGCAACGCGTAAAAGGTGCCGGGATGGATGCGCGAAGGCACCAGAAAATCGCGGGCGCCTTCGGGAGACGATGCGGTCAGAATAGGGGTCTGGAATTCGAAAAAGCCCTGCCCTTTCATTTTGGAGCGCATGGCGTCAATCACCTGGCCACGCGTCATGATGTTGTTGTGCAGCTTTTCGCGGCGCAAATCGAGAAAACGATAGCGCAAACGGGTTTCCTCGGGGAAAGGCTGGTCGCCGAACACCTGCAACGGCAATTCGGCCGCGACACCCAGCACCTCGATATCGGTCACGAAAATTTCGATCGCGCCGGTCGGAAGATCCATGTTGCTGGTGCCATCGGGACGCGCGCGCACCTTGCCGTCAAACCGCACAACCCATTCGGAACGGAGCTTTTCAGCCGCCGAGAAGGCCGGAGAATCGGGATCAACGACGCATTGGGTCATACCGTAATGGTCGCGCAGATCGATAAACAGTACCCCGCCATGGTCGCGGATGCGGTGGCACCAGCCCGACAGGCGGGCCACGGAGCCGATATCGCTGACGCGCAGGGCACCACATGTGTGGGAACGATAGCGTTGACTTGTCACAGTGCTCATAGTGATCGACCTTCGAGGGGGCAGACTGACCGGGCAAACCGTGAACAGCCCTGCCTTTTTCTAAACATGGAACGTGGGTCGGAGAAGCACACAAGCAGGGCTGGCTTGTCAAGCGCGGGGACGCTTTTTTGCAACCGGGCAGCGCAATTCCTGATCAGAAACCCTTTCAGCGCCTTCCCCACTGTCGCAAGACGCACAACAGCCTTGCGCGAGAAACACGTGCGGTAGGCTTTTGGCTACTTGGCGCGCGCCCTGTGATCCTTTAAGGATTCCGCCCATGAAAATGATCGACACCACAGATGCCCTCAACAAGGCCTGCGCTCGGCTCGCCCAGCACGATTTCGTGACACTCGACACCGAATTCATGCGCGAAACCACATTCTATTCCAAACTGTGCCTGATCCAGATGGCCAGCCCCGAAGAGGATGTGCTGATTGACCCGCTGGCCCCTGATCTCGACCTGTCGGCGTTTTTCGAGCTGATGCGCAACGAAAAAGTACTCAAAGTGCTTCATGCGGGCCGTCAGGACATCGAAATTTTCTGGCACCAGGACCAGTGCATCCCTGCGCCTGCGTTCGACACCCAGATTGCTGCCATGGTCTGCGGCTATGGCGACAGCGTTTCCTACGAGCAGCTGGCGCATGATCTGGCCAAAGCGCGAATCGACAAATCCTCGCGCTTTACCGACTGGTCGCAGCGGCCCTTGTCGGATGCCCAACTGCATTATGCCCGCTCCGATGTCACCCATCTGCGCGATGTCTATCTGGCCCTCAAGGCCAAACTGGATGACTCCGGCCGCGCCCATTGGCTGGCCGACGAGATGCGGATACTGACCTCGCCATCGACCTATGACATGAAACCGGAAGATGCCTGGCAGCGCCTGAAAGGGCGGATCCGCAAGCCGCGCGATCTGGCCTTGCTGATCGAACTGTCGACCTGGCGCGAACTGGAAGCGCGCGAACGCAATGTGCCGCGCTCACGCGTGCTGAAAGACGATGCGGTGATCGATATTGTCACCGCCGCCCCGCGCAGCGTCGAGGCTTTGGGCAAATTACGCTCGATTCCCTCGGGGTTCGAGCGTTCCAGGGTCGGAACCGATATTCTGGCCGCTATTGAAGCGGGGATCGCGCGCGACCCCAAAACACTGCCCTCGCTGGAACGGGCCGAGCGGCGCAACAACAATTCGGCGACCGTCGAATTGCTCAAAGTCTTGCTGAAAATGGTCGCCGAAACCGAAGGCGTCGCCCCCAAAGTGCTGGCCAATGTCGACGATCTCGAAGCCATTGCCCAGGACGACGCCGCAGAGGTCCCAGCCCTCAACGGCTGGCGCCTGCCCGTATTCGGGGAAAAAGCCCTCGCCCTCAAGCATGGCCGTCTGGCACTGGCCATCGAACAGGGCAAGGTTGTGGCGCGTTAAGCCTTTGCCGAGGATGGCCGCAAAAAATGCGGCCATGACTTTATCAGGGCAATGACAATTCCCCGAACAATCTCAACTGAAATTGAAGTCCGCCGATCGCCCCAAAATGCGTGCGAGTGTTTTGAGGCGGTTGAATAGGCGTTCGTTGGCCAGAGCGGCGAAGGCTTTCGGAAGAGTCAGCACCACGCGGCCCTGATCGCAACGGATGGTGGCTTCGGGCAAGACACCCGGCATGGCAGCAGATACCAGATAAGCGACACGCATGGCTGCCCCCAGAATTCGTGCCCTGTCGAGAAAGCGGGTCGAAACCAGATCGCGCAGGCGCGGCGACACATCGTCATCGCCGCCACCCATATGGCGATAGGCGACCGCCAGCGAAATAAAGGCGCGGCCTGGATGGTCCACCCCGATAAAGGCGGCATTGGCGATGATGTTGAAGGCCTGCTCGCCACGATAATCGGGATGGGCGCGCCAACCGATGTCGGACAACAGGCAGGCCGCATGGCGAAGCCGCCGCTCCTCGGTGGTCTCGTCTAGACCGCTGGAGGCCCATAACGCATCCGTCCAGTCGCATAATTCCTCACCATGCATGGGAGCACGCGAGCGCAACACGTTCAATTCACGCGCCGCAGCCATCAACGGATCAAGTCTGCGGTCCTCGCCCTTCAAACGCTCGAACAACAGGCCCTCGCGCACGCCAAGCGCGGAAATCACGACATCGCTGGGCTTGCCGCGCCGGATGATCTCCTCCATCACCATCGCGCCATATTGCAGAAGTGGACGGCGGGCCTCTGAGACCGAGCGGATCGAGCCGAGTGTATCGGCCTGCACGCGCTCGACCAGCGCCAGCAGATCCAGCGCATCCTGAGCGGAAATCGTATAATGGTGCATGACCTGCAAGGGATAGCCGCGTTGCTTCATATGCAAGCGCGCCAAAGCACGCCAGGTGCCGCCGATGGCATAGAATTTGCGCCCTTTGAGGGTTTTGATGCCGTCAGCTTTGGCCAGCGAATCCCTGACCAGCTTTTCGGTCTTTTTCTTGTTGGTTCCCGCCAGATCCTGCAAGGTCAGCGCGCCGAGCGGCAGAGTCATGCCCTCACCCAAGCGATCCCCCACCACATCGATCAATTCGAGCGAGCCACCCCCCATATCGCCAACCAGACCATTGGGGTTCTGGATGCCGGAAATGACGCCAAGCGCCGACAATTCGGCCTCGCGCCGCCCCGAAATCAGCTGCACGGGGCGCCGCGTCACCTCCTTGCAGACTTTGAGGAACTCCTCGCCATTGGACGCATCGCGCGCCGCAGCGGTGGCAATCACAGTCAGATCCTTGATCTGCATGATGTCGGAGAGAACACGGAACCGGCGCAAGGCTGCCAAAGCCTTGTCCATCGCCTCATCGGCCAGATGGCCCGTGGTTTTCACGCCACGACCCAAGCCACACAGGGCTTTTTCGTTGAAAATAGCCGATGGTGCGCGGGTCAGCCCTTCATAGGCCACCAGGCGGACGGAGTTGGAGCCAATGTCGATAATGGCGACGGAATCGCCCACTTTCAGACGGCCCTGAGCTTCTTTGATCAAGTCTTTAAAACCTTGTTCGGTGAGGTCGGGCGAACCTTACACCGATTCTGCTTTGGTTTTCTTGCTGCGCAAGCTCCGCGGGCTAGAACTTTTGAGGGATTTTCCACGGCCCGACAGGCTCGGATTGGTCATGAAATAGTGATGCGCATTGAACACGCGCTCACCCGCGGCCACCTCGACCCTCTTGCAGCGTCCATCCGGACCAATGGTCCAGCTTTGCTGGTTGTCGAGCAGATTGGCGATCATGATCTGGTTCAAAACCTGCTCGTGGACGGTCGGATTGACAATCGGGGCCATGGCCTCGACACGCCGATCGAGATTGCGCGACATCAGGTCCGCCGATGCGATATAGACCCGCGCCTCGGGACTGGGCAGACCATGGCCGTTGCCGAATGCATAAATGCGCGAATGTTCGAGAAACCGTCCGACGATGGATTTGACGCGGATATTTTCCGACAGGCCCGGCACACCTGGACGCAAACAGCAGATGCCGCGCACCACCAGATCGATCTGCACACCGGCATGGCTGGCCTCGTACAACGCATCGATAACCATCGTATCGACCAGCGAATTGCATTTGAGCCAGATCGCGGCAGGACGGCCGGCACGGGCGTGACTGATTTCCTCGCCGATATGGCTCAAAATCCGTTTCTTGAGGGTCAGAGGCGAGACTGCCATAGCCTCGAGCGCGGCGGGTTCGGCATAGCCGGTGATATAGTTGAAAATGCGCGACACATCGCGACCGATCGCCGGATCGGCCGTAAAATAGGACTGATCAGTGTAGATGCGTGCCGTGAACGGGTGGTAATTGCCGGTGCCAATATGGCAATAGGTGGTCAGATTGCCACCCTCCCGACGCACGACCATCGACAGTTTCGCATGGGTTTTCAACTCGATAAAACCGAAAACCACCTGCACCCCAGCGCGCTCGAGATCGCGCGCCCAGCGGATATTGGCTTCCTCGTCGAACCGCGCCTTCAATTCGACCAGAGCCGTGACGGATTTGCCTGCCTCGGCGGCCTCGGCCAGGGCTTTAACAATCGGGCTGTTGGACGAGGTGCGGTATAATGTCTGTTTGATGGCGATGACATTGGGATCACGCGCCGCCTGGTTGAGAAACTGCACCACGACATCAAACGATTCATAGGGGTGGTGGACAATCAGGTCTTTTTCGCGGATCGCCGCAAAGCAATCACCCGCATGTTCGCGGATCCGCTCGGGATGGCGCGCATTATAGGGTTCGAATTTCAGTTCGGGCCGATCAAGTGACACCAGTTGTGACAATTCATTCAGGCCAAGCATGCCTTCGATCACGAAAATTTCGTCGGGGACGGAACCGATTTCTCCGGCTACGAAATGGCGCAAATCTTCGGGCATGGCCGCATCGATTTCGAGACGGATCACCGATCCGCGGCGACGCTGCTTGAGCGCGGTCTCGAACAGCTGAACCAGATCTTCGGCCTCTTCCTCGACTTCGATATCGCTGTCGCGGATCACACGAAATGCACCGAAACCGCGCACGTCATAGCCTGGGAACAGGCGGTTGGTGAACAAGGCCAGAACTTGTTCCAGCGTAATGAAACGGCCCGTGCCACTGTCATTGGACGGCATCAGGTGGATGTAGCGTTCGATCTTGAGCGGAATACGAAGCAGTGCATTGAGCTTGCGCCCGTCACTGACCCGCTGCAATTCCAAGGCCAGCGAAAAACCGAGATTGGGGATAAACGGAAACGGGTGGGCCGGATCAATCGCCAAAGGCGTGAGCACAGGGAAAATATGTTCAAGAAAATAGGCTTCTAGCCAGGTTTTCTCATCTTCTGTGATGTCGTTCTGGTCGATGATGGAAATGCCCTCGGCGCGCAATTCCTCGCGGATCTCAAGCCAGCGCTTTTGCTGTTCGGCCACCAGCGCCACGACGCCCTCGCCGATCTGGTGCAGTTGTTCGGCGGGTGTCAGTCCATCCTGGGACAGGTTGGAGACGCCGGAGCGCAACTGGCCACGCAGACCCGCAACGCGGACCATAAAAAACTCGTCGAGATTGTTGGCCGAAATCGACAGAAAACGCAGTTGCTCCAGCAAGGGATGCTCACGGTTGGATGCCTCCTCCAACACGCGAAGATTGAAACCCAGCCAGGACAATTCACGGTTGATGAAACGCTTGGGCGAACCGAACAGAACGCGGTCGAACTCATGCGGCACGGCACTGGGGACCGGAGATTGCGGGTTTAGCGCAACATCGATCGGCTTTGACTTTTCACCTGATTTAGCCTGCATGGTCCGCCCTCGTCTCACACTGCACCCGATCATGTTGATTGCGTTGCGAAACAATTTGCAAAGCAATATGACATTCGTGAGACAATATGACCTGATTATTCCTGAAAGGGCAAACCCGGATCGCTTTCAGGGTGACTTTTCCAAAGCTCGCGCGCCAGATTGCGGGTAATCCGCTTTTTGCGGGCCAAGCTCTCGCTATTGAGCGCATCGACAAAATCGCGCACGGAGGCGACCGAACGGTCGATGCGCGAACGGATGAAGTCCACCACCTGCATATCGACGACCATTTGCCGCTCGACAAAAAACTTCACCAAAAGACCGGCCATCAGCGCATCATCGGGCTCACGGAGGTCGATACGGGGTGCCAGACGCAGGCGCGACAGCAAATCCATGGTCTTGATGCCCCAATCGCCCGGCGGAGTGCGCGCGGTGAGCAGCACAAAGCACTTCTTCTCGCGCGCAATGTTGAGCAAATGGAAAAACGCCGCTTCATCCGGCAGACCGCGATCCACGTCTTCGATCAGCACGGCCGTACTGGATAGCAATTCGGCGGAGGGACGATGGCTGATATCGGTGGAGACAACCGACCAGGCATGCGCGCGCTTGGCCCAGATCGAGGCCAGATGCGTCTTGCCCGAACCGGGAGGGCCAAGCAGTAGCATGACAGGATCGGGCCAATCGGGCCATTGCTCGAGGGTGGCATAGGCCAGCTCATTGGCTTCACCGACCAGAAAATCCTCGCGTTCGAAACGCTCCAGGATCGGCAACGCAAGTGGCAATTGGCGGTTTTGCTCGCTCACGCGTCTGATCCGTCAGCACCGAGAAAGGCCGCGCTGTTGCGGTATGACCTGACGGCATGGCGTACCAGAACGCCCAAAGTGGCCGCCAGCGGCACGGCAATCACCAGCCCCAGAAAGCCGAACAGCGAGCCGAAGGCAAACAGCGAAAACATCAGCCAGACCGGATGCAGACCCACCGCCCCGCCCACAATGCGCGGCGACAGAATATTGCCCTCCAACACCTGCCCCGAGGCAAACACCGCCAGAACACCAAGGACCGGCCAGTAATCAGGCCAGAATTGCACCATTCCGAAACCGAGCCCGACCAGCAATCCGCCTGCCGAGCCCAGAAACGGCACAAAACTCAAAAAGCCCGCGACCGAGCCGATCAGTACACCGAAATTCAACCCGACCAAAGCCAGACCCGCCGCATACCAGACGCCAAGGAAAAGACAGATCAGGCTTTGCCCGCGCAAAAATCCGGTCAGTGACCGGTCGATATCGCCGACAATCGCATGCACGAGCGGACGCCGCGCCGGAGGCACCAGATCATCCAGCACAGCCAGCATCCGGTGCCAGTCGATCAACAGATAGATGGCAATGATGGGGGCAAAGACCAGCAGGGAGATGAGACCGAACACCGCCCGCCCGCCCGACAGCAGCGAACGGGCCAGCGAGGCCACCCATTCCCCCGCACTGCCCATGATGGTGGAGAGATGCGAGGTGATATCCTGCAGATCGACCAGCCCGCGCAGGCGGTCAGCCAGCACCGATTGCACCAGCATCAGGCGCAGCCGCTCGGCAATCGCGGGCGCGCGCGCGGCAAAGGCCAATGACTGGTCGATCAGAAACGGGATCACCACCAAAAAAACCGCCACGATCACCAGCGCCAACACCCCCGTCACAAGGGCCGTCGCCATAGCCCGCGACAGACCGAGCTTTTCAAAGCGGGTCACAACCGGATCAAGCGCATAGGCCAGAAAGAAGGCTGCGGCAAAGGGCAGCATGGCATCGCGCAGCAATAGAATGGTGCAGCCGATGGCCAAGGCCACCAGAACCCAAAACAGCTGGATGCGCGTCAGGCCCGATCCGCCCATAATGCTGTGTCCCCTCAAAACAGATCTTCGCGTTGGTCAGGCCCCAAATGGCGCAACCACTGCGCGAGATAGGCCAGTGCCGAGGCCAGCGTCAAGCCTGCCACCAGCAGAGCGGCCGATCTTTCCCAGAAATCCACTTCCGGCACAGCGCGCCAGAGACCATAGGCGTGGCTGCCCAGAATAGACCCGATGAACAGCAGTTGCACGGTGGTGTTGATTTTGGAGATCATCAGCGGACGGATCGGCATCGGCTTTTCCAGCACCCAGCACAAGATCACCGCTCCGACGATCAACAGATCGCGAAACACCACGGCTATGGTCAGCCAGGCAGGAACCTCGCCGATAATCGACAGCGTGATAAAGCAGGAGACCAGCAGGGTTTTATCGGCAATCGGGTCGAGATAGGCCCCAAATTCGGTTTTCATATCGACATGGCGGGCAATCAAGCCATCGGCGGCATCGGAAATGCCGGCCACCAAAAAGGCGATAAAAGCCGCCTCCCACTCCCGCATGACGATCAGCATGACGCTGACAGGCACCAGAAACAGCCGCATAATGGTGATCAGATTGGGAATCATCGGCAAAAGAGCCTTCTTATCTGGCGCGGAACCACCCG
>Ga0136644_10001976_pt1 | contig 15896 bp, 19 predicted proteins | sample C_130820_EF_Meta_FD_94780 | JGI IMG/M metagenome (GOLD analysis project Ga0136644, IMG submission 94780) | Freshwater microbial communities from Lake Croche, Canada to study carbon cycling - C_130820_EF_MetaG (v2) (version 2) | ecosystem: Environmental > Aquatic > Freshwater > Lake | place... | reverse complement strand
TTGCGAAGCGAGTCGGGATTCTTTGCGCTGGCTATGTAGTTGGGGAAGTAATCTAGCGCAAGTGCCCGATATAGAAAGCCAAACTTACCAGAAGACTCACGTGCTACCCACTTGCTCACAAGACTCATCTTCTTGTTCTCATCGGTAGACTCGTATGTCGCAACATCGTCTCGCAACGATTGGTTCATGCGCTTGATGCAAAACTGGATGAGAGGATGATCGACAGAACAATGAGTCTTCTCGTAAATGAACTTACACAAGTACTTCACATCCTTCCATGAACCATACGGCTCTTGGTCATCATACGCGCTGTTGATGAGCTTTGGACTCAACAAGAACAAAGAAACGGCGACCTCGGCAAGACGTGGGAAATAATTCCACCAGACGAAGATCATCATGTAAGACAAAGTATACTCACCCTTTCCACCATTGATATCCCTTGTTTTTGCGATAAGCTTGAAAAGGACCGTGAGCAGCTGCTTACGCTTGCTCTCGTCTGCGCAAGGCATTGAAAGCTGATTTAGCATGTCATCAAGCGTCTTTCCGATACGACTAACACCATCAGAATCAGTTCGCACGCACTGGAAATCGAACTGGACAATTCGATCCTCGATCTCATTTGCCCAATCCAATTCGGCATGACCATTCTCACCCAAAACAACCTTGTCGGTCGAGTTAGTATAAGAATCAAGTGCTGCGAAAAGCGCCATTGCTGTTGAGTTAAAGATAACTAATAAAGAGAGTAAAGTTATATTTAACTGGTTTTTAAGAACATTTTCAATTTTTCACATGTTTTCTAGTTTTCGTGGTTTTCGATTTCCTTTTTTGTGTTTTTTTAATATTTTCACTTTCATCATTATTTTCAATACCTTCCGTTCTAGCGGGTATCTTTCTCAAGCGAAATTCAGTCATCCCGTGTTTTTTCGTGGAAATAGATCCGTATTCGCCATATTGTTTTAATAATTTTTGAGAAGCTTCTAACATGGGTTTTAAACGATCTTCGAAAGTACCCAAACCGCCAGATTTTCCATAATATTTTGTTACAAAACCAATTCGATTATAACGCAAAACTATTCCATCTTCTACGAAATATTTCAGGGTTCTCTCAACATCTTCTTTTTGGCCGTTTTCCTTTGTAATTGTAAGTTCGATGGCCTTTAATTTTGGACGATTCAAAATGCCATAGAATGCACCCACTATATAATTTAAACAAGTTGTTAATTCTGGTCTGCCTTTGCGGAAAAATGGGTTAAATACTGGATAAACGCCCCAAATAAACGATTTATGGGACTTACAATCTTTAAACGCTTCTTTAAAAAAATGATCGAGAGATTTTCCCTTGAACTGTTTGGACATTGTTAGATCTACAGACTGAACGTCGTCATCAAAAAAAACAATTGGTTTCCCTTCTGGCCATTGTTCCATAATGAATTGGCGCTGTGGTACTAAACCTTTTATACCAACTACTAATTTATTAAAAAGTTTAGAATCGAGAATATTTTTGTATTGGTCGTATTCTTCTTGATTGGCTACATAAACGTAAATTTTCGATGATGGAATATTATTCTTTTTTAACATAGCCAATGTTTTTTGATTACATATTTCGGCTCTTTTATATGATGGAACACAAACTACGTAATCTGTCATTTTTTATAGTATATATAATAAAAATATTTTTATTATGTATGATAGAAATTTATGTATTATTGTTAATGTGGACGTTTTGTTCATTTAGATGTTATAATGATATGGTTGAAGTTGGCGAAGAGTTTTGCTGAATATGCATTTGAACGTTATAACCAGCAGTTTAACTGATATTTTGTTATCTTTTCTGGTGTTTGCCCATGGCGTGAGCCAACCCTTCTACTATTTCACCCTCATCTTGGTGTCTTCTGCCAGATTGTGTACAAAATCGGCATTATTCTATAAAGTAAAAAAAAGAAATTAATTCAATTTTTAGATATCTTTTACTATTTTATCATTCATGTTGAAAACAATTTCAACATGTTTCTCGCTTCAATATTATCATTTGGTTTTTTAAACAAACTATCGATCATAGAATCATCTCTAAATCGAATCGTATAATCTTGTTGAATATTGTTTCTACCAATGCGACCCATGGCCTGCATAGTTTTTTGTTGTGTCATGTTTGTTAAGTCCTTTCCAATAAACCCGTGGCAAAACTGATAGTTGGTTCCATATATATAATCCGTAGACGCAATAATGATAAACAATCTCTGTTGCTCAGCCAGTTGTTTCATAATTTCCATATATTCAACATGCAAGTTATCAATAAACATTCCAATTCCTAATAGCAGCAATACTTTCAGATGGTTTTCAATGTTTAACAACATGATTCGTTTTGCATTATCTTCGCCGATATTTGAAACAAATGCGTTATCGTGGACGTCATTGTCTGGTGTCCATAGTTGCTGATGAGGTTTGGTATTTGGAACAAACATAGGATCTAAAGATACTAGTCGAACTTCCTTACGAAGTTTATTAATTTCATCCATCATTATTTGTGATTCTTTACATAATCGGCCGCTTTCTCTGGCGTCACCTGTTTTCTGTTCACTTTTTTTGCCATCGTTTACGGTTACCGTTTTACTTTCTTGTTGGTTAATTGCGGATTCTAGCTCTTCTATGCGAGTTATCAGCTCATTATTTTTTGTGATTTTTAACAATATACTTTCAAAAACAGATGGCGCAATATTTGATTGTTGTACGTAAAATGTACCTATTTTAGAAACATCGTCGGCAAGGAATATTGTCGGACCATCTGTTAATGTATATGCATCCGATGTTGTTAGCAAAATTCCTGATCCAGAAGAGGATTTTGATTTTTGTTGAGGCGGAATAGCAACGCTTGTTGTTCTTGTCAAACTAGAACCACTAACTGGACTTTGTTTATTTTCAACACTCTTTGTCTTTGTAAACGTCGTAGCCGACCGACCATATTTTTGAGATCGCGTAGATATCATATATTTATATATAATTGGCCATTTATCTTCATCAATATGCATAAGTATATTTAAATAATATTCTTTTAGACCATTCATGGTAATATTGGCAATATTTTCACTGAAATATGAATCGATAGATTCGTTTACAAACGCATTTTCATTAATGTATTCAATGAATCGGATAATTTCACGCAAATCAAAATACCTGAGCAAAGTCTTGTTTTTTTCACAGTATCTTGCACACTGAATCATTTCGTTATGTTCCTGGTACATAAAGTGCGGCAATACGCAAAATCCATCTTTATTCAATATAGGAATAGATTTTTTGCAATCAAAACTAGTAATGCTATGTGTTTCGGCGCCATCAAATTTGTCTCGGAAATCATCAAATACCGGTTGAATTTCATGAGGTTCTGGAAGAGTTGCACAAGAAAGAACCACCGTCGGAATCTTGTTTTCAGCCCAGTTCTTATGAATCTTTTCGTGCAATTCATGGGTTTCATAATCCATTGTAATTGTGGGTTCGTCCCAATACGTAATGATACTTTCTGCGTCGTTAAATGCTAACATATAATGCATCGCAGTAATATAAGATTGTACGTCGCATATCATAATTTCTACATTATCGCCAACACTATTATCTACCTTACCAATTCCACCAGAGCGTCGATTTTTACTGTATTCCAATGCGGCGAAATAATGGAGGCGAATGTCGGCAGCTGATTCGCAACCAAAGGCAAACGCAACTTTTTTTTCCATAGAAATCGCAGATTTTGCCAAAGCTAGTCCAATATGTCTTGCCACACATACAAATATAATCTTATACGACTCGCTAAGACCAAGGGGGCTCAACGTTTTGCCAGTGCCAGTAGGCGCAGTATAAAGAATCAACTTTGGCATGAAGCTCTCGGTTTTTCTGCATACCTTATAGAGCTCTTTTTGATGGGAAAACAACACGCGGTCTTCATATTTTAGCAAATATTTATTACATTCAATAAACTCATACGCGTTTGTAATAATTTCGCTAGTTTTTGTAATGCCATTGGCATATTTTATGACAGCGTCAACAAATGTCGTGACGTAATCATTTATATTATTAATCGAAGCTTTTTTCAATTGAATCAAAGTATAAAGATAAAATGCATATTTTTGTTTTTGTTTTACAATTTGTTTTAACAAATCTTTCGTCAGATCCAATAACAGAAATTCAAAAATAAACAGTTTGTTTTGTTGAATCGTAGACTCTAGATTTTGCACACGAATCGAGTCGGCGCTTTTTAATGTTTTTAATTCTTTTCCGCAAAGTTTGCTTTTTATATTAAGCGATTGAAGCGGCGTTCCTTTTCCATATTTTGAAATAATATTATTGATGGGTTCCTCAAAATACTTTTTGAACATAAAATAGTCCATTTCGGAAGTAGGTTCAATTTTAATATGAGTATAAAGCGAATGCGTCTCGTTATAACGAATCTGAATATTGTGAAAACCCTTTATAATCAAAGACAATATCTTCTTTTCTTCTGGGGTAACAGGTATTTCAATAGTTTCCCATTCCCGCTTTGACAATTTGCTCTGAGTAAGATCCATTTCTGCTATGTTTTAATTGATAATATAATCGAATTGGTTTATATTATTATTCAATTTTTCCAATCATGCTATGAAAATCCAGGTTATGTAAAGTTTATCTAAATGACATCGCGTTTTTTCTAAATCAAAACGATAAGATTTAAAAATCTCTTTTACGTGCCAAAATCTAGCAAAATATCCTAAAAACATAATCGCGAATAAAGAAACTATTAATCGCTTATTAACTGATTCGGTCAATATCTTTCCAAAAAATATGTAACTTGTTAAATTAAAAAACAATGTATACAAAGCAGTATGAAATATTGATGAAAACACTATTTTTCCTATTAACTTTGGATTTAAAAATCTAGAAAAGGACAATTTTGGGTTTGTAGTTTGCAAGTATAAATCCGTGAACATTTTTGTTTTATAATATATATAATGATTCTAGATAAATATATATCTTTCCATAAAAAAGTATTCATTTCTGTAATTTGCGCCGGCTTTTGGATTTATTTTAGAACTGCTCAATGTTACGACATGATACCGAGAAATCATATATTTCCTGTGGTTTTTGTAATGGGGTGGGCGTATTTAAATTATTACGATCCTTTATTTTTACCACTGGGTTTATTTGTTCTTATTTTATACACAGCAATAAGGCATAAATATTTTACGAATATACCGGTTGACGATCATTAGTTATTGATTTTTTGGTTTCGTAAAAACATGTTTTTGACGGCGGTGCTAAAGTTATAGAAGCAATAATCGCAGCGGTTGCCGCTGCAGCGCATAGACAGGCACCTACGCAAACACAGATAGGCATAATACTATATATTTCTAAATTAATTTTGCAGCATTATTGAAGATACAATTGTAATTAATTATTTACAATTGTATAAATTAAGGCATAACAAATCTTCCAAAAATTTCAAAAAATTTGCTTAAAAATGTCACATCGCGTCTTTCAATTTCTTCATCATCAGATTCATCATCATTAGATTCATCATCATTAGATTCATCATCATCATTAGATTCATCATCATCAGATTCGTCTTCATCGGATTCCTCTTCGTCAGATTCAGTATCACTCGGACAGTGTTCCCAAACCCACATGTTTTCAAAAGAACTTATATTATTGCGTATTTCAATAGTATCAGGATCTGCTTCTTTATATAAATTGGGGTTTTGATAAAATTCATCTTCGTTACGTTCTTTGAAATATTCCATTATTTCGTTCAACATTTCTTCAGGGCACTCTTTTGTGGGCACTAATATACCATTTTTATCATGCGTAACATATGTAGTTGGTGAATAATCGTATTTTAACAGAATTTGCCAACGATCGTGATATCTACGGTTTTGTTTTGATCCGTGAAAATAATGTCTTATTACACCAGGGATGTAGCCCAATCTTAAAGTTTTAACACGTTCTTGAAATTCGATGACAGAATTTTTATAATCTTCGGTAGAATTTTCATTAACTGACTTTAGTCCACGTTGTATTAATGATAATGCCATAATATTATCACCCGATCCTAATATACCCATTTCATATAATCCGCCCATTTTTTCATAAGCTTTTCTAGTACACGCCCAAGCGAACCCGGGATGCCAAAATTGAATAATTTTTTTAGAATATGGAAGCCCTTTGCTATATTGGTGACCAAAACTAGTAAAAATATTCATAGCTTCTTCGTTTTTATCCATATCAATGCAGTTTCCGAATAATTGTACAATGTCTTTTGTGCCGTTCAATACTTTTAAAGTGTCTTTTGCCCAAGTGGGATTATCAAATTCAATGTCCGAATCTATCCAAGCCATAGCTTTCCAAGTTTTTGGCAATAACTTTTTGACGCCCAAATTAATCATATTTTCTTTATGCCAAATAGGTGTTTCAGTGCGAATTTGCAAATGTCTGGGATTGTTGGGTTCAGTTATAATAAAACGTTGCCTTTTATAAGCTAATTCAACGACATAAACGAGAACATCAGATTCTTCTAAATCCATCCTATTTAAAAATTCTTTAATTAATATGTATCTTCTGGCATATAAACATGGATTAGATATGCATAAAATAACGTGCAATTTATCTTCGATGGGATCATTATTAACAATTGCCTCTTTGATTATGTTTCGCTTATATTGAATGTCGTCTATTTCTATATTATTAATGATTGTCATTATATATTAACCAATAAAATTTTCTATATGTTTTTTGATAAAAATATATAAATGAGTATTTCTACACTAATATAAACTTAATGTTCTCAACTTTATTTAAAAAACCCTTTCGAAAGTTCAGGTTTGAAGATATGCAATATGTAACAAAAAACAGAACTACATTTTTAATTATCAATACGATGCCAATAACAGAACAAAACTGCTTGATAAAAAATACAATTTCTTATCAAATGGAAGAGGCGACCATAAATAGTTTAATAGAGAGTCTAGATTTTAAAAGGAAAATAGTAGTTTATGGCCGGAATAATTGCGATTTGACAGTTGAAACAAAATGTAAACAATTAGGTGGTCTTGGATTTGTAGAAGTCTATGTTTATAATGGGGGTATGTTTGAATGGATGTTATTGCAGGATATTTATGGAATGGACGAATTTCCAACGACTAGCAAGGTTCTCGATATTTTAAAATATAAACCCACACGGACATTTGAAATCGGTTTATTGGGCTACTAATGGTTCTTCATATAATTAAAATCGACAAATGAATATTTTTCATTATTAAAAACATTTTCATTAATAATAAGATCTGGTGTGTATTGTTTTTCCCACAAGACATACGGATAAGATATTTGATCTTGATACGAATATATCAAATTATGAAGCCACCATGAATCAAATATTTCATTTGTTCTTTGAGTTTTTTTACGAATAATGATGGTGTTTTCAAATAAACCTATAGAATCGTCAAATCCGTTTGCGATATATGAATTGTATTGTTTATCAACGTCTTGTTTTTTATATTTTTCCATTTGTATAGAAACGTCTTTTTCATCTTTTATATTACTTCGTACCGAATGTTTAAAATTTACTAATTCTTTATTGTTTTTTATAACTTCGTTTGATATATTTTTTATAAAATCTTTTCGTAATGTGATGGATCCGTCAATCCATATGATATAATCATATTTGGTTAAAATATCTATTTCGTGATTTTTCATTTTATAATATTTCGCACACATCATGTTATACGTTTTTTTATCTTTTATATTTGAATAACTATTTTTATAATTATCATTTATATTATTTGTTAAATGGTAAGGTTTATTTATTATTTTCCATACATTACTTTTAATAGATGCGTTATCAGTAAAACAATAACAATCTACTTTTTCTATATTATCTATATTGGGATCTTTTAAATTGTCGTATTCGCCATAAATAGCAGTTATAATTGCTATATTTGGGAAATTATCATCAAAATTTTCTAAAAGCTTTGTGTTATAAATATAAATAAATAATATAAGAATGGCAATAAAAAAAAAACCATAAATGCATAAATTTATTTTTTTTTTCATGTTGTTATACAATTACTATTGATTTAATTTAATAAGCGTTTTTATTTCTGGATATACATTTGTTAAATAATTCAATTCTTCATTTCTTACACCTAACCATAGTTTATGAACACCAAAAGGCGATTTATGAAATACAGCCTCGATTGAAAATTCTTTTGCTTTAATAAATATAGGCTTATACACAGATATAATATTCTTTAAATGATATCCATTAAAAAACTGGTCTTCTGCTATATATTTACCATATATACCATTTTCAATAGCGACTTCATCTTTATATCGCAACAATTCCAACATTTTGCTTTTTTTTCTCAAGGACAACCCGCCATTTCCTACTTCCATTTTACCTAAAATACCCATAGTTATTGGCCACGGTGCACCAACATAATCATATTTCATAAAGTCGTATATTTTTTCTTTATTTTCTTTTAATATCATGGAATCAGTTTGGAATACTAAAAATGTTTCAGTAGGTATATATTTATAAAATGGTTCGTCATAAAACATCATACTATATTGCGCAACAGTTAAATTATGCAACCCGATGTTTACTAATGTAATTCTGTGTTTATGGTTGCTTAATTTAGTATCAATGATGTTTTCAACATAAGATTTATTATCAATTCCGTGAAAAATAACAAAATTCCAATCTTCGTTGAGATTTGTCATAAAGTTATTTAATACAAATTCCAAAGCTTTGTGTTTTCTGGGTTCTATTATAACTGCAGTATAAAGTCCAGTGTCTATATCGTCATTATATTTATGTACAGTAAATTTTTCATAAATATTATTATTGTTGTTACTAAATACTGGCTTTTTTTTTATTAAAAAAAATGTTAATGCTATTAGTATAAATAAACCGATCAATAAATAACTAATATTGGGTGACACCATCTTATATAATTTGTATAAAATATTTCTCATCGCAATATATAAAACAAAACCATATGCCTGGTTATATTCAATTCCCTACAAACCCTGTTAAAAACATTCCATCTATCATTGTACCTACACCAAAACCATTCTCTATGCAAAGCATTTTCTCTAATAATGCACAAGTGGTTTACAAACAAGGTTCTTTAGCCGCTGGTGGTGTAGGAACTGTTAAAAATTCTCGAATGAAATCAAAAAAGACATAAACAAAACCATCGTAAAAAATTGAATTTGATTATATATTTAAATCTATAATCAAAGAAACGACATGTACCCAATTATTATTTCCATCGAAGGCAATATCGGTAGCGGAAAATCTACTATTTTAAATGAACTCGAAAAATACATCAATGACACAGGAAACCCACATAGAATCCAGTTTTTAAAAGAACCTGTGGATATTTGGGAAAAGATTCGCGATTCGGAAACCGGGGAAAACATCTTACAAAAATTTTACGCAGATCAGAAAAAATATGCATTTCCATTCCAAGTAATGGCGTACGCATCACGTCTTTCTATGATTCGTTCTGCCATTAATGGCGATTCGTCCAAAATCATTATTTGCGAACGTTCTTTGGAAGCTGATAAAAATATTTTCGCAAAAATGTTGTACGACGATGGCAAAATCGACGACATTAATTACCAAATTTATAATCACTTTTATAAGGAATATGCTGCAGATTGCGAAGTGAAAGGAATTGTATACATTGATGCTTTAGCAGAAGTTAGTCACGGGCGAGTGGCAAAAAGATCACGCGATGGTGAATCATCAATTTCTTTGGATTACTTGCAAAAATGTAAATTGTATCATGATCAATGGCTAGGAAATACAGAGACACCGCTTCTTAGAATAGATGCAACGGCAGATACAGAATATAATCTAAGTGATCCAAGCGACGAAGGCGGAAAATGGTTGAAGTCAATATGCGGTTTTGTAGAGAAATTGATTGCTGAACGAGATGACTATGAGGAATTGAAACGTAGATAGAATTACGCAACACAAATAATAAATATATTTTTTATACCAAAAATTAGTTAAAAGATAAATCAATTATATATAAATGGAATTGCAGTCAATTACCAATAAAGATATCGGCTTTATAATATTAAGACATGTTAATAGCGAATTAACCAATAAATATTGGATTGAGTGTTATAAATCTGTTCGACAACATTATCCCGAGAATAAAATATTAATTATAGATGACAATAGTGATTATAGATATGTCACAAAAGAAAGTTTATATAACACACTTATTGTAAATAGCGAATATCACGGCAGAGGCGAATTGTTGCCCTATTATTATTATTTGCAACACAAACTATTTGACATCGCAGTAATATTACATGATTCGGTGTTTATAAATTCTTATGTAGATTTTACAACGGAAAACTATAAGATGTTATGGGAATTTGAACATACTTGGGATCAAATAGAAGACGAAACGAAAATGATAAAATTATTTAACGACGACGAACTACTTTGTTTTTATGAAAACAAATCATTATGGAAAGGATGTTTTGGGTGCATGACTGCAATTGCCCATGATTTTTTAACACAAATCAATAATAAATACAATATAAGTATATTATTAGATTGTGTGTTGTCAAGGTATAATCGGTCTTCATTTGAGCGGGTTATTGCATGTTTATTGCAAAAAGACAATGAAAAAAATGTAATATTAGGAAACATTCATGAGTATATGGATTGGGGAATTGGTTTCCACGATAAAGACAATTATAAAAATCTTCCTATAATAAAGGTATGGACGGGTAGATAAGTGTTCTATTTACATTACACAGTCGAAATGTCATACCCGACGCGCCAAATCAACATAGAATGTATATCTGCTACTGAAACATTATATTCTACCGACGACATCATATATTTACCATCGTCTTCAGCAACTCGCAAAGATTTAATAATTTTACCATTGTCATATTCAATATTTCGAATTACACATTTGGTCATTTTATTATCTTTTTTACAATACAAAGGCGAACCTCTTGCCAACCATTTTGAATAAAATTCTCTTCCAACCAAACCATCAAATTGAACATAAATATAATCAGTATAGTCGCCGCCAGGAATCGCGCGATTAAATGGCTCACTGCTTACAATGGTTACCGTACCGCAACACATTTCACCACTGTCTATGTGGGTTACCACGACAGATTGGCCTGTGTAAAAGTTAGATTTAGTGTTCAAAAATCGAGACAACATTTTGTTTTTTTATGGTCAGTTTATAAAAAACAAAATCAATTTTTTGTTTTACTTTTTGTGTTTTTTCGCAGTGTGCTTCTTTGGTTTTCTTTTTTGGGTTTTTCTTTTATTTTTTCCGCCACGTGGTCTGATTGGCGGCAATGGTTTGGGACTGGTATTGTTCCTTGCTGATAGTCGCGCGTACGGATTTACAAGACCAAGTTTCGGAAGCGAAGCGCTTACCAAATTTCTAGTGGTTGATTTTTTAGACTCTGTTTTACCTGTAGTAATCAATGAGGTATCTTTTTTCGAACCCTCTGCTGCGCGATTGCTTAAAATTTGTATAACTAATCCTTCACCCATATCACGTGTGGCAGGCGTTCCTGGTCTCTCCACAACAATATACTGTATTTTAGGTAACTGTTCATGATCTTTTGGAACATCTGTGGGCAAGGCAGTGCGCTCGGTTACTATATTTGGAATAGCTTCGACGCGACTAGAAGAAACCATTCTTTCCAAAGCTCTAGCTCGCGCACCTCTTTCTTCTTTTGGTAGTGACAATGACATTTTATTAGTTATAACCATGATTTTGTTAAATGGATAAATATCCTAAATTTTACGCCAATTCTAAATTAAAAAATTGGATTAAAAATAAATATGCGTAAAAACCATAAAGAATGTCGAACGCGTGTCAAATCTGCGATTATAAAACAAATCTTACCACAAGAAAGCCTATATGTTGTCCATTTTGTTCTTTTGACGCATGTCGCACTTGTTGTGAAACGTATGTAATAAACCAAACTGTAATAAAGTGTATGAATCCACAATGTGGTCGTGAGTGGTCGAGACAATTTTCTAGATCAGTATTTACAGCGACGTTTTTAAACAAAAAATATAAGGAAATTCGTGAACAAACGCTGTTTGATCAAGAACGCGCTCTTTTGCCAGCCACGCAGCCAATGGTCGAAGCAATTATTCGTCAGGAAAATATCCGAGGTCAAATCACACAGATTACCAGGGAAATACGTGAACTTTATACAAGACAACGAGATCTTCAACATCAACTTATTCATGGCGTCCCGCCGCCTCAAGCCAACCGCAATGAGTTCATTAAGGCGTGTCCTGCTGAAAACTGCAGAGGATTTTTAAGCAGTCAGTGGAAGTGTGGCATTTGTGAGAAATGGTCGTGCCACGCTTGCCACGAAATTAAAGGTGATACGAGAGATGCTGAGCATACATGCAATCCGGCGACAGTTGCAACGGTTGCGCTTCTGCAACTTGATACCCGACCCTGTCCCAAGTGCAGAACCGGCATCTTTAAAATAGATGGTTGTTTTGCAAAGGACACGCCAGTTTTGATGTGGGATGGTTCTAATAAAATGTCGCAAGACGTTTTGGTGGGTGATATTTTGATTGGCGACGATGGTTGCCAACGTATTGTTGAGCGCCTGGTTTCTGGTGAGGATAGTTTATATGAAATTAAGCAAAAAAACGGAATGACTTATGTAGTAAACAGTAAACATACACTGGTTTTGAAATTTACTGGTGATAATGATATAATTGAAATTATTATTGAAGATTATTTAAAATTACATGATTCTGAGAAATCCAAACTACTCGGCTATAAATCTAATGGCGAAACGAGTATTATATGTGCGTCTTTTATTGGACGAGGTGAATATTTTGGCTGGTCTATTAATGACAACAAGAGATTCCTACTAGAAGATTTTACAGTTGTGCGAAATTGTGACCAAATGTGGTGCACACAATGTCAGACAGCATTCAACTGGCGCACTGGAAGAATTGAAAATGTCGTTCATAATCCCCATTATTTCGAATGGTTGCGCAGAAATGGTAACGAAGTGCCGCGGAATCCTGGCGACGTACCTTGTAGAAATGAATTGACTCATACCGATTTTAGAGACATAAGCAATATATTGCGGACGCGACATAAGGACCATCCATTGACTACGGCGTGCATTAACTACCTACAGCTTGCAATTCAAAACGCATTACATTTAAGATATGTAATTATGATCACATATCGACAAGTGAACTATGTTGAACGAAATCAATCGTTGCGGATTGCCTATATGAGAAATAATATTAGTGAAGCGGACTTTAAGATCGCTCTACAACGCAATGAGAAAAAGAACGATAAAACGAACGAAATTCGAAATGTACTAGATATATTATTTAGTACGATTACTGAAATAATGTATAGATTTAGGGCTCACTTACAAGCAACTTTGCCTAACCAATGGACTCTTGACATTTTAGAAGAGGTTGATCCTATTGTAGACTACACAAATGAATGTCTCGCTGATATTGCGCATACATATGGGTCAAAGCGAATGCGTTTCTTGAACGATCTTCGTCAAAAGTAATATGTAGGATCAATTAAATTTAACGATAATCTGTACGGTTTCCTTTTTAATGCATTTGCAGGCAGAAACGGATAATTCTTCGCGCTTTTTGCGAGTCTTAGTGTTGTCAGTTTCAGATTCGTTTTCGTTTGTGGTAGGGCTATGTCTTTTCGCAGTACTATTCCGTCGGTTCATATCATCTTCTATATGAGAATAATTTATATCAATATAATCTACGATTTTATTTTCTATGGCCCATTTAAAAAAATTTAGCTGACCGATAGTGGTTTCCATGATTTTTTCATCGTCGATGGGAATAGTAATACGTTCCCAGCGACAAAATGGATCGAACCTTCGTTTGCTATATGCTTTTAGTTTTAATTTATAATCGTTGTATACTTTAAATCTCATAATACTTTCACACGTTCCTCTTTTAGTGGGCAAATCATATACGGTATAATTTTTCTTAGCAAAATTAGTTACAAACCAGTCAACAATTCTCAACGATATTTTAGAATCGCCATTAATGATTGATGTCATTTTACGTAGATTTTCTTTGTTACTGTAAAAATCCATTAGATTTTTCATTAATAAATCATTTTGAGTATTTAAAGTTGATGCGCAATAAGCGGACATTTTATTAATATTTGCGATTTTGTTTATGCGGTTTTTAATAAAATATATATATTTTTTGGAATATTCTTTTAGTATTTTGGATTTGTTTCTAATAATCATAATAAAAATTGATATTTTGTTTATTATTGTTTATTAATGTAAAAAATAATAAAAATGGATTTTGACGGCGAAAACCCTTTACACGCGATTGATATACCAGTTGCAAATTTGATTGTCGTAGAAGTTGAAGGTCTGCCTATTTTAGAGAAAGAGAGTTTTAACTTTTACGATGCGTTACTGAAAGCATGGCATTATATTCAACTCGGTTGGTATATGCTGTTGTTAATAGGAACATTGGCTGGGTTTATATTATTATTGGTTTGGTTATATAATCCATGCACATTTGGTTCTGCGAATAATAATGATAATTTGTAAAGCGTCTCTATACTACATCGATCGGCGTAAAATACTCATCCTGAATAATATCCAGAAGAACCATATTATAGGATCGATTTTCCATGTTTTTTTGTGCTTTATCTTTAGAGATTTCATAGAATCGCCAATTATGATTTAACTCTACATAGCGAACATAAGTCGGGACATCCTTATGATTAATTTTTCTGAAATTTGTAAAACAAGCCCACATTAAATCCGTAAAAACGGACAATGGTTCTAACTTTACAAATCTCGCAATCATCTTATATGGCTTTCTTGGGGCAGCAAATGTAGGTTCAAAATTTTGTAAATAATACTCTTTACCAGGAACCAAATCCTCTCTGGTAATTTCTTGCATGGTTATGTAGGTTGATTAATTTTTAGATTCGGTAAAAAGTTTTCAATTTTTTATTTCTTTACACTCTTGAAGATTATAAACCGCCTCCATTACTTGTGGCGGTTCAGTCTTCAAGGGCAACGTTACCGACAAATGCCTATTTAATTTTCGAATAATTCTTTTTGTATTTACTATTGTGGTATTGTATTATATAAATATGTCCACAAGTTGCTGTTTATACATTGAAGAAACTATTGCGTGGTTAATTGGCTGGTTTGATGGTGCAATTATTGGATGTATATATCCAAATCCCGACGATGAAGAATTAATAAAAGAAGATTTTGAGATTATAAATGAAGTGTTTAACGGTGGTCGTGTCGGGTTTAATAATACATCTCGTATAAGAAATATTGATAAATAAATATATAAACAATAATATGGTGTTTATATATAAAATGTCTGATTGTGTAACACGAGAAGATTTAAGAGTCATCTATTTGGAAATAGAAAGACAAAAAAATATATCCAAAGTGCAAGAATTTGTAGACAAAATAACTGCGGTTATTATGGGTTCAAATGCGTCGGGTCATACGTTTTGTTATGTTACACGTCCTTTTACACCTTTTCTCATTTAAAACGCCCATTTTACATGAGATTTTATAGATAGTTTTTCTTTGGTCGTTTCCTTGTTTTATTCTTACTTACATATTTTTCAGGTCTTTCATATGCTCCTTTCACTATATTTCTGTATTTTTCTTTTGGTATTCCTCGTATAACCTTAGTTATATTCCGCTTCAATTCAGTATGAGTTAATCCATCTAACTTTTGTAAGCGTGATTTCAGCATACTAAAGTAATTTTCTATAGAATTCGTAAAATGCTGATAAGGAACAGCATATAGCAAATGATTGTGTTGATTGATGATTTCTTTTACTTTT
>Ga0136644_10001972_pt1 | contig 15903 bp, 12 predicted proteins | sample C_130820_EF_Meta_FD_94780 | JGI IMG/M metagenome (GOLD analysis project Ga0136644, IMG submission 94780) | Freshwater microbial communities from Lake Croche, Canada to study carbon cycling - C_130820_EF_MetaG (v2) (version 2) | ecosystem: Environmental > Aquatic > Freshwater > Lake | place... | reverse complement strand
ATGCACGGCGATAGAGTCAATGTCAAAGTATTGGGAACAGATCGACGGGGTCGTCCTGAAGGACAAATTGTTGAAGTAGTTCTTCATGCCAATAAAGTAGTAATCGGTCGTCTCTTAAATGAAAACGGTGTGTTAATCGTTGCGCCAGAAGATAACCGCATTGGTCATGACATTCTGATTCCTCCAAAGGGTCAGGGACAAGCAAAATTAGGACAGGTAGTCAGCGTCGAGATTATTGACTATCCGGATAGCTACCGCCAGGCAGTTGGACGCGTGGTGGAGGTCTTGGGTGAGATTGACGATCCCGGTATGGAGATCGAAATTGCCGTACGTAAGTATGGTGTGCCGCATGAGTTCTCAGCAGCAGCGATGAAAGAAGCTGCAGCACTTCCAGATACTGTTCAGCAGGCCGATTTAGAAGGTCGCGTTGATTTGCGCGATATTCCATTGGTCACGATTGATGGCGCCGATGCCAGAGACTTCGATGATGCGGTGTACTGCGAGCCCATCATGTACGGCAAAACTAAAGCCTGGCGTTTAATTGTGGCAATTGCGGACGTATCGCATTACGTTAAGCCGGGACATCCTCTTGATGATGAGGGTTTGCTACGAGCGACCTCTGTCTATTTTCCAAGGCGCGTTATCCCGATGCTCCCGGAGAAGATTTCGAATGGCTTGTGCTCACTCAATCCGGATGTAGATCGTCTCTGTATGGTCTGTGACTCCGTGGTGGATAACAATGGCGTGGTCTTGGCCTACCAGTTCTATCCTGCGGTCATGCATTCTGCGCAGCGCTTTACCTATGACACTGTTTGGGAAATTCTCTCCAATAGTAAGGGGCCTGAGGCGACACGTTTTGCCCAATTCCGTCCTTTATTGGGTAACTTGTATTCCTTATTCAAGATTCTCTTGTCTGCACGCGAGAAGCGGGGCGCAATTGAGTTTGAGACGACTGAGACCCAAATCATTAGCAATGAGCTGGGCAAGATTCTGCGTATTGAGCCGCGCTTGCGTAATGATGCTCACCGCTTAATTGAAGAGTGTATGTTGACGGCCAACGTTTGTGCCGCCGACTTCATTGACAAGAATAAGCACCTCAGTCTCTATCGTGTCCACGGTGAACCTTCCGAAGAGAAGTTGGTGACACTGCGTCAGGTACTCAGAACCTCAGGTCTCTCATTAGGTGGCGGTGAAAAGCCGAAGCCACGCGATTTTGCAAAGTTGATGCGCGAAATTAAAGAGCGTCCTGATGCCAATATGCTGCAATCTGTTGTCTTGCGCTCAATGCAACAAGCGATGTATCAGCCTGACAATGAAGGCCACTTTGGTTTAGCTTACCCAGCCTATTCTCATTTCACGAGCCCGATTCGTAGATATCCTGACTTACTCACGCACCGCGTTATTAAGTCAATCTTGCAAAAGAAACCTTACGCTCCGGTTATCCCACCAAACGTGCCTCTGAATTTAACCTTGCCACGCAAAGGTAAGGGGCGTGAGAATGCTGTTAATGCCAAGAAATCTCAAAATGATGCGAAGGCCGTACCGACTAAGGGTGTAAGAACACCTAAAGGAGGAAACGCTGCCTTACCTATTTGGGGTCAATTGGGCGTACATTGCTCATCTAATGAGCGACGCGCTGATGAAGCATCTCGGGATGTTGAGGCCTGGCTCAAGTGTTATTACATGCGTGATCATCTTGGCCAAGAATATGCAGGTTCAGTGACGAGCGTTGCTAACTTTGGATTGTTCATTCAACTAGAAAACCTGTTTGTTGAAGGTATGGTGCATGTCACTGAACTAGGCGGAGATTACTTCCAGTATGACGAAGCACGCCAGGAGTTGCGTGGGGAGCGTACCGGCATTCGTTACCGTTTAGGTGATCGTTTACATGTGTTGGTGAGCCGTGTGGATCTGGATGCCCGCAAGATTGAATTTAGTCTAGTGAAATCGGTAGGCGCGGACGCAAGTGGCTCCTCAAATCGTCGTCAATTGCTCTTGGCAGCCGATACTGGCAGACCGAATAAAAAAGCAGCATCGAAAAAGAGTCGCCCCGCAAACAAGACACCACAAAAACCAGGTGGCGTTAATGTAAATGCTGCGAAGTCTGCTGGTAATCTGACTGCTACCCAGTCAAAGAGCAAAGCGAGTCGAAAGAACGGTAAAGGTAATAAGCCCGGTAGAACACCAGGCAAGGTGGCTGGTAATAAGCCGCCAGTTCGCAGTACCCGAGCCGCTCGCCGTAAATAAAATATCAGTGAAGAATAAGCACATTAGATGAAACAAATATTAGTTGGCTTTCATGCGGTACAAGCGCGCTTACGTGTTGATCCCGAGAGTCTGAAGGCGGTTTACTTTGACCCAAGTCGTCGTGATCGACGCATGGGGGATTTTTTAAAGCAAGCGGAAGAGATCTTAGGCGAGCGTTTGCATGCAGCTGATGCTGAGCGCTTACATAAACTCACTGGTCATGATCGCCACCAAGGCGTTGTTGCTTTAGCTGAAAAAATGACTGTGGCTCGCACCATTACTGAAGTAGTGGAAGATGCCGAGAGCGCCCAAAAGAAACCTTTGTTCTTAGTTCTAGATGGGGTTACTGATCCACATAACTTTGGCGCTTGCTTGCGCGTAGCCGATGGTGCAGGTGTTGATGCCGTAGTGATTCCGAAAGACCGTTCTGCTTCGATTAATGCTACGGTGAGTAAAGTATCGAGTGGCGCATCTGAAGTGATGCCTGTAATTACTGTTACTAATCTGGTTCGCAGCATGAAAGAAATGCAAGAAGCCGGCGTTTGGCTGATTGGTACCGATGACGAAGCTGAAAAATCGATTTACGACATCGATCTGACTGGTCCGATTGCCATCGTGATGGGTGCTGAAGGTGAGGGCATGCGTCGCCTGACCAAAGAGACTTGTGATGAGCTAGTCCGCATCCCAATGCAGGGCGTTGTTGAAAGTTTGAATGTTTCCGTAGCGAGTGGCGTATGCTTGTATGAGGCATTAAGACAACGCCTAGCTAAAGCTGCCAAGTAAGCAATTCTTCGAAAGGCCTTATATGAAATGCAATATTGGTCACACTGATCGTGTTCTGCGTATGACTGTTGGCGTAACCCTGATGGGTTTGGCTGGCTTTGGCATTACTGGACCTTGGGCCTGGATTGGCGTTATTCCCTTATTAACGGGAATCATTGGCAATTGCCCAGCGTACTCTTTGCTTGGCATTAATACTGCCAAGAAATAAGCAGTAATCAGCACTAAAACTCTACTGCGAAACTCTACTGCGCTAGTAGAGCTTCCAGCTTTTCTGTATCGATGCAGAAATTGCGAATTCCTTCAGCCAACTTTTCAGTTGCCATCGCATCATTGTTGAGTTGCAAGCGGAAGCTAGATTCATCTAGCTTTAAAGGAGTAAGCTTTTCATTCAAGGCACTAGCTACATCCAATTTTTTGCTAACAGTCGCAGTGCTCGCACTCAACTCGGCTAATAGTTCCGGGCTGATTGTTAATAGATCACAGCCAGCAAGCTCCAGAATCTGACTGGTATTCCGAAAACTTGCGCCCATGATTTCAGTGGCGATACCAAAGTGTTTGTAGTACTGGTAAATACGTTTCACAGAGGTCACGCCAGGATCATTGGCGCCACCATGCGTTGCGTCACTCCAATGAGAGCCGAGCTTTGCTTTATTCCAATCGGTAATGCGCCCAACAAAGGGTGAGATCAACTTTGCATTAGCGGCGCCACATGCAGCAGCTTGCACTAAGGAAAAGAGTAGGGTCATATTGCAGTGAATGCCTGCAGCCTCTAACTCTTTCGCTGCGGCTATGCCCTCCCAAGTGCCAGCAAGTTTAATCAAGATTCGCTTGCGATCAATGCCATGGGACTCATAAAGAGAGATGAGGTGTTTGGCTTTAGCAACGGTTGCTTTGGTATCAAAAGAGAGTCTTGCATCGACTTCAGTAGAAACACGCCCGGGAACAATTTTCAGAATCTCTAAACCAAAAGCCACCAAGATATAGTCCACCAGATCTGTGGGGCTCATACCTGGATGAGCGGCTTTGACAGCATTCACTAAAGATTGGTAATTGGGTTGTTGAGCAGCCTTGAGAATGAGAGACGGATTAGTTGTGGCATCTTGAGGCTGAAACTCTTGCATCCGCTCAAAGTCCCCAGTATCTGCCACAACGGTGGTTAATTTCTTGAGCTGTTCAAGTTGATTAGAGGCGAGGGCAGTGCTATTCATGGCTAGTTGGGTATAAAAGTCTACTAATGAGGGTTCTATAGTGCATTACAGTTGAATATCATATGATAGATGTATTCATTACTCGGTTCTAGTAAAGGCGTTTGGCAGACACATGACTCAAGATCAACTGAAGCAAATGGTGGGAGAAGCAGCCCGAGATGAGGTCCTCAAGCTATCTGCAGGACAGGTTTTAGGCGTTGGTACTGGTTCGACTGCCAACTTCTTTATTGATGCTTTGGCTCCATTTAAAGATCACTTTGCGGGGACGGTATCCAGTTCTAATGCCACCACTGAGCGCCTGCTAAAGCACGGCTTTAAAGTGCTAGACCCCAATGATGTCAGTAGCTTGCCCGCCTATGTGGATGGTGCCGATGAAATCGATCCTGCCGGTTATATGATCAAGGGCGGTGGCGGGGCACTCACCCGAGAAAAAATTATTGCCTCGATGGCCCAGCAGTTTATTTGTATCTGTGACGCCTCAAAGCAAGTTCCTGTACTGGGCAACTTTGCCCTGCCAGTAGAAATTATTCCTCTAGCAAAGGGCATTGTTGCTAGAGAGCTTGAAAAACTGGGTGGCAAAGTAACGCTACGCCCAGCTAAGAGTATTCGTGCAGACCTGAATCAAACCGCTAGCGAGCCTTTTGTGACGGATAACGGTGGCTGGATTTTGGATATTGCTGGATTAAAGATAGCCGATCCTATTTCTCTAGAAGCGCAAATCAATCAAATTGCAGGCGTAATCACGGTTGGACTCTTTGCTAAAGAAAAGGCCAACATCTTGCTGGTGAGTAATAGCTCAGGCGTACAAAGAGTCGTCCTCTAGAAATAAAAAACCCGACGGGGTATGCCCATCGGGTTGTTTGCCATGGTTTTCATGGCGCAGGCGCTCGGAAGGTATTTAGTTCCTTAGCCTATGGGTGCATAGATGTACCCATTCAGAGTGGCTTTCGCCAATGTGGTGGGGCACTCAAACTGCCTCACCACGATTACATCCTATGCTTGTGTTTTGCCTCTGTCAACACTAGAGGTCAATATTTATTCTGCAGGCGGAACGTAGCCCTGCGCCATATCTGCCCCGCCTTCAAAGAAGTATTTTTCAACCTGCTTGAGAAGGTATTGGCGGGCACGGGGATCGGCCATATTGAGGCGGTTTTCATTAATCAGCATAGTTTGCTGCTTAAGCCAGGCAGCCCAAGCTTCTTTAGAAACTTGATTCCAAATCTTTTTGCCAAGCTCACCAGGAAGCGGAGCGAAATCCATTCCTTCAGCCTCTTTGTTGAGCTTGATGCATTGAACCATGCGTGCCATCTGTAATGCCTTTCTGAATAATTTCTATGTACTTATAGATCTTTAGTTAAAACCATTGACTTACGGTCCCAGTTATAAATTTGTTTTCTTTCCTCAGGCAGGTCATCAACCGTTGCCCGCTTAAAGCCACGCTTTAGGAACCAATGCTCTGTTCTAGTGGTAAGCACAAATAATTTTTTAATGTTTTCTTGCTTGGCACGCATTTCAATACGCTTCAATAAACGTTCGCCATCACCCGATCCTTGTACATCGGGATCCACTGCAAGGCAGGCCAATTCGCCAACCCCGTTAGGAAATGGGAAGAGGGCTGCACAACCGAAGAGAACGCGGTCATGCTCAATCACAGAGAAGCGTTGAATATCGCGTTCAATCACATCTTGACCACGAGCAGCCAAGATACCTTCTTCTTCTAGCGGCATTGTTAACTGCAGGATGCCACCAACGTCATCTTGATTGGCTTCACGTAAGTTTTCAATATCGGAAGAGGCGAGCATCATGCCAATACCATCATGAGTAAAGAGTTCTTCCAAGAGTGCGCCATCTTGATTGCAAGGAAGGAAGTGGACACGGCTCACGCCAGCCCGAATCGCACGGCCAGAGATATTGAGAAGGCTCTTCATGCCTACCTCTATATCTTTATTCTCGGTCATATAGTCTTGTAACTGCGGTAAAGACAACTCAGTAATGAGATCGCCTTCAGCATCATGTAAGCCATCAAAAGGACTTAAGAAAATTAACTTATCTGCTTTAAGAGCGGCAGCAGTAGAGGCGGCCACGTCTTCATAAGCCAGATTAAAAGCCTGACCCGTCGGTGAAAAACCTAATGGAGAAAGCAACACAATCTTATTGCTATCTAAAGACAGCTTGATGGAGGTGGAGTCTACTTTGCGCACTAAGCCAGTGTGAATATAGTCAACGCCTTCGACGACTCCGACTGGCATCGCAGTGATAAAGTTTCCGGAGATCACAGAAATACGTGAGCCAGCCATTGGTGTATTGGGTAAGCCACGACTAAAGGCCGCCTCAATATCTAGACGTAATTCACCAGCAGCTTCCTTAACGCACTCCAAGGCCGCAGCATCTGTAATACGGTAGCTATGAATAGAGCTTTTACCAAACTTACTTTTGATCTTGCGTAAGGTCAGCTGTTCCTCAATTTGAGGGCGGATGCCATGAACCAGCACAATGCGCATACCCATGGCATGCAACATCGCAATATCCTCGATCAAATTCTCAAGACCAGCTTCTTGAACTAGCTCACCCGCAAAAGCAATGACAAAAGTTTTTTCTCGAAAGCTATGAATGTAGGGGGCAACGTCGCGCAACCATCCTACAAAGGGGAAGTTAGAGGTCGATTCAGTGGCGTTAGACGCTGGGTTTGGTGCATTTGTTGGCATAGTGAGAAAATTATAGGGTGCAAGAGCCCATAAACCAACAAAAACCCCAAGCAGAGCCAAACCCTGTGCCTGCTTCCAACACCCTGCGTAGGCTGGATATCCGCTTTCCGGAAGAGTTGCCGGTATCAGGTCAGCGTCAGCTGATCAAGGATGCCTTGCAAAGCCACCAAGTGGTCATCGTGTGCGGTGAGACAGGCTCTGGTAAGACTACACAGCTACCAAAGATCTGTTTGGACCTTGGTAGGGGCACCATTAATGGCGGCAAATTGATTGGCCATACCCAACCCCGCCGAATTGCAGCAACCGCGACAGCCAAACGTATTGCCCAAGAGTTGGGCTCACCCATTGGTCAGGATGTGGGCTACCAAGTCCGATTTGCGGATAAGACCAGCGGTACCGCTTCCATCAAGTTGATGACCGATGGCATCTTATTAGCCGAAACTCGGCGAGACCCCCAGCTACGAGCTTATGACACCCTGATCATTGATGAGGCGCACGAACGCAGTCTGAACATTGACTTTCTTCTAGGGTATCTACGTCAATTGCTTCCCAAGAGGCCAGATCTCAAGTTGATCATCACCTCTGCAACGATTGATGCTCAGCGATTTGCTGAACACTTTGCCATTAATGGAAAAGTTGCACCAGTGATTGAGGTTAGTGGCCGCCTCTTTCCAGTGGAGCAGCGCTATTCACCCTTAGAGCCGGATGCTAAACCTGATGGCAAAAAAGAATCCAAGACCGCTAAAGAAATCCCAGACGCAGTCACAGAGGAGATTGCCAATCTCTGGCAAGAAGGTGCAGCCGGTGCGGGAGATGTTTTAGTGTTTCTTCCGGGGGAGCGTGAGATTCGAGATTGCGCAGAGGTTTTGCGTAAAGACCATGTTTTGCAGCAACGCTTTCATCCAGAGATTTTGAGTTTATTTGCTCGCCAATCCGTTGCTGAACAAGAACGGGTTTTTAGTCCAGGTAATGGTCGTCGCATCATTCTGACTACTAACGTTGCAGAGACGTCTCTAACTGTCCCAAACATTCGTTACGTGATTGATAGTGGCTTAGCTAGAGTGAAACGTTACTCGTATCGCAATAAGGTAGAGCAATTACAGATCGAGCCGATTTCCCAAGCAGCAGCCAATCAAAGAGCAGGGCGCTGCGGACGGGTCTCGGATGGCATTTGTATCCGTTTGTATAGCGAGCTGGATTATCAAAGTCGTCCTAAATTTACCGATCCAGAAATCCTACGTAGTTCATTAGCAGCAGTCTTGCTACGCATGAGCTCGCTCCGCTTGCCGAAGATTCAGCATTTTCCATTCCTTGATAAACCCCTAGGTCGCGCTATTACCGACGGTGTGCAGCTACTGGATGAACTAGGCGCAATTGAGTTTGATGAATCCGATGCTGTTGATGGGAAAGATGCGAACAACAGCTTTAAGCTCACGAGCATTGGAAAGCAATTAGCTGACTTACCGCTAGATCCTCGTATTGGGAGGATGCTCTTAGCTGCCAAAGAGCACAATGCCCTGAAAGAAGTTGCCATCATTGCATCTGCATTAGCAACACAAGATCCCCGAGAGCGACCAATGGACCAGGGCGCTGCTGCTGACCAGGCGCACTTGCAGTTTGCTGATGAACGTTCTGAGTTCCTCAGCTTTGTGAAGCTCTGGAATTGGTATCAAGACGCTTTGCAACATAAGCATAGCAATCGCCAGCTAGAAAATTTATGTCGAAGTAAATTTCTCTCTCCCCGGCGCTTGCGTGAATGGCGCGATGTGCATGGCCAACTTCATACTATGCTGGGTGAAAAGGGCTGGAAAGAAAACGGTTTGCCTGCAACTTACGAGCAAGTGCATTTGTCATTGCTTACGGGTTTGCTTGGTTACGTTGCCAAAAAAGAGGAAGATGAAAAGTCTCAAGATCGCAATAGTAAAGTTGGCGGTTATGTTGGTGCGCGGGGTATTCGGCCATTTATCTGGCCAGGCTCCACGATTGGAAAAAAAGCGGGCGCTTGGATTCTAGCTGGTGAATTACAAGAGACGAATCGTATGTATGCTCGTACGATTGCCAAGATTGAGCCGCAATGGGTTGAGAAGGTTGCCGCCCACCGTCTCATTAAGTCCTTAAGCGATCCCTTTTGGGACAACCGTCAGGGTGAGGTATTGGCTTTTGAGCGGGGCACTTTATATGGTTTACCGATTTACCATGGCCGCCGTGTGCGCTATGAGCCACACAACTTTGCAGAGGCTCGCGAGTTATTTATCAGTCAGGCCTTAGTTCAGGAAGGACTCTTTGGGCGTATGGAGTCTCCAGCGCTCCAACGGGAGATTGAAGCGGATGCGAAAAGAAAGTATCCGGGTCTATTTAGTTTCTTCTGGCATAACTGCCGTCTCATTAAAGAGATTGAAGCCCTCGAACATCGCTCACGTCGTCCAGATGTATTGGTAGATGATGAGTTGCTCCATGCGTTTTATGAGTCTCGCTTGCCTAAAACGATTTGTAATCGAGAGGGGCTGAAGGCCTTATTGCAGAAAGATCCTGACTTAGATGCTCAACTCAGGTTGGAAAAAGCGGACTTGATGCGCCATGAAGCGGCTGGCATCACGGTTGATCGCTATCCCAAGAAGCTATTGGTGGGTGGAGCAGAGCTCAATCTCACTTATCACTTTGAGCCTGGTAGCCCGAAGGATGGAGTCACTCTAGTGGTACCGCTGACGCAACTAAATCAAGTCGATGGGCGTCGTTGTGAATGGTTAGTGCCAGGTATGTGTGAAGAGAAGGTGCTATTGCTCCTCAAATCGCTGCCGCAAAAATTACGCCGGCATTGTGTGCCTCTCCCAGAATACGCAAAAGCGTTTTTAGAGCGCAAGCTAGAAGAGAAGCAATTTGGGATAGGTGATTTTCTAGATAGCTTGATCAGCGATATTCGTAAAGAGCGTGGACTAGAGATCAAGCGCACTGACTTCAGACCAGAGTCTTTACCTTTGCACTCATCCATGAACTTCCGTTTGATTGATGAGCATGGACGTCAGCTTGAGGTGGAGCGCAATCTGGCACGCCTACGTTTTGAGTATGGTGAAACCGCCCGCAGTGCCTTTCAGGCGATTGCACAGGAGACTGCTCAAGTGGAGTTGGGGGTCGAGATTGCTCAAACTACCAATGCTCAGTCCAATGGCAAAGCTCGCTCAGTAGAGCAATCGGGCTATCGCTCTTGGGAATTTGGTGAGCTACCGGAAACACTCGAAATCCAAAAAGGTAATAAGACTTTATTTGGCTATCCAGCCTTAATAGATCGAGGTGAGTACTGCGATCTTGAAGTCTTTGATGACTTAGTCGAGGCCAGAAAGCAACATCAACAAGGCCTGCGGAGATTATTCTCCCTCAGCAATAGAGACACTCTCAAAGCCTTGCAGAAACAATTACCAGGCATTCGGGAATTAGGACTGCTCTTTATCAATATCGGTTCAGTAGAGAGTTTGATTGAGCAAATTATCAATCTGGCGATTGAGCGTGCATTTATGAGCGACCCGCTGCCTGTGAATGCGGAGCAGTTTACTGAGTGCTTACAAGCGGGTAAGCCACGCTTAGCACTTATTGCACAGGAGATCTCGCGACACTCTTTAGCTGCGCTGCAAGCATATGCTGATTTGCAGAAAAAGATTGCAAGTGCTAAAGCGGCATCTCCAAGTGCATTTACAGATATTCAAACGCAGCTGCAGGGATTAATCTTTCCGAAGTTTGTAGCGGAGACCCCTTATTCCCAGCTTGTACATTTACCGCGCTACTTAAAAGCGATTGCTCTCAGAATCGATAAATTGCGATCTAATCCATGTCGAGATGCCCAGTGCCAAAAGGATTGGGAATCTGTTGCTAGACCTTGGCAAAAGTTGCTACAAGGTAGCAAGGGTTCAGCAGCCTATGCCATGAATGAAGACCCCGCTTTGCAAGATTTTCGTTGGCAGTTGGAGGAGTTGAGGGTGGCTTTATATGCTCAGGAGCTTAAAACCCCAACACCAATGTCTTTAAAACGCCTAGAAAAGGTTCTAGCTAGCTTGCGCTAGGTCAAATCGAATCACTCTAAGGGGCAATCAAAGGTGCTCCCATTGCTTACAATAGTGGGATGTACACATTTATTACGTTCCGCCAACTTTATAGAATTGCCGCTTTGCTGGCTTTGCTCTCCGTAAACCTGGTATCAGCCCAAACTCCCGTTGTAAGCGAACCCAAAATTGCCATCATTCTGAACTCAGGCGCTGCCTCTGTTAGTTTGATCGATATGCCTAGTCGGCAAGTCATTAAAACCATTCCGGTTGGCAAAGAGCCACATCATTTGATGATGACCCCAGATCAAAAAACATTGTTGATTGCAAATGCTGCGGGCAATGACGTTGTCTTAATGAATCCCACTACCGGCGAACTCACCGGCAAAATTCCGAACATTATTGATCCATACCAAATTGGTTATTCACCAAACCATAAGTGGTTTGTAGCAAACGGCAATCGTTTAGATCGGGTAGATATTTACGCTGCCAATAGTGCTGATCTGAAATTGGCCAGCACAGTGAAGTTGGGAAAGACACCAAGTCACATTGCATTTACTGCAGATAGCAAAATTGCTTTCATTACCTTACAAGACTCTAGTGAGCTCGCCGCCATCGATTTAGAAACTCAAAAAGTGCTTTGGGTGATGCCTACCGGTAAAGTTCCCGCTGGCTTGTGGATGACTCCTGGTGATCAGTATTTATTAATTGGCATAACGGGCGAAGATTATGTCCAGGTAATCGACTGGAAGGCGCGTAAGGAAGTGAAGCGCATTCCAACAGGCAAGGGTGCTCACAACTTCCGTCCACTTGGCGATAAGAAGCACGTGTTTGTCAGTAACCGTATTGCATCCTCTATCAGCTTGATTAATATGCAAACCCTAGAAAAGGTTGGCGAGATCAATGGCTTACCATCTGGCCCTGATGATATGGAAATCACACCAGATGGAAAAACCTTATGGGTTACTTTCCGCTTCTCCAAAAAGGTTGGGGTGATAGATATCCCTACGATGAAGTTAGTCACAGTGATTCCAGTTGGCAAGTCACCGCATGGTGTATTTTTCTATCCTAGAGCTGCCTGGGAATAAATCTTGAGCATGAAGTACAAATCTCTGCTCCAGTTAACAGCTGCATTTGTACTGAGCTGTTTTGCATTGAGTAGTGGCGCCCAACCAGCCAGCTGCAATAAAACCGTATATCTCACGTTTGATACCGGCAATATGTCGGTCGCTGAAAAGGTCGCCGAGATTCTCAAGCGTCAAGATATCAAAGCAACGTTTTTTCTAGCGAATGAAAAGACCTTTCGTGGTGACTTTGCCTTGGATGATTCTTGGAAGTCATTCTGGCAAGAGCGGATTAAGGAAGGCCATCATTTTGGTAGTCATACCTATGATCACGTCTATTTCGTAAAAGATGGCCCCAAAGGGCAAGTCTTTGAGAAGCCTCAATTTGGCCCTAAGGCAGGTGAGACCATTTTGTATAACGAAGCGGCCATGTGTAAAGAAATTCGGAAGGTAGATCAACGCTTTATCGAGTTAACAGGACAGTCTTTACAAAAAATCTGGCGTGCACCGGGTGGTAAAACTTCACCAACCTTAATTCGGATGGGTGATATGTGTGGCTATCAACATATTGGCTGGGCAGCAGCTGGATTTTTAGGTGATGAACTCAATTCTGACAAGTTCCCCAATAACCTTCTCTTGGAGAAGGCAAGTCGTGATTTGAAGGATGGTGATATCACAATGGCTCACTTAGGTATCTGGTCCAGAAAAGACCCTTGGGCACCAGCTGTTTTAGAGCAGCTGATCGTCAATTTAAAGGGGCGCGGCTTTTGTTTTGGCTTATTGCCTAAGTCGAATATGCCTGCACCCAAATAATCTGTAGATCGGTCAAAATAGGGTATGGACTTTAGTTCTCTTGCCTCTTCGATCTCAGACGCTTACGGTAGCGTTCAGGAATTCATTTTTTCTAAGCTAGTTGGCCCACTCCTGTATCAACTTGACCTGATGTCTTGGGCGGAAGACGTATTTGATGGCATTGACTGGTTCTTGTTTGGCTGTATTCAGGTTTTCTTGATTGTGGTCGTTCTCAGAACCTGGGAACGCTTCGCTCCTGCTGAGAAACAAGAGCGTTTTTCCAAAAATAGTCGGGCCGATGTGTTTTACACCTTATTCCATCGCTTGGGAATTTTTCATGGCCTGATCTTTATTGCTTTATCAGGCTTCTTCTTTGAAATTGATTCTGTTCTGCATGATTTTCGCTTTGATCGTTTGAATGTTGAAAACTGGTGGCCTGGAGTAAGTTCGGTTCCAGTCGTGAGCTTTTTGATTTATTTAGTACTACTCGACTTCTTCGACTATCTCTATCACCGCGCCTCCCATGCGTTTAATTGGTGGTGGCAGTTACATGCTTTACACCATAGCCAAACCGTCATGACTGCTTGGTCAGATAATCGCAATCACTTTCTAGATGACATCATGCGCGCTGTCTTTCTGTCATTAGTGGCGTTGATATTTGGAGTGCCGCCAGGCCAATTTATTATGCTGGTTGCGTTAAGCCAATTTATTCAGAGTTGGCAACACGCCAATATCAAATCGCAACTGGGCGTCGCACGGTATTTATTGGTATCTCCGCTGTACCATCGGATGCACCATGCAGTGGGTTATGGTCATGAGGCTAAAGGTAAGCCGGGAGTGCTTGGTGGCTGCAACTTCGGCATTTTGTTCCCGTGGTGGGATATGGCTTTGGGTACAGCGATCTTTCCGAAAGAGGCCTACCCGACGGGGGTCAGAAATCTGACTGTCTCGCAAAATATCTTGACTCAGCAGTGGCAAGGTTTAGTTCATGCTGTGAAAGAGTTGTTGCCAAAATAATTACAGGCACACACTTAGGTGAAGTGCTAGAGGAGTATTCATGGTTGGTCTGCCGCAAGTCTTTAGATCTTTTGGTTTAGCCCTAGTAGGAACAATGCATCCCAGAATGTTGTGGCTGAGTCTGCGCCCATTTCTGATCATCTCTGTGTTTTGGGGCTGTCTCATTTGGTTGACGTGGACGCCTGCTCTTGAGGCCTTGAGTATTTTCTTAACCACTTCAGTATTTACTAGCTGGATACAGGATGGCCTCAATTGGGCTGGCTTTGAAAATGCCAGAGCCTTTATTGCACCCTTATTTTTTGTGATGCTGATCATTCCATTGATTACGATTAGCTTGCTTGTATTGGTTGCGTTTTCGACAGTACCCACCGTAGTCAAGATCGTAGTGCGGCAATCCCACTATCAAGATCTAGCAGTGAAGCAGGGTGGCGGTCTCTTTGGTAGCTTGGTCTATAGCTTATGGTCTGCGCTAATTTGTTTGGTGTTGGTGATGCTGACCTTGCCAGTGTGGTGGGTGCCTCCACTAGTCGCCGTCCTTCCTCCCTTGTTATGGGGATGGCTAACGATGCGTTTAATGTCATATGATGTCTTGGCAAAACATGCGAGCGCTGAGGAGCGCGATCAGCTTCTAGAAAAATATCGTTGGCCTTTGCTTTGCATGGGCATTGCCTCAGGCATGCTCGGCGCAGTCCCTACATTCTTTTGGGCTACTTCGGCATTGGCTTTAATATTATTTCCGATCGTGAGTTTTGTCGCTTTATGGATTTATTCTTTGATCTTTGTATTTGCTGCTTTATGGTTTAGCTATTTCTTGTTAGATGCCTTAAAAGAGTTGCGACAGGATGAATTGGATAAAGCCTTAACAGTACCCACACGTGTAGTCGAGACGGAACTTCCTTACCATGGTTGATGCAGTTAAAAAAGTAGAAATCGATAGTCCAGCCCTTGATGCAGAGGTTGTGCGCCGTTTTGGTTTGATTGTGATTGGTGATGAGATCTTGTCAGGCCGTCGGCAGGATAAGCATATGGCTACTTTGATTGAGCTTCTCAATGAGAGGGGCTTAAGTCTTTCATGGGCTAAGTATGTGTCTGATGATCCTGCACAAATTACAGCAACACTCAAAGATAGTTTTTCTAGTGGCGATGTGGTCTTTAGTACTGGTGGAATTGGTGCGACTCCTGATGATCACACGCGTCAATGCGCGGCATTAGCTCTTGGTACAAAAACAGAATTACATCCGACTGCACAAGAACTGATTGCAGGACGTATTCAGTCAATGGCTGAAGGGGATCCGATCAAATCCGATCTCAACACTCCAGAGAATCAACATCGTTTCAAGATGGGTGAGTTTCCCATCGGCAGTGAAATCATTCCGAATCCCTATAACCAAATTCCCGGCTTTCGGATTAAAGAGCATCACTTTGTTCCAGGATTCCCAGTGATGGCTGCCCCGATGATGGCGTGGTGTTTGGATCAGCACTATAAAGATCTCTTTCATCGAGAGAACTGGGCAGAGCAGAGCTTTATCGTTCCCAAAGGCATTGAATCCACCTTAACTCCCTTAATGGAGCGGATTGAGGCAAGTTTCCCAGGGGTCAAGGTCTTTAGTCTTCCTTCGGTAGGCGATTCAGCCAAAGGTGGCGTCTATGCCGATCGCCATATTGAATTGGGTATTAAAGGCAACGCTAATCTGCTAGAAAGCGCTTGGATTGCCCTTAGAACCGGCACCCAAGAGCTAGGCTACGAGATTCACGATATTAGCTAAGCATTGCTAACCCCTTATTGCACCAAGATAGTGCAATAAGGGTATTTTCAGGGTAGCTAAGCCGTAATCGAGCACTTAATTAGTGCAATAATGAACTTTCCCATTTGTTTGCTTCAGTAAATTACATACATTCATTAGGCATGTTTGGTGCCTGAAATAAACAAGGGTGTATGCCTTTAGTTTGAATTCCGAGTTTAGTTAATAGAGGAGATTTGCATGACGAAGACCGTCGCTGATGTGATGAAGTTAGTTAAAGAGAAAGAATGTACTTTCGTTGATTTCCGCTTTGT
>Ga0136644_10001969_pt1 | contig 15936 bp, 12 predicted proteins | sample C_130820_EF_Meta_FD_94780 | JGI IMG/M metagenome (GOLD analysis project Ga0136644, IMG submission 94780) | Freshwater microbial communities from Lake Croche, Canada to study carbon cycling - C_130820_EF_MetaG (v2) (version 2) | ecosystem: Environmental > Aquatic > Freshwater > Lake | place... | reverse complement strand
CGCAAGCAGGCCCTGACCGGCACCAGCGAATTCCCCGACATCAGGGAAGTGCCGGTGGCCGTGCTGGCCCCGCTCGGTTCTCCGTCTTACCAAGGATTGCTGCCGCCCAAACGGCTGTCGGAACCGTTCGAGGCCCTGCGCGATAGCTCGGACCGGATGCTGGCCGAAAGCGGCCATCGCCCTGCGGTTTTTTTGGCCAATCTTGGTCCGGTGGCAGCTTTTACCGCCCGCAGCCAATTCGCCAAAAATTTCTTCGAAGTCGGCGGGATCGAGACCCGCCCGTCGGAAGGCAACGCCGATCACACCGCATTGGCCCAGGCCTTTCGCCAGTCAGGCACGACAGTGGCGTGCCTGTGTTCGTCAGACGAGGTCTATGGCGAACAGGCGGTTGCAGCCATCATCGCGCTCAAAACCGCGGGGGCCAGTCGCATCCTGCTGGCTGGCCGTCCGGCGACCTTGCAAGAGCAGCTCGAACAGGCCGGCCTTGATGATGTCATCGCAGTCGGCGTCAATCTGCTCCAGATCCTGGGGCCATTACAGGATCATCTGCAGCAGTCACAGGTGGGAGGTTCAGCATGAGCCGTATTCCGGATTTCTCGACAATCGACTTCACTCTGGCACCGGTCGGCGCGCTTGCCGACAGTTCGACCGAATGGATGACGCCTGAAACCATCGCCGTCAAAGGCCTCTACACCGAAGAGGACCGGCAGGGTCTCGATTACATCGACAGCTTCCCCGGCACCGCCCCGTTCCTGCGCGGTCCCTACCCGACCATGTATGTCAACCAGCCGTGGACCGTGCGCCAATATGCCGGCTTTTCGACGGCCGAGGATTCCAACGCCTTCTACCGACGCAATCTGGCCGCAGGCCAGAAGGGCCTGTCGGTCGCTTTCGATCTCGCGACCCATCGCGGCTATGATTCCGATCATCCGCGTGTGGCGGGCGATGTCGGCATGGCCGGGGTAGCGATTGATTCCATCTACGACATGCGCACGCTGTTTTCCGGCATTCCGCTGGACCAGATGAGCGTCTCCATGACCATGAATGGCGCGGTCCTGCCCATTCTCGCGCTCTATATTGTTGCTGCCGAAGAACAGGGCGTCAGGCCCGATCAATTATCGGGCACGATCCAGAACGACATTCTCAAGGAGTTCATGGTCCGCAACACCTATATCTATCCGCCCGCCTCCTCGATGCGGATCATCTCGGATATTTTTGCCTTCACCTCGCAGAACATGCCGAAATTCAACTCCATCTCGATTTCAGGCTATCACATGCAGGAAGCGGGTGCGACGCAGGATCTCGAACTGGCCTATACGCTGGCCGATGGTGTGGAATATCTCCGCGCAGGCGTGGCCGCCGGCCTGTCGGTTGACCGCTTTGCGCCGCGGCTGAGTTTCTTCTGGGCGATCGGCATGAACTTCTTCATGGAAGTCGCCAAGCTGCGCGCCGCCCGCCTGTTGTGGTGCAAGCTGGTCCAGCAATTCAATCCGCAATCGGAAAAGTCGCTGCCCCTGCGCACCCATTCGCAAACGTCGGGCTGGTCGCTGACCGCGCAGGACGTTTTCAACAATGTGATCCGCACGCAGATCGAGGCCATGGCCGCCACCCAGGGCCACACCCAATCCCTGCACACCAATGCACTGGACGAAGCACTGGCTCTGCCGACCGACTTCTCGGCCCGGATCGCGCGCAACACCCAGCTGCTCTTGCAGCAGGAAAGCGGCACGACCAAAATCATCGATCCGTGGGGTGGTTCCTATTATGTCGAACGCCTGACCCATGATCTCGGCGCCAAGGCCTGGGAGCACATCGAGGAGATCGAAAAACTCGGCGGCATGGCCAAGGCGATCGAAGCCGGCATCCCCAAATTGCGGATCGAGGAAGCCGCCGCCAAAACCCAGGCGCGCATTGATTCAGGCCACCAATCGGTGGTGGGCGTCAACCGCTTCCGCACCACCGACGAGCGTCCGATCGACGTGTTGAAGGTCGACAATTCCGCCGTGCGTGCCGCCCAGATCGACAAGCTCAACCGTTTGAAAGCCGAGCGCGACAGCGCGGCTGTCGCTGCCGCGCTGAACGCCCTCAGCGAAGGCGCACGCGGCAAGGGCAATCTGCTGGCTCTGGCAGTCGAGGCGGCACGCGTCAAAGCCACAGTCGGTGAGATTTCGCTGGCCCTCGAACAGGTGTTTGGCCGCCACAAAGCCGAGATCAAGGCGATTTCCGGCGTCTATCGCCGCGAAATGGGCGCCGACAACGATACAGCCCGTCGGGTCGAGGCACAAATCAGTGCCTTCCGCGAGAACGAAGGGCGGCCGCCGCGCGTGCTGCTCGCCAAGATGGGACAGGATGGCCATGACCGCGGGCAGAAGGTGATCGCTTCGGCCTTTTCCGATCTCGGGTTCGATGTGGTGATCGGCCCGCTGTTTGCCACGCCCGAGGAAGTGGCCGAACAGGCCATTGCCCGGGAGGTGCATATTGTCGGGGTCTCCTCACTGGCCGCAGGCCATCTGACGCTGGTTCCGGCCCTCAAATCCGCTTTGGCGGATCAGGGCCATTCCGATGTCATGGTTGTGGTGGGCGGCGTGATCCCGCCGCAGGATTTTGCTGCGCTTGAAGCCTCGGGTGCGGCCGCCATCTTCCCGCCCGGCACGGTGATCACCGAAGCGGCTGCCAAGCTGCTCGACGAGTTGAACATCAAACTCGGCTATTCGCAGCGCAGCGCTGCCCAGTAGGGGCAACAATCCCTTTATTGGGCAGGCGGTGGCGGCAGGCTTTCGCTGGTCACCGCCGCGGTTCCGGGCAAAGGCGCCTTGGCCGCCTTGACGGCATCGTCATCGATAAACCCGCCGGCTTGGCGGTCCTCGAATTTGGGTTCGGCCAGCTGCGCCCCGATCATGCCGACAATCTGCGGTGCCTCGGCATAATTGCCGTGCCGGAAAATGTCCTGCACATTCATCTTGCTCAGGTCATAGACCCGCACGCCCAAGCGGGCGATTTCGGCACGGTGTTCGCTGTTGTTCAGATCCAGGGCACCGACGCGGGTGCGCGAGCCCGCGAGGGCCCCTGAAATCGACAGCGCCTTGTCGTCAGACGCCGCAAAGACCGACACGCGGGTGACATTGCCCAACCGTGCCATCTGGCCGCGGAACACATCAAGCCCGATGTCGGGAGAGGCAAGCATGATCTCTCCCAGACGTCCGCCCAGATCGGCCTGTCCGGCAATCGCATTCTGGCGCAAGGCTTCCATCGCCAGCCACGTCCCCATCGAATGGGCCAGCACATGCACGCGACCGACGCCGGGAGTGGCGGCCACTTCGCGCATCAACCGTTCCAGAGTATCGCGCGAGGCGGTCGCACTGTCCTTGTCGGTGACATAGGCAAACAGATCGCGTTGCGAGGGCCATGTGAACAGCACCGGCACACCGGAAAACTGAGAATCCTCCGTGACCTGCGCCAGCCGATAGCGGGCCTCGTCATAACTGGTGTTAAAACCGTGCACGAAAATCAGCACATCGCGCGAGACTCCGACGCGGCCCGACAGGGTCGTGGCCAGCACGTTCTTGAAACTGTCGGCCTCCATCGGACGCTGGGCCCCCAGCACGAAGTGACGGACTTTGCTCTCGGAAGTGATGCTGGGACGCTCGATGATACCGGGGCGATGGCCCGGCGGGACGCTGACACTGGTCGAGAAATAGGTCGGCTCTGTGCCGATTTCGCCAGTCATCTGGCCTTTGCTGTTCAGTTTACGGGTCGATGTCACCAGAATACGGACATCATGCGGTTCAGCCCGTTGCGAGCGCCAGATGGCTGTCGGGGAGGCAAAATCGCTGGTCACGCTGTCAATGGTCGGCGAGCATGCCGCCAGCATCACGCCGAGACCTGCGACCACCATCATCCTGCCGATCAACGGCCTCAAGGATAAACTCATTGTTGCCAGTTCCAATTCCGTCACATCCTGCACCAAACCGGCGAGCCGGTCTGTGATCCTTCAGCCTTATGGCCCGACCGCCACAATCAAAAAAACAGTCCCCGCGCCTCGTAAAGGCTTTCAACGACAATTCTGTCAGAATTAGGACGATTTTGCACTTTCATCCTCTTTGGGGATGTCATAGAGTTATAAAAGTAGTGATTTGTTTAATTTTTGTTTTTTGTTGTTCACCGCGTTTCGATCCATTCATTTTTGGCTCACGCTATGCCGCATATTTTGCGAAGAATTGTCGCGTTTCTCTCCATCGGTCTGGTCGGTCTTGCAATCGACAGCCTGTGCTATGCGTTGATTTTCGGAATGTGCAAACACGCGGCGCTGAGCCGCTTTGCCTCTCTGTGTCTGGCCACACCCGTGACATGGGCACTAAACCGCCAGCTGACATTTTCAGCGACGGGCCGCCCCAAGCGTCTCGAAGCGCTGCGATATGGCATCGTGACGGGCGTTGCTCAGAGTTTCAACCTGTTTTTATTCATGTTTTTGCGTTGGATGCGACCCGACATTGCGGATCAATGGTTGATTATCACCAGTGCAGTGACGGCAGCAGCCCTGTCTTTCTCCGGTCATTTTTTATTCAGTTTTGCGCCCTTGAGCCGCGAAGCATAGCCCGAAAGCATTTCATATGAACCCTACTTCCAATGTGCTGATTATCGGCGCAGGACCTGCTGGTCTGACCGCATCCTATTTGCTGACCAAGCAGAAACACACCGTCATCGTGCTCGAACAGGAACCGGAACTGGTCGGCGGCATCAGCCGCACGGTACGCCATAACGGCTTTCTGTTCGATATCGGCGGGCATCGCTTTTTCTCGAAATCGCGCGCCGTGGTCGATTTATGGAACGAAATCCTGCCCGATGATTTTATCGAGCGGCCGCGCCTATCGCGCATTTTCTACGGCGGCAAATTCTATTCCTATCCGCTCCGGGCTTTTGAAGCCCTGGCCAATCTGGGCCTGTGGACCTCGACATCCTGCATGCTGTCCTATGCCTGGGCGCGTCTGACCCCGATCCAGAACCCGAAAAGTTTTCATGAATGGGTCCGCAACCAGTTCGGTGAAAAGCTGTTTTCAATCTTTTTCCGCACCTATACCGAAAAGGTCTGGGGCATGTCCTGCGACGAGATTTCAGCCGACTGGGCTGCCCAACGGATCAAAGGGCTCAGTCTGGGTTCGGCAATCTGGAATGCGCTGACCCGCAACATTCGGAACCAGAAAAAGGATGCCGATGGCCAACCTGTCATCAAAACCCTGATCGAGAGCTTCCGCTATCCGCGCCGTGGCCCGGGCATGCTCTGGGAAGCGGCCGCCGAAAAAACCCGTGCCCAGGGCGGGCTGATCATGATGGGCGAACAGACCATCGCTGTGGAATGGCTGGACAAGTACGGTCTGTGGGAGGTCACGACCCGCACCGCCGACGGGTTGCAACACAAATATCATGGCAAGCATGTAATCTCGTCCGCACCGTTGCGCGAGCTTGGCGCCATGCTCAAACCCGGGCTGACAACGGCTCCGCATGCCAAATTGCTGGCCTATCGGGATTTTCTGACCGTCGCGCTGATTGCCAAAGATGACAAGGATTTTCCCGACAACTGGATTTACATCCATGATCCCGCCGTCAAGGTCGGACGGGTCCAGAATTTCCGCTCCTGGTCGCCGGAAATGGTCCCCGATCCTGCTTTGACCTGTCTGGGGCTGGAATATTTCTGTTTCGAGGGTGATGGCCTATGGACCATGCCGGATGCCGAGCTGGTCGAACTGGCCAAGCGCGAAATCGAGCAGATCGGGCTGGTGCAAGCCCATCAGGTGATCGACGGCGTGGTGGTCCGCCAGCCCAAAGCCTATCCGGTCTATGACGAGCATTACCGCAGCCATGTGTCGGCCCTGCGTGCCGAGATCGAGCAACGTTTTCCGACCCTGCATCTGGTCGGCCGCAACGGGATGCATAAATACAACAACCAGGACCACGCCATGATGACGGCCATGCTGACAGTAGAAAACATTCTGGCCGGTTCGCGCCGCTTCGACATCTGGAATGTCAACGAGGATGCCGAATATCACGAGGCAGGGTATGAGGGAGCCTCCGACGCACTCGGCAGCGAAAGGCTGACCCCGGACAGGATGAAGACCTGACAGGCAAACGACAGAGGCGCTCAGAAGCCGACTGGCCGCAGCGAGCCGACCGTTATGCCGTTCCAGTTTTTCAAAACGGGGGTCAGCAAGGGGGTAAAGGCCTGTTGCTGGTTGTCAGACATCGGCAGAAATTTCTGGATCAGGGCCGCCATCATCACTTGCGCGCCGCGTCCGTTGCCGTCATCGCATTTCAGGGCAATGCCCAGCCCCTGTTCGGGCAGCGAGGCGCAATAGACACCTTCTGCGCCGGTCTTGCAAAACAGCTTGTTACCCAGCAAGGTCATCGCCTCGGTATCGAACCGCCCCGTGCCCGCCACCATGAACGGATGCGCCGCTGCCGCCTTGCGCATGCGGGCAAAGGCTTTGGCGCGACCCGAATCGAGGCCCTGCCCCGTGCCGATTCGTGCAAAAGCTGTCGCGAGGCCCTGCAACGGCATCGCATAGGTCGGGATGGAACAGCCATCGGTGCCGCAGACATCATCGCCCAAAGCCGCACCGGTCATTTCAGACAGTGCCGCCTTGATCCGTTTTTGCACCTCGTGATCGGCTTTGACATAATTCTTCGGATCGGTGTCGAGATGGCAGGCTACACAGATAAAGCCGGCATGTTTGCCCGAGCAATTGTTATGCAGAGCCGAGGGCTTGCCCCCGGTCGCGGCCAGATCGCGGGTCGCAGCCTCCCCCATCGGCCATTGCGCGCCACATTCCAGACAGCCCGCGGCCTGACCGGCCTTTTGCAGGATCGAAGCGGCTGTTTGCGCATGCAGCATCTCGCCCGAATGGGAGGACACCGTCAGGGCGATTTCGGCTTCGCTCAGGCCGAAACGATCCACGGCACCGGTTTCAAACAAGGGCAGAGCCTGAATGGCCTTGACGGCCGAACGCGGAAAAATTGGCGCATCGGTATCACCGCGGGCAAACACCGGCTTGCCATCACTGTCCACCACCAGCACCGAGCCGCGGTGGCGGCTTTCCACCACATCACCGCGCATGACTTCGACCAGAATCGGATGTGTCATCCCTGATTTCCTTTGTGCATCACAAGCCGTGCCTGCCCCACCAACAACAGAACCGCCAAGAGATCGGCAGCCCACCACCAAGCCTGCCATGCCCCGTGGCTGACAGCCAACACGGTCAGATTATAGATCAAAAACGCCCCGGCCACACTGCGCAAACCATGTTCGAGCCGCGCAATCGTACCCAGCAACAGCCATAACAAGGCGAGAATCAAGACACAGCCCAACAACCCTGTTTCAACAAAAACCTGCAGGAAAAGATTATGCGGATGGCCCTGCATAAAGCCATAACGCAATTCGCCCTCGGAGGCCGAAAAATTCGGGTCACCGAGCATGGTGAAAGAGCCATTGAAGCCATAGCCGAACCACGGCTTATGCAGCACGGCTGCGCCGAAGCTTTTCAAAATCGGCAAGCGGTCGGTCGCAGATGCTTTCAGCAAGCCCGCAGCCTCAAGCCGTGTCACGACATCGAACACCGCAACGCCCCACCAGGGCGTTGTCAGGGTCGCAACTGCAGCCGTGGCAAATACCAGCCAGCGGGTCAGCACGGGCCAGAAATAGTAAAAGCCGAAACCGGCTGCGGCAACAACCAGTCCGAGCTTGGCCGCCGATTTGGTTGACAAAGCCACCATGACAGCCACCACCAGTGCGGTCAGCACGGCCAGTCCGCGTTGCGCCTTCAGCATATAAAGGACCGGAAACGCCGCCAGCGTCACGATCATCACGCTCTGGTTCAACCGTGGTGCTTTCTGCAACAGGCCCAGAGCACCATGCAGCATCATGCCAGTGCGCAATTCGACCATCAGCAGAAGGCTGGTCAGGATCAGCGAGGCCGCCAGCCAACGGGACGACAGCCTGCCGGTCTCGGATCCGACCAGCGCCAGCAGGGCGAAGGCCAGCACGGCAACACTCATCACCTCCGCCCCCAATACCTTGGCGGCACCGGCCTGATCGGCCGTCCAGCCCAGCGAGACGACAGCCACCCCGATGCAAAGCCAGACCGTCAGAGGGATCGTTGCCAGTGTGTTGCGGCAAGCCTGCAAACTGTACCTGCCTCCGCGCAGCAGGATCAGGATCAGCAGATAGACTGCCGCCAACGGCACGGTGGCACGATAGGCAAACAGACAGGCCGGAAACAGCACGAACCAGAACAGGTCCGGCAGAACCGCTTCCAGCCTATCGGATGACCAGAACCGACGCACCGGACCGGTGCGTTGACCCTGCGGGATCAGGTTTTCGTCCATTGCCGTTCCATCATCTTCACAGTGCGCATCAATCGGGTAAAGGCATAGAGCATGGCCACGGCAAAACCGTAACGCCCCCCTGCGATATGGCCGCGCAACAGATAGGCCCGCAGGAAATCGAACGGAAAGCCGAAAAACAGCCGCAGGGTCAGGCTCGCCATCGACTTCATCGGCACATTATCGGCCAGAGCCGTGGTGTAACGGTTCATCTTGTCGAGCTGGTGTGCAAAATCCTGCATCCAGTAATGCAACACCAATCCCTTGAAGCGCACCACCGGAATGTCTTTGGGTGCGGCAATCGCATCCCATGTCGCATGGTCGGGAAAGCGCACAACCCGGCGGTCGTAAAGCCTGATCCGGTCAATCCGGTTGAAGCGCCACGGCTTGCCATTGCCAAACGGGGGAACGGCGGTAATCCGCAGCCAATAGCACGGCAAAGGTGGCGTGCCAGTGGCAAACAGAGCCCGGATTTCCGCTCTCAACTCTTGAGACAGAACCTCGTCGCCATCCAGATTCAACACCCAGTCATTGCGGCACTGGTCCTCGCCGAACCGCTTTTGCGGGCCGAACCCGGGCCAGTCGTGATGGATCACCCGCGCACCGGCCGTCTCGGCGATCAGCACCGTGTCATCATCCGAGCCGGAATCGATGACGATCACCTCATCGGCCAGATCACGCACCGACTCGATCACAGCCCGCAATTTGCGGGCTTCGTTTTTGGTGATGATAAAGCAGGAGAATCCCATAACAGCCTCAGGCCTGATCCGGTTGCGGACCTGTATGCGGATCAAAAGACCCTTCCAACAGACCGATATAGGCCTTGATGGCCCGGTTCCACTGCAATTCTCCATGCGCACGCTGGCGGGCAGCCAGACCCAGACGCTGGCGCAATTCGCCATCACCCAGCAAACGGACCAAGGCTTGGGAGACAGAATGAGTGTTTGCGCCATCGCAGACAAGGCCCGTCAGCCCGTCATGCACAGCGTCCACCGCTCCCCCCTCAGAGCCTGCCAGCGAGGGCACGCCATACCAGGCCGCCTCGCAATAGCTGATGCCGAAGCCTTCGACCGATGAGCCCTCGCGCCGCACCGGCATCGCAAATACCGTGGCCCGCTCGAACAAGGCGGCTTTCATATCGTCATCCACCCGCCCCAAAAAGCGCACATGGGCGGTCAGATCCAGTTCGGTGACAAGGTGTTTCAGACGGTCGGCATCTTCCCCGCCACCGGCCACCAGATAGACCAGATCGGGGTGTTGGGGTAGCAGATCGGGCAAGGCGCGGATCACCTGGTCAATCCCCTTGCGCGGCTCCAGCCGCGACAGGGTGAGCAGAACAGGCTTATGACCCTCGAGCCATTCGGCCAGTCTGGTCCGCATTGCCAGCGATGCCGCAGGCTGGGGCCCGATCGGCGGATTGATCACGACGGGGACAATCCCGGAAGGCAGGTAATCAGCGAGCTGTCGGGCGGTATAGGTGGAATTGGCGATTACCGCCGAAGCCTTGGCAAAGGATGAGGCGATGCGCTTATGCTTGCGGGCCGTGGGATGTTGCGGAAACTCCATCCCGTGCGCCAGCACCACCACGGGTATCGACAGATCAGGCAAAGTTTCGATGCTTTTGTAGGAATCAGCAAACACTGCCGTGATCGAACCCGAGGCCAGCAAGGCCCTGGCCCTGAGCATCTTGCGCCAGCGCCGCAACGGGCGCGGACCGCCGAACCGCTCCAATTCAAAGTCAGGAACCCAATCGCTTTGCCCCTGCCCGCGCGCGCGGTCGGCCAGCACATGCACCTGCTTGCCTTCGGCCCCGAGTGCCGAAACCAGCCCACCCATCAGATTTTCAATTCCCCCCATATCGGGCGGAAAACACTGGGTCAGGATCAGGATCAATCCGGTTGATCCTCTTTCATTTTGCCGCCCAGAGTCCTTGGCGTTCTGCCGGAAGCCTGCTTGGACCCAGCCGATTTGGATGACGCCACTTTCACGGGCGCGGGTTGGATCGCTGGTTCTGCCACCGGCAGGGCTTGGACAATACCAACCGCATCGAACAGGGTTTCAACCGGCTCCGACGAAGCCGCCTCTTCGGCTGTCCGGGCTGCCTTTTTCTTGGCGGTTTTGGCGGCGGTTTTGGCTACGGCCTTGGCCACCGTCTTGACGAATTTCTCGCCGCTCATTACCGCCTCGACCCCGTTGTCTCCCAAAGGAAGGGCGACCGCTTTGACTTTGGCGACTTTCTTTTTGGGAACCTTGTTGCGTCGCGCCGCAACCCGCAGGCGCATGACGTTTTCCTGCATCAGTTCCATCTGCATCTGTTGCATTTCGGACAGACGCTGCCACTGTTTGGTCAAGAGATAATCGAGCTTTTCCTGCACATGGCGGATTTCAAGCTCGGCCTTCAGATTGACCTTGTAATCATTGAGGGCGCGCAGGCGATCCTTGGCCTCCTGCCGCTTCTGGCTCATCATGATGATGGGGGCCTGGATGGCGGCGATGCAGGACAGGACCAGATTGAGCAGAATGAACGGATAGGTATCGAACGCCTTGTCCTCTCCCAAAGCGACATTGACGCCCATCCACAGCACAAGCACAGCAAAGAAGCTGATCAGAAAGGCCCAGGACCCGCCGAACGAGGCCAGATGGTCTGACACCCGCTCTCCGAAGCTGCGGTGCTCCTCGAACTCGTCCTCGATGTTTTCGACAACCGTCTCGTGATGGGCCATCGAGTCAGCCACCTGCTGGTCGAGAACGGATAATTCGCCGTGCTCGAGCTTCAGCATTTCCTCGACATAGATCGTGCGGTAACGCTCGACCTCGGTCAGATCGATATAGCCGTCATCCGGCAGATTGGGATAATCCTCCCTGATCCGGTCCAGCAGGGTTGGCCGCAGGGAGTCGACGACAACCAACCGCTTGCGTGGCAATTCACGGCCGGTAATGGCACAGATGATCTTCTTCGTGCGCGCCGCGCTGATGGTCTCATCAGCAATCACGCGTGGAGCCTGTTCGGTCATCGCGTTTCTCTTCTGTGTTGATCCGGATCCGGAGATGAAAGATTGCCCTGCGCCAACAGGCCAACTCAGATTAGGGATGCACCGAGGCACTCAAAGACGCAAGCGCTTTTGTGAAAAACGGCGCGATTCGGAGATTTTTACCAAAGCCCTGTTTTACAGTTAGATCACCCGAAACCCTTACCCAACCGCTGCACCACCTCGTCGGCAATGGCCAGCGAGGCGGTGAGGCCGGGGCTTTCGATGCCGAACAGGTTGACCAGTCCCGGCACGCCATGCACCTGCGGGCCGTCGATCCGGAAATCGGGGGCGGGGTCATCGGGGCCGCAGATTTTGGGCCTGATGCCCGCATAGCCGGCACTGAGACTGTCGGGCGGCAAAGCGGGCCAATAGCGGCGGATGGCCTCGTCAAAGCCTTCGAGACGGCGCGGATCGACCTCGTAATCAATCGCATCGATCCATTCGACATCGGGGCCGAAGCGGGCTTGTCCGCCCAGATCGAGCGTCAGATGCACACCCAGGCCATGGGCATGCGGGGCGGGATAGATCAGATGCGAGAACGGGGCGCGGCCCGACAACACAAAATAATTGCCGCGCGCATAATTGGTGGGCGGAATAAACCCTTCCGGCAGCCCCTCCATCTTGCGGGCAACCGTGCTGGCATGCAAGCCGGCACAATTGATCAGGCAACGTGTGGTCAGGCTGAAGGGCTCAGCTCCGCCGCAGTCCAGCCTGATCAGATTGCCGCCAAGTTCGGCCCGCAGAAACGGGGTGTGGAAAGCCAGCGAAGCCCCGGCGGCTTCCGCATCACCCTGCAAAGCCAGCATATAGGCATGGCTGTCGAGAATGCCGGTGGAGGGCGACACCAGCGCCCCGACGCAGAACAGCGATGGCTCCAGCGCCATGGCCTGCTCGCCCGTGATCATATGCAAATCATCGCAACCATTGACGGCCCCCTTGCGGGCCACCCCTTCAATGGCGGCCATTTCGGCCTCGTCGGTGGCGACAACCAGCTTGCCACAGCGGCGGAACGGCACGCCATGGCTTTCGAGGTAGGGATAAAGCATTGTGCGGCCGGCCACGCACAAGCGGGCTTTCAGGCTGCCTTCGGGATAATACAGTCCGGCATGGATCACTTCGGAATTGCGCGACGAGGTTTCCGTCCCGATGCCTTCGGCCTGTTCGACCACCACCACCGAACGTCCCGTGAGTGCGATGGCGCGTGCCACCGCCAAGCCCACCACGCCCGCACCAATCACCACCGCATCAATATCGGCCACGCCAGCTCTCCCTGCACTCTTCACAGTCGATCGATCACATCAAAAGCCGCTCATGACCGGAATCAGCCCCGAGCGGGGATCCATCTCCCTGTTTGCCTCAATCTCCAATGGCGGTAAAAGAAAAACAATCTTTATCTTCTCGCCGCAAGGATTGTCCCCGCTTGACCTCTCCCCTGCTCACCGCCGTGCTGCTGGTCATCGCCAGCGCCATTCCCGCCTTCTGGTTGTGCCGCGCCTTGATGCCGCTGTTCCAGCGCTATGCGCTGGCCCGCCCCAATGCGCGCTCCAGCCATGCCGTGCCGACACCGCAAGGGGGCGGCTTTGCGATTTTGAGCGTGGCACTGGGCATGGCGTTGATTTGCACATTCCGGTTCGAGATCGTCTGGCCACCCGAAAGCCTGGCTGTGCTGATCGGCATGCTGGTCCTGATGGGCATGGGTGGTCTGGATGATGTCAAACCCTTGCCTGCTATACCGCGGCTGATCGCACAGATTCTGGTGATCGGGATGATCACCTTTGCGATGCCAGACACGATCCGTGTGCTGCCCGATGCCGTGCCGCTCTGGGCCGAGCGGATAGTGGCAGGATTGGCCCTGCTGTGGTTTGTCAATCTCGTCAATTTCATGGATGGCATCGACTGGATCACCGCCACCGAATTGCTGCCGGTCTGGGGGGTGGTGCTGATCCTCGCTCTCTGGACACATGACCTTGCTTTGGTCGCGCTGGCGGCCATTCTGATCGGATCCTATCTGGGCTTTGTGCCGTTCAACCGTCCGGTGGCGGCCTTGTTTCTGGGCGATGTCGGTTCGCTGCCGTTGGGACTGGTCACGGGCTGGCTGCTCTACCGGATCGGTGCCGAACATGGGCTTGTCTGCGCGCTGTTGCCTCCGCTCTATTATCTGGCTGACGCCACCATCACCATGGCGCGACGGGCCTTGCGGGGCGAAAAAATCTGGGAGGCCCACCGCTCCCATTTCTACCAGCAGGCCACCACCAAGGGTCTGACGGTTCCGGCGATTGTGGCGCGGATACTGGTTGCCAATCTTGTCTTGGCTGGCTTGGCAGTACTGGCCAGCCAGCAATCCTCAGCACTTGCGGTGGCTTTATTGGCCCTTGGCGGGCTCTGCGTGACCGCGCTGATCAGGGATTTGCAGCGCAACAGGCGCAAGCCCTGAGCCATCAATGGTCGTTAAGGCGCGCCGGATGGAAATTCGGCACGGCCTCGGCAAATACCACTTCGGCCGAGGGGCGATCCTGAGCTGCTTCGGCCTGCAACAGACGGTCAACCCAGGCGGCAATCTCCGCACGCGTGGCTGACATCGGGGCGGCGGCCAGGACGCCGTCGATGCCGGTTTCCGTCGCCAGTTCCTGATCGGCAAACATGATTTCGTGCAGGCGTTCGCCGGGCCGCACACCGGTGAAGCTGATGGCAATATCCTTATAGGGCTCGAAACCCGACAGGCGGATCAACTGCTCGGCCAGATCGACAATCCGCACCTGCTGGCCCATTTTCAGCACATAGACCGCAGGGGGGTCATTGGCTTGCTCGGAGGTCAGCGCATGGGAGGCGGCCGACAACACCAGTTCGGAGGCCTCGCGCACGGTCATAAAATAACGCACCATCTCGGGGTCGGTTACCGTCACGGGACCTCCGGCGGCAATCTGGGCGCGGAATTTCGGGATCACCGAGCCATTCGAGCCCAGCACATTGCCAAACCGCACCGAAATCACCCGAGTCGCCTGTGCCTCCTGATCGAGCAACTGGGCATACAGCTCGGCAAAGCGTTTGGTGACACCGAGGATCGAGACCGGATCAATCGCCTTGTCGGTCGAAATCATCACCGCCGCTTTGGCACCCGCCGCGACAGCCGCATCCAACACATTGATCGAGCCGACAATATTGGTTTTGATCGCCTCGCCCCAATCGGCTTCAAGATAGGGCACATGTTTGAGGGCTGCGGCATGGATCACCAGATCGGGCTTGAAATCGGCCAGCACCCGCATCATCCGCGCACGGTCCCGGATATCGGCCAAAGCCCCGCTGATGGTTCCCGCCACCGTCAGGCGGGAAAAGGATTCCAGTACCTGGTGTAGCAAGGGTTCGGCATTCTCGATAATCAGCACCTCGGCGGCTCCCAATACCGCCGCACGCTGCGCCAATTCGCTGCCGATCGACCCGCCACCGCCCGTCACGGCAATGCGCTTGCCCACAATCAGCCCGCCAAGCCGCTTGCGGTCGATGGTCACGCTGTCGCGCAACAACAGCGCCTCGATATCGATCGGAGCCAGTTGAGCAGCATGCGCGCCATCTTCCAAAGTCTGCTGGACCCGCCAGATCGGCAAAGCCAGCCGCCGTCCCGCCGACAACAACCGCTCCGGTTCGGCCTCGGGCACCAGCGCGGAAGCAGTCGCAATCAAGCGCCCGACCTTCATGCCCTGGACGGCAAAATCATCGACCACCCGATCCAGTTCCGCCACCGCCCCCAAAACCCTGATGCCGCGGATGGTTTCGCCCCGCACTGTCTCTTTCGGGGTCAAAATCCCCAGCGCATAGACCCCTTGCAGGCTTTGTGTCTCGATAGCCTGAAGGATGGAATCGGCCTCGTTCTGCTTGCCGATGACCAGCACAGGGGTGCGGGTCTCGCGTGCCGTCGAGCCTGTCACACGCCGCAACCGCCAATAGCGATAGGCCATGCGGGAACCGCCAAGCGCCATCACCTGCAACACCCCGTAAAGCAGGATGGTCATCTTGCCGACGAAAAAGGTCCCGTAAAATTTGTTGGAAATCAGGACATAATCGGCCACCAGCATGGTCAGGGCCATCACGGCGCAAGCCCGCACGATCTGCACCAGATCGGGGATGGAGGCAAACCGCCAACGACCGCGATAGAGCCCGCACAGATGATAGACGATCAGCGCATAAAGCCCGATCAGCGGCAGGGCCGTGACAATATAAGGGAGACGCCGGGCGAATTCAGCTTCAGAGAAGCGCAAGGCAAAGGCAGCCAGGACCGCTATGATGGTCATGCCAAGATCATGCGCCCTCACAATGGCGGATTTGAATTTGGTCTCCATATCAGGCCACCCCCCCGTACAGACTGGCCTGCGGGGCCGCAGTTGTGGATTGCAACTGGTTCAGCCGCGCATAAATGCCCTGTTGCGACAGCAAAGACGCATGGGTCCCGTGTTCGATCACCTGCCCCAGTTCCATCACATAGATGTGGTCGGCCTGCGTCACCGTGGTAAAGCGATGGGCAATGAGAATGGTGGTG
>Ga0136644_10001966_pt1 | contig 15952 bp, 19 predicted proteins | sample C_130820_EF_Meta_FD_94780 | JGI IMG/M metagenome (GOLD analysis project Ga0136644, IMG submission 94780) | Freshwater microbial communities from Lake Croche, Canada to study carbon cycling - C_130820_EF_MetaG (v2) (version 2) | ecosystem: Environmental > Aquatic > Freshwater > Lake | place... | reverse complement strand
GATCAAAGAACAATTTGAAAATTTAAAGTTGGCTAGTGGTGTTGACCCAGATGAAACTTATCAGAGAAGCCTTGAAGATATGTTTGGATTAACTCAAGAAGATATGGATGATATGGATAGACACACAGAGGTGGTTTTAAGGACAAAACAGATTGACGTTAATGTAATTGATGATTTGGCTGTATTTCCAAAATATGCCTATCCTACGGACTCCGGATTTGATTTATATTCAACAATAGATTACACATTACCTCCATTTGGTAGGGCGTTGATTCCAACAGGTTTGAGGTTTTCTTTTGATGAAGGAACCGAATTACAAATTAGACCAAAGAGTGGGTTGGCAATTAATCAAGGATTGACGGTGTTGAATACACCCGGCACCGCAGATGCAGGATTTTCAGGGGAGATCAAAGTTATTTTGTTTAACACAAACAACTACGATTTTAAAATCAATAAAGGAATGAAAATTGCTCAAGCCGTATTTTGTCCTGTCATGAATGGTAGATATATCAATTTCAACCGTGTTGATGAGATCAAAGAAAAGGACAGAAAAGATAATGGATTCGGTAGCACCGGAATACAAAATATTTTATAATGTTAACAATAGGATACTCAACGAGAGAACCAAAACCAGAGTTCATAGAATATCTAAAAAAGAGTTCGGGATATAAAAAGATAGAAGTTATTGAAAAAGTTAATAAAGGTGATAAATCTTTATCTCAAGTATATAATGAGATCTTATCCGAATCAAAAACTGACATAATTGTTTTTTGCCACGATGACATTTATTTTGATACCACCGGATGGTATGGAAAAATAATGAAACATTTTGAAAAAAGTGATTTTGGCATAATTGGCATGGCTGGAACAACCAGCCTGCCATCAAGTGGAATGTGGTGGGAAGATAGAAAAAAAATGATCGGTATTGTCAATCACGAACACGAAGGAAAAAAATGGGAATCAAAATATTCTGATTCGTTAAGTAATGATATTGAACAAACAATAATTGTTGATGGTCTCTTCATTGCCATAGATAGAAAAAGAATAAAGAAAAACTTTAATGAAGAGTTTAAAGGATTTCATTTTTATGATCTCCCATTTTGTTTTGAAAACCATTTAGAAGGAGTTAAAGTTGGTGTAATAACCAATATTAGAATAACTCACAAATCAATTGGACAAACGAACGAAAAGTGGGAAGAAAATAGATTATTTTTTGCAGAAAAATACAAAGACAATCTACCGACAAAATTACCAATTAACCCAAACAAAAAACTTAAAGTTTTAATTTCTTGTTTATTCTTCAAAACATTTACAGGTTCTGAGTTATACGTTTATGAACTGGCAAAAAATCTAATGACTCAAAATTGTGATGTTACGGTTATGTCTCAAATTGGTGGTCCATTAACAGATATGGCAAAGAGATTGGGTATCAGGTGTATAACATTTGAACAAGCACCAGGATTCAAACTTGGTGATGGGAAATGGGGAGTTAACACACCGGAAGGATTCAAACCATCAACTGAAAATATGATGTATAGGGTATCTGATGTTAATTTTGACGTAATACATATGCAACATAAACCTGTTGCAGAAAGAATGGTTCAGTTTTATCCTGAGATACCAAAAATATATACAATACATTCAGAGGTGATTGATTTGGAACATCCAATAAAACACGAATCAATAAAAAAATATATTACCATAAGACCTGAAATTAAAAGTTTTATAGTCAACGATTTTCAAATACCTGAAGAAGACATTGAGATAATATACAATCCCGTTGATAATGATAAATTCAAACCAAAGTCATTAAATCAACAAAAATCGGTTTTGTTTGTGGGTACAATTGATTACTTGAGGAGAGAAACTATTATGGATCTAATTGATTACACCAAAGAGAATGGTAAAGAATTGTGGTTAATGGGAGAAGATAAACAAGATTATTTACCATCTATGCTTTCACAAGAACACGTAAAACATTTTAAACCATCTTGGAATGTTGAAAAGTTAATTAACGAGTGTGAAGAAACAGCGGGGGTTCAGCTTGGGAGAACAACTATTGAAAGTTGGTTGTGTAATAAACCAAGTTGGATTTATAAAGTAAATTCAACAGGAATGGTAGAATCAAAAGAACGAATTGATCCTCCTAATGATTTAGAAAAATATTATGCCACCAATGTTGCAAAAAAAATAAGAGAAGAATACATTAAAATATTATAATGAAATTATTAATTAAATTTCCCACAAGAAATCGTAAAAATAAATTTTTTAAAGTCCTTAAAAAATATCAAAATTTATGTGAGGATCTAACAAATACTTATTTTTTAATAACATTAGACAATGATGATGAAAGTATGTCAACCTCTGAGGTTGATCAGATATTTAGAACATTTAAAAATGTTAAAGTAATTTATGGCAATAGTAATTCTAAAATACATGCAATTAATAGAGATATTGAATTGGTGGATGATTGGGATATTGTGTTACTAGCATCGGACGATATGGTCCCAAAAGTTAAAGGATATGATAATGTTATTCGTGACAAAATGAAAGAAAATTATCTTGATACGGATGGTGTTCTATGGTTCAACGATGGACATCAAGGAAATAAATTAAACACCTTATCCATTCTTGGTAAAAAATATTATGATAGATTTGGTTATATTTATTATCCCGAATACAAATCAGTTTGGTCGGATAATGAATTTATGATGGTAGGTAATTTACTTGGAAAACAAACATACTTTGATGAAGTTATAATTGAACATGAACATCCTGATTGGGGTTATGGTAATAGAGATGTTATACATCAAATTAATTCCAATAATGAAAACCACGATAAACTACTTTTTATGAAACGAAAAGAAAACAACTTCTTTTTATGAAAAAAATTATAAGTTTTTCTCTTTGGGGCGATAACCCTAAATACACAATTGGCGCAATTAAAAATGCCGAATTAATTAAAAAAATATACCCTGATTGGGTGGGTAGGTTTTATTGTGGGAAATCGGTTCCGTTAGATATAATCAAACAATTAAAATCATTTGATAATATTGAAGTTATTGAAATGGAAGAATATGGCGACTGGTCGGGAATGTTCTGGCGATTTTATGCTTGTGAAGATGGTGATGTAATGATATCAAGAGATACTGATAGTAGACTTTCGGTAAGAGAAAAATTGGCAGTTGATGAATGGTTAAGTTCAGATAAAAATTTTCATATAATGAGAGATCACCCATTCCATCAAACTGAAATCTTGGGTGGTATGTGGGGTTGTAGAAATGGAATACTCAAAAATATTTCAAATCTAATTAATGAATATAGTAAAGGAAACTACTGGCAAGTGGATCAGAATTTTCTTAAAGAAAAAATTTATCCGATAGTAAAAAACGATTTATTTGTTCATGATTCTTTTTTAAATTATAATGAAGGAAAAAGACCATTTCCTTCTGAAAGAATAAATAAAGAATTTGTTGGTGATGTATTTGATTCAAACAATGTAAGACACCCTAAATATTACAAATATTTATGATTCATAGTTTAACCGTTTTAATTTGTGTTCATAGTAAAAATGATTTTTACGATTTATTACTTTTGAAATCTTTAAAGTCATTAGAGAAACAAACGTTTAAAGATTTTAAGACATTAATTGTTTTAGACGAATGTTGGGATAATACAGAACAAAAAATATTAAACGAAAATTTAATTTTAGATTTAGTAATTAAGAAAAAAAATATAAAAAACGGATTGGCAAATGCTAAAAATTTTGGGTTATCTTTTGTTGATACATCACTCGTCGCATTTTTAGATGCGGATGATTTATATGTTGAAAATAAATTAGAAAAACAAATTAGATTTTTTGAAGAAAATAATATTGATTTTTTAGGAACTCAGTCATGGAATATTTATGGTGATGATGAAAATAATATTTTTGAAAGTTGTTTTTCTTTAGGAACAAATGAAACTCACGATGAAATATCAAAAAATATTCATCAAGAAAATTTTTTAGCACATGGGTCTATAATGATAAAAAAAAGATGTTTGGATATATTGGGTGGGTATATAGACATAAGAGGTATTGAAGACTGGGATTTATGGAAAAGAGCCATTGAAATTGGCTTTAAATTTCATCAGTTACAAGAAAGACTATACATTTACCGAATTGGTACTAGTGCTACTAGATAATTAAATATTAAAAAAAATGAAAACAGTTATTGTAACAGGGTCGTATGGGTTAATTGGAAATGAAGTTTGTCGTTTTTACGACAAACTGGGGTTTAAAGTAATTGGAATTGATAATGACATGCGTAAATATTTTTTTGGTGTTTCAACAAAAGAAAATGTTAATAATATTTTTCATAACTATACACACTATGATTGTGATATCAGAAATTATGATGACATGGTTAAAATTTATTCAAAATATTCAACAGACATTTCATTAATTGTGCACACAGCCGCTCAACCATCACATGATTGGGCCTCCAAAGAGCCAATTACTGACTTTACTGTAAATGCGTTAGGTACAATTAACCTTCTTGAATGTACAAGACATTATTGTCCTAATTCGGTTTTTATTTTTACATCAACGAATAAAGTTTATGGTGACACCCCAAACAATTTACCTTTAATTGAGTTAGAAACTAGATATGAATTACCAATATCTCACAAATTATATCAAGGTATCAATGAAACAATGTCAATTGACCAAACAAAACATTCATTATTTGGAGTTTCAAAAGCATCCGCAGATTTATTGGTTCAAGAATATGGTAGATATTTTGGATTAAAAACCGGGATTTTTAGAGGAGGATGTTTGACTGGACCATCACACGCTGGAGCTGAACTACATGGATTTTTATCTTATTTGATTAAATGTTTTATTAATAAAAAACAATACACGATTTTTGGTTACAACGGAAAACAAGTTAGAGACAACATACACAGTTATGATTTAGTGTCATCATTTCATGAATTTTATTTAAACCCAAGAATTGGTGAGGTATATAATATTGGAGGTTCAAGATATTCTAATATATCAATGATAGAATCAATTAATAAAATTTCAAACATTTTAGGAGATAAATTAGATTATACAATATCAAAAGATAATAGAATTGGTGACCATATTTGGTATATAAGTGATGTTAATAAGTTTAAAAAACACTACCCAAATTGGGATTATAAATATAACATTGACGATATCATAAACGAAATGATTAAATATGAATTAAAAAAATGAAAGTTGTTGTTAATCTAATGGGGGGTTTGGGAAATCAAATGTTTCAATATGCTATTGGGAAAAAAATATCATTAAAGTATAATAAAAAACTTATACTTGATAAAACTTTTTTACTTAGAAGAGATTTAGATATTACATATCGTAATTTTGATTTAGATATTTTTAATATTGATAATGATATTGTTAAAGATTTTGTTGTTACAAACGACTATGAAATATTGGAGGAGCCTTTTACCGCTCCAAATATGACAAACAATATCAATAGTATTAATAATGAAAAAAATATTTATGTGTCAGGATTTTTTCAAAAAGAATATTATTTTAACGATATTAGAACACAAATCTTAAAAGATTTTGAACTTACAATTCAAGATGATTATATAAAAAAATTAGAATCGGATATTTTATCTTCTAATTCTATTTGTATTAATGTTAGAAGAAGTGATTACGTAACAAATCAAAATACTAATAATTTTCATGGATTTCATGGTGTTGAGTATATTAACAATTCAATTTCCGAGATTACCAAAAAAATAAAAAACCCGATGTTTTATATTTTTTCAGATGATATTGAATGGTGTGTTGAAAATTTAAAAATTAATTACCCAAATTTTTTTGTTGATCACACATATAAAGGGAATAAATTTTCATCATATTTAAAATTAATGTCTTCATGTAAAAATTTTATCATACCTAATAGTACTTTCGCGTGGTGGGCCGCTTGGTTAAATCAAAACGAACAAAAAATTGTATATGTTCCTAAAAATTGGTTCAATGTTAATTACGTGAACACAGACGGACTTATACCATTAAGTTGGAATAAACTATAAATAATAAAAAAAAATAAAATGCTTTTAGATTTTCATTCAATTTACAATAAATACAATTTAAACGTTAAGGGGGTTATACATATTGGTGCTCACTATGGACAAGAAGATCCATTATACAGAAGTAAAAATATCCAAAATATTATGTACTTTGAGCCCTTAAGTAATAATTTTAATGTTTTAAAATCAAGGGTCCCTAATGATTCTATTTTACATAAAATGGCACTAGGTAATGAAGAAAAAAAAATACAGATGCACGTTGAATCCGCAAACAATGGAATGTCATCATCAATTTTAAAACCCACACATCATTTGGTTCAATATCCACACATAACATTTAATGAGATGGAAGAAGTTAATATGGATAAACTTGATAACGTTGAATTTGACCGAAATAGTTACAATTTTATTAATATTGATGTACAAGGTTATGAATTAGAGGTATTTAAAGGTTCTGAAAAAACTTTAGAACACATTGATTATATTATTTCAGAAATAAACAATGTCCATTTATATGAAAATGGTGCTTTATTACCTGAATTAATTTATTTTTTATCGCAATATAACTTTAAATTAGTTGAGGAAGATTGGGCTGGAGGTACATGGGGGGATGGGTTATTCATAAAAATAAAATAAATAATACAATGCCAACACTATTAAAAGAAGATTTAAAAAATATTTTAGATTTTTTTGAAAAAAATAAGTCGGACTACCCTTACTTTGTTGAAACAGGAACATACATGGGTGAAACAATATTAAGATTTATTGATGATTTTGAAAAATCTTATACCATAGAATTGAGTGAAAATTTTTTTAATCAATTTAATGAAAAAGATTATAATAGAGATAAATTAAAAAGTATATTAGGAGACAGTTCAAAAAAATTAAAAGAAGTAATATATGAAATATATGGTAATACTATATTTTTTTTAGATGGTCATTTTTCTAAATGTGGTACCGCTAAAGGTGAAAAAGATGTACCACTATTTGAAGAATTAAAAATCATAGAAAACTTTTTTAAATACGAATGTTTAATTATTATTGATGATTTAAGACTTTTTGGTACAAACACAGGTGAGGATTGGTCTTCTGTATCTAAAGAAAACTTACTTAAAATTTTAGAAAATAGAATTGATTCTTATTTTGAATTAAATGACCGTTTTATAATACGAATAAAAAATAGTGAAAATTAAAATAATACTAATATGAATATTATACAATTAGGCGCTTGTGTAGGAAATGACGATTTAACAAAATTAGTTGGAGAATCTCAACCAGAGATTTTAATTTTGGTTGAACCTATGTTAATACATAATGAAAAAATTGCAGAATGTTATAATATGATAACAAATAAACATATTGAAAATATTGCCGTTTCTGTTAGTGATGAAGAAGATATGTCATTTTTTTATCACGAAAATGATGGACCAATGTATGAAGTGGCATCAACAAGTATAAATCACATCACAAAACATGGGTATAATACAGATGGTATTAAAGAATTAAAAGTTAAGTGTTTAAGAATAAATAGTCTTTTTAATAAATTTAATTTAAAAAAAATAGACATACTTTTTATTGATACTGAAGGTATTGATGATTTAATTATTAAAGACATTGATTTTGAGTCTTTTGAAATAAATGAAATATATTTTGAGAATATTCATTTAACCCAAAATGACATATATTCTTTTTTAGAAAAAAAAGGATATACAATTGTTAAGAATTGGGGTTATATGGGTTGGACATCTTTTGCAAAGAAAAATGATAATTAAAAATGAAAATTTTAATCATACAAGAGAACGGTAGACACGATTTAAATAGAAATTTTAGAGAATGTTTTTGTTTACAAAGAGCATTCCAAAAATTAAATTATGATCCAGTTGTGTGGGGATTAGGTCATGTAAACTACAACGAAGAGATTGATTTTAACTCATTCGATTTAATAATAAACTTAGAAAATTATGGAGGGTATTGGGAACCTAACCTTAGTGACGTAAAATCCAAAAAATTTTTATGGTCTATTGATGCACATGCAAGAGGAGAAGAACCATTTATACATGAATTCAATAGGGGTAAATATGACATATTATTACACTCAACAAAAGATTATGTAGATCAAGCATATAAAATATGGTTTCCAAATGCATTTGACGATACTTTAATATCTAAAAAAGAAATTGAAAAAAAATATGATGTTGGGTTTTGTGGTAGCATATTAAATAGAGGTTACTACATACAAAAATTATCAGAAAAATACAATTTTATTCACGATAATTTTGTTATTGGTGATAACATGGTTAATTCAGTTAATTCTTATAAAATACATTGGAATAAAAATCTCTCAAACGACATCAATTATCGTAGCTTTGAAACAATTGGGTGCGGCACACCATTGGTAACCAATTATAATTATCAATATGAATTGTTGGGATTTAAACATGGTGAAAATGTAATGATGTATAAAAATGATGTTGAAATGTTTGAATGTATTGACAAACTATTAAATGATGTTAATTTACTAATGTTAATTGGTGAATCTGGATTAAAATTATCAAAAGAACACACCTATTTTAATAGGGTAAAAAAACTAATTAAAATATACAACGATATTGTATAATAATTAATTTACAATTTAATTATTAGTTGTTTATCAGTTTACTCTATTTATAAATAAATTAAATTAATGAGTAAACCGACAAAAAAACAATCGTCCGTTACTACTTCAAATGAAGAGGGTGGTGCAAAAACAAAGAAACAATTAATTTGTTCAATTGTTAAGAAGCAGACTAGACAAAAATTTTTATCAGACAATCAAAAATTGTATTATGATAAATTAATTGCGAATCAAATAACGATTTGTTCTGGTCCTGCCGGGGTAGGTAAAAGTTACATCGCAATGAAATCTGCAGTAGATTTGTTAGTTGATCCTGAGACACCGTACGAGAAAATTATTATTGTTAGACCAGCGGTTGAGGCTGAGGAAAAACTTGGAAGTTTGCCTGGTGGAGTTGAAGAAAAACTTGACCCGTATATTTTTCCTTCATATTATTTGTTAAATAAAATAATAGGTAAGGATCTTAGAGAAAGATTAAAAAATATTGAAGCAATTGAAGTTTTTGCTTTGGCTTATATGAGAGGTATGAATATAGACAATTCTATTCTTATTTTTGAAGAAGCTCAAAACTCAACTCCAAGTCAAATGAAATTATTATTAACAAGGATTGGTTTTAATTCAAAATTTTTCATCTCAGGTGATTTAGAACAATTTGACAGACATAAAGATAAAACTCAAACTGGATTATGGGATGCACTGAGTAAATTTCAGAATGTGCCAGATATAGGTGTTTTTGAGTTTGAAAGCAAAGATATAGTTAGAAACCCTTTAATATCCCAAATATTAAAAAAATACGAACCAAACAATTTAAATGAATGAGAATAGGAATTGAAATAAATGGAGTTTTGAGAGACACACTTAAAAAGATACAACAAGAGTATGAAAAATGGTATCTGAACGAAGACTTTAAAAACATAAAATTGACTGAAGGTGAGGACACAGTTGAAAGAAAAATAATTTCAAGTGTGTCCTCACTTGATTTGAGTAAGTACCTCTCTTTCAAAGATGAGAACGAAATATATGATTTCCTATACAAGGAACATACTATGGAAATATTTGGTCATGCCGGATCTGTAGAAAATAATGGTATGAATAATTTAAATGAGTTTTATCTTGATATGAGAGATTTTCATGAAATTATTATTGTTTCAGATGAGATAGGAAAATCAAAGCCGGCATCTTTATTTTTTTTGGCGAAGTTTGGTTGTTTGATTGAAAACGTCAAATTTTACAGCGAATTAACAATTAATTCTATGTGGGACTCAATAGACATTTTACTTACGGCAAATCCTAGCTTATTATTAAATTGTCCCGAAAATAAACAAGTTATTAAATTTAATACCGAGTATAATTCTGAAATTAAAGTTGATGATTCAATATCAAGTATTAAAGAACTAAAAGAAAAAATAAAAAAATATGATTAATGTATTAGGTGAAAATTACTATATTGACTTGGATGAAGTTGAGAAGTATTTGGACATGAGTGATGAGTCTATTGAACAAAGTATGAGTGGAAGTACGGAAATGAAAATTAATGTTATAAAATTTGAGATGGTTAAAATGATGTTGGAAACCGTATTATCTGAACACGATGACATGGATGAAAAAATTGGTGTCAAATCATCTGCAACAAGTATACCATTTAAAATCGCATTCAATACACTTTTAAATAAAAAACTTATAAATTACTATTAATATGGTCGATAATTCATTAAGAGAAAAAGTTTTAAAATCAATCGAGATACTAAAAAATAAAAATGCCAGACTTTATTTTTTAACTCAAGATACAAAAGGAAATGCTAAGGCATCTGTTAGATTTATATATCAAGTCGCAAAAACATTGAAAGACAATGGATTTAATCCAATCATTTTACACGAAAAAAGTGATTATACTGGTGTATCAAAATGGCTTGGTGAAGAATATATGGCAATTCCCCATAAAGTTATTGAGGGTCAAAATTTGGAAATTTCACCAGAAGATTTCTTAATTATACCTGAAATTTTTGGGTTTATTATGGATCAAGTTAAACAACTACCATGTGCTAAAATTGTTTTGGCTCAATCTTACGCATATATTGTTGAGACGTTGCAACCAGGACAAAATTGGGCTCAATATGGGTTTTTTAAATGTATAACAACAACAAATGTTCAAAAGGAATATATTGAAAGGGTTATGAGACAATCCACGTTTGACGTTATTAAACCTTACATATCTGATTGTTTTTATCCTAAAAAACAACCTCCAATGCCAATTATTGGTGTTCATACAAAAGAACAAAGTGATGCGGTTAATATAATCAAAACTTTTTATTTAAAGTTCCCACAATACAGATGGTTTACATTTAGAGATTTGAGAGGTCTTACTGAATTTGAATTTTCTAATTCTTTACGAGATTGTTTTGTTAGTGTTTGGATTGATGATGAAAGTGGATTTGGTACATTCCCATTGGAATCTATGAAATCTAACGTACCTGTAATTGGTAAAATTCCAAACTTACCTGCTGAATGGATGACAGAAGATAATGGTGTTTGGATAACAGATAAAAATTTAATTGTCGATGTAATTGCGGATTTCATTCAAAATTGGTTAGAGGATAATATAAAGCCAGAAATATATGATGAAATGAAAAAAACGGCAGATAAATACTCAAATAAACAAGAATTTGAAAGTTCTGTAACAACTTTATTTGAAAGTTTTTTAAATAACAGAGCAAAATCATTTGAAGAACAAACTATTAAAACAGAGGAATAATATGGAAAATAAGTTATCGTTATCAGTTATATTACCAATAAAATCAAGTAAGGCAAAAAATTTTGATGAATTTTTTGATAAGGCAATTAATTCTTTGAAAGAACAAAAAGTTGATTTTGAAGAATTAGTGATAGTTCATACTCAAGAAGAAACGTTAATTAGTTTTTTAAATAATTACGATTTTGGTAAATTGAATGTTACAAGAATATTGTGGGATAAAGAACCTAATTATTCTTCACAAATAAATTATGGTGTTGAAAAGGCTAAAGGTACGTGGGTTTCGTTATTTGAATTTGATGACGAATATTCTTCTATTTGGTTTAAAAATGTGAAAACATATTCTGAGGTATATCCTGATGTTCAGATGTTTTTGCCTATTGTTGTAGAAGTTGACGAAAAGGGTGTTTTTGCTGGATTTACAAATGAGGCGACATTTGCTGCTAACTTCGCACAAGAAGTTGGATTTTTAACAAATGAAACTTTGCATGATTATCAGAATTTTCAAACGGCGGGTTCTGTAATTAAAAAATCGGTATTTGAAGATTTTGGTGGTTTAAAACCATCGATAAAGTTGACATTTATTTATGAATTTTTATTAAGAATTACATATAATTCTGTATCAGTAATGACTATACCCAAACTTGGATATAAACACATTAACATGAGAGAAGGATCAATATTTTGGAATTATAAAAACGGTGAAAATAAAATGATTGATGATGAAGTTAAATTCTGGATTCAAACCGCTAAAAAAGAATATTTCTTCACTGACGATAGAGTCATAAAATATTCATCTGAAAATGTATAATGCAAGAAACTCTATCTGGACAAACGGAATCTATTTTGTCCAAAAAAAGAGGTAGAAAATCGGTTAAAGAAAATTATTTTGATGTAAGGGAAGAAAATGCTGTTAGAAATTTTTTAATAGCAAAAACTTCAGAAGAGAAAAATAAAATATATAATCAATTTTTGAGAGATCCTCTTGATAAAATGATATCGTCAATTATAAGACGTTACAAGTTGTATCGTAAAGATATGGATTTTATTGAAATTCATACCGATACTCATTCTTTTTTGATGACTAAGGTTGATAAGTTTAAGCCATCAAAAAATAAAAAAGCTTATTCTTATTTTGGTACCATTTGTAAGAATTATTTGATGGGTCAAATAATAAAAGATCAAAAAGAAACAAATCGTAAAATATCATATGAAGATATTTCATCAAGTATTCAGGAAAGACCTGATATGATATATCGTATTGACGATGATGAAGTGGTGGAAACCGATGTTATTATAAATAAGTACTTAACAGAGTTAAAAGAATTTATTTCTGATGATACTTTAAATGATAATGAAAGAAAAATAGGATTTGCTTTAATTGATTTATTTGACAATTATGAAACCATATTCTCAGGGGCTGATAACAACAAGTTTAACAAAAATGTTATTTTACTCTCTTTGAGAGAAATGACCAATCTTAGTACAAAAGAAATTAGAAATTCAATAAAAAGATTTAAAAAACTTTATTTAATTATTCAACACGATATGAAAAATTAAATAATAATATTTAGAAATATATGCCAAGACCATTGAGGAAAGAAATTAGTTTTACGAAAGATTCCATTTTATCTCTTATGCAAGAAATTTATAATGAACTTGTTGAGCAAAGACAAACTGCAATAAGAATACAAAATAAAATGTTAACCATGTTAAAAGATCCTGCCGATATGGTAACGATTGGACCCGTAATTGAAAAACAACAAAAAATTGTTAATGAATGCGTGGAAAAAAAGATTAGTCTTTCAAAACTACAATCAAGTATTTGGGAAAAATCTAACTCAAATACTGAGTCATTTTCTCTTGCCGATTTAGATGATGATTTAATTAAAAATCTTATAGAAAAAGACGTTTCTAATGATGAAGAGACTTATAAAATGAAATAATTTATGCCGTCACCTGATTTAAATTCTTTGGGTCTGGATATTTCCAGTAAAATTAATTCGGCTAAAACCGCATTGGAATCTTTTAAAAATGAAAAAGATATTAAAAGATCTGCGGCAAATTCTGCATCACAATCAAACAATGAAACCACATCACAATTAGATAAAATAAAAGATGCCCAAAAAAGATTTCAGAGAGAGACCGAAAACTTAATGGACAAATTGATGGGGTTTTTAGGGCAGACTAAGGGTAACGGTTCAAGTACAATAAAATATCTTAGAAAAAAAATATTAGAGGCTTGTGTTGAAATAGAACCTAAAATTTCTATAATAATAAAAGAACAGGCAATTAAGGCGTTAGGTGGATCTCAGGAACAAAGTTATAGGGGTATTTCGGCAAGTATTATTAAATCACAGCCATTGCCATCGATGCCTCAAAGTCCTAACGATAATAGTGTTTATATTCCTGTTCAATCTATTGATTTTTTTTCTAACTTAAAAAGTTCACCTGAAAGTTCTTTTGGTAAAGTTTGGTATGAGAAACCTGAGCCATCATCGGATTTTGACTTTAAACCATTTGGTGGGAATGTTAGTTTCCCAATGAATAAACAACTTTATCAGTTGATGGATTCTGCAAACGCTGGTAGGTCTCTGTCTCAAATATTAGGTAAATATTATCAAGGTAAATCTGGTCAAAATTTATTTGACGTGCAATACACAAAAACAAATGGATTTGGTGTTTCAGGTGATTATTTCAGAGTAATTTTGCTTGATAGGAATGACGGAAAATCAGACAACTCAACGGTTAATAAAGTTGGGCAATTTATTAGTGATTACTATAGTACAATTAGTCTTATTGACTCTGTGGACATCGGAGCACAAATTGTTAATATAATTTCAGGTGCAATTAATATTAATGCAAAAGTTGGAATTGGGCAATTAGAAAATCAAAGTAAGTTTTCATTAATTGTTCAACGAGTTTTGGGGTTATGTTTTGACGAAAGAAGACAAATTGATGTAAGTGGGGTTGCAAAAATTGGTGAACTTGATGGTGTTGACGATAGTTTTTTTGATTTAAATGAAATTGATTTAAGAAAAATTGATCAAATAATATCAAATACCCAAAATGGGGTAATGGAATTTGAAGATTGTGACAATGTTAAAGTACCTGTTGATTCCGAATCAATTGTTAATCAATTGACTGATTTTAGAAACTCTTTAAGTGCGCAAACTAGTGACCAAAAAGTACAGGCCTTAGAAAATATTATTGATTCAATTTCTCAAAATCCTGAGTGGAAATTAAAACTACCATCAACTTTTAGTGCTAGTTTATCCATAGATCACAACATTATAAAAAAGATTTCATTGGCGGTTGCATCTTGTGTGTTAACTCCAAAAAATTTATTACCTCTTTTTACATTAATGTCTGTAATCCAATCTGGTGCAACTTATACATATACAAATGCCAATAACGCCACAAAAAATGTAAATGTTATATCTGATGGAGTGGATTTTGTTAAAAAATGGAAAAGTTTTACAACAGGAACTATTTCAGAGATTAATAGCATTTTTATAAAAATTTTATTTGATAGTCTTAAAAAGGACTTAGTAAATTTAATGGCATCAATTATTGTAGATCTTGAAAAAAGTAGGGTAACAAAAAAATACGCTATTATTTTAAGATTGGTTGGTTTAGCAATCGCCATTGCTCAATTAATTAAAGATTATAAACAATGTAAATCATTACTTAATGATATTTTGGCGATTTTAACATTAATTAGAACAATTAAAGTTAAAAAAGATGGTATTCCAAAATTTTTGTTGGCCTTAACACCACAATTACCGGGATTTTCACCTCAAAGGGCGTTTATAAATGTTATTGAAGAATTACAATCATTGGGATTACCAACAGGTGCATTACCTGATGGTTCACCTAATTTAATGTTGTTATATAATCTTGCAACTCATAAAGGGTCAGATAAAGAAAAGTCTGAAAATGGAAAAATAGATGCATATGGAATATCTCCAACTGCAGGACTTGTTCAAATATTTGGAAAAGACATTTAACTATGAATAAAGAAGAATTTGAAAATATAATAAATGAGCAATCTAACTTAAGAAATTTGCCAAACACAACTCTGTCAAATTTTATGGATTTATTGTCACAAGATTTTGAACTGACAAAAGATAACATTATTAATCAAACAATATATTTAGACAAATTAGAAGAGTTGTACAATAATATTTTAAAAATATATTTAGAAAGGAATGGAGAATAATTCAGTTTTATTTCAGGCAAAAGTATTAGATGTGAATGATCCAATGATGCTTGGAAGAATTCGTGCGGTCAGATTGATTGATAATGAAAATGACATTATTAAGGGTATTACAGATCCAGTATTCAATGAAAAAACAGATATTTGGACAAGTAGGGATCCTTTGGTATTCATGCCTCTATTGCCATATTTTATATATTCAACACCAAAAAACGATGAATTAATTCACGTAATTTATTTAAATAAAGATATTAGATCAGAAAATCAATTTTACATACAAGGTGGTGGTTTTTCATCACCG
>Ga0136644_10001965_pt1 | contig 15960 bp, 18 predicted proteins | sample C_130820_EF_Meta_FD_94780 | JGI IMG/M metagenome (GOLD analysis project Ga0136644, IMG submission 94780) | Freshwater microbial communities from Lake Croche, Canada to study carbon cycling - C_130820_EF_MetaG (v2) (version 2) | ecosystem: Environmental > Aquatic > Freshwater > Lake | place... | reverse complement strand
TTCTACAGAGTAGAACCATCCTATGAACAATACGACCGCAAGACCTATTGGAGATTCTACAACTGTTCTTGACCTTGCCGATCGTGATGAAATGGACGACGACCTGTTTCCTCTTACAGCCACCAAATCCTGGTTTACACGCGATCCAGAACGACGTTACTTGAATTTCAGTTCAACCATTCAAGAATTTACACCCAAAGGCTCTGCAGAATTTGGAGGGTACCTTGTCTTTGAACTTGGTGCTGTAAAAGCATGTGATCTTCTTTTTTCCGTAGCTCTACAACTTCGCCTTAATCACTGGTTCTCCCCTTCTATCGTCGAACAAATCCAAAACGGACTCTTAACATATAATGATCCAAGTAAGGCATGGTACTATGCCAATAGTCTCGGAACATGTCTAATCGCCAAAGCAGAATTTCTCTTGGAAGATCAAGTCTTGGAAACAGTGAATGGAGATTTTGCCAATGTATTTAGCGCAGTCTATTCCGATATAAATACACAATTTGGAATCGGTGTAGATGGAAATGGCCGTGTAACAATTCCACAATTAAAAGCAACGAACCAAACACAAGTCTTCCCAACCTCGAATGGATTTATTAGTTGTATTCTTCCTTTTAGCTTTCAACGCATTCGGCTTCGCAATGGACTCCCTCTTCTATCCTGCAAAGATGGAACAGTTCGTGTAGCCATCACACTTCGACCTTTTTCCGAATGTGTCCGTATTGCCTCTGGATTTCGTGCCACATGCAACGAAACACCTCTTGGAAAATCCTTTGTGTTTCAGAAGAAAGCTGGAGGAACACAGACTGTTGTTGCTTCTTCTACCGTTCCGCAATTTCTAGATGCTCGTCTTACAACCTACGGAATGCTTCTTGATGGAAAACTACGAACTGCTGCAGTACATGCTCCCTTTGAACGAATGTTTCGTGAAGTACAACTCTTTCAATTCAGTGAACCGCAAAAATATGTTGTCAATGTTCCATCCAATGGCGTCATACGTCTTCAACTTCCCATCGAAATTAACGGTCCTGTCGAAGAACTCTTCTGGTTTATTCGACGCAATGCTGTATCTGTAAACAATGAATGGACAAATTACAGCAATCGCCTTGAATCCGAATACAATGCTACAACGGCTCCACTACAAAGTATGCTCCAATACGCAATTCTTCAAGTCGATGGTGTCCCTTTGATCGAAGCACCAGGAGACTATTTTCGCCGCGATGTTGGGAAACGACACAAGGGTGGAATTGTAGCCTACAATTCCTTTATTTACGGATATAGTTTTGCTCAGAATCCTGGACTTCAAAATCCGTCTGGATGGATGAATGCCAGCCGATCGTCCGATGTACGTCTTCGTCTTGACATTCGTCCTCCAGGAGGCACCGAAACCCTTGAATTTGAAGTCTTTGTATACTCTATTGCGTTCAATTGGGTACGTTTTGAACGTGGTATTGCCAACAAGGTGTTTAGCTCATAAAAAATTGAAATTGGTTCAAGGTCATGGTTAGCTACCATCCCCTATCAATCAATGTTCTGTTTCTGGAATACTGTTCCTACGATTGACGCGTCTGTACGCCCACATAGCTATACAGCAGCTGGAGTTCTCTTTACAGATGGTACATCTGTCCTTGCTGGACTCCAAACCGATACGAATGACAATCGAATCCTTTCAGGATTTGGTGGAGCCAAAGAACCTGATGAAACCTACATGGTCACCGCCCTTCGTGAAATGATTGAAGAATTCTTCGATTCTACAGACGTCCCTAAAAAACTTATAGAGACACTGCAACGTAAGCTAAAACCATACTATATTTATCAAGTAGATACATATATTATTGTAGTATATACATTCAAACAGTTACGAAGTATGCTACGCATAATTGCAAAGTCAGGACTCCAATCCCGATTGTATGAATCAATTCCAATTGAAACATATGAACTTGTATTATACAGATACCCCATGACAGATTGTGAAATATTAAATATAACCATGATTCCTCTTACAATAAATAATCCGTATTCTCAAATAGTTAGTAAAGATTTCCAAACGGATCTGAAAGTATACAAGTCTATTTTAGATAGAAAACTACAGAAACATACACAGTCTAAATCAGAATCAAAATACAAGTAGATGGTAGCTGCTCTTGTACGGCTTCTTCATAGTGGTATTCAAGATCAACGGCTTTTGCCAACAGGTGGTCCTAGCGTCGATGCTTCATTTTTTGTTCGTGTTCTTATTCGCGCTGGTCGTTTTACAACAAAATGGCATCGTCTAGACTTTCAGCAAAAACCTGGATTTGGTAAAACAGCCTATTGTCAACTCTTAACAAAGGGGGAACTTATTACACGTTTGTACCTAGTAACTACATTGCCTGATATTTATACAGCTCAAGCAGCCGCAAAAGCAGCCGCGGGTGTAAAGTTTGTAGGGCCGCAATTTGGCTGGACAAATAGTATCGGCCATGTACTTGTTTCCTCCGCAACGATTCAAATTGGAGGAGCAACAATCGATACACTTGACTCAAGGCTCCTCGAAATTCATGATGAATTTGACGTACCTCTTGAGAAACTTGTGAATAAAAATACAATGATTGGCCGTCTTGACAATGGATTCACACAAACAAGTCTAGGAAACTCTACAACTCCCTTGACACTTACAATCCCTTTGCCCTTTTGGTTTAGTCGAGGCGATCTAGGCTCCCCGTTTCCCATTGATGCAATTCACGTCGACGATGTGCGTGTAGGCATTCAATTTCGTGATTTGAACAGTTCTTATTATACAGAATCACGATCACAAGCAGTGTTGGATCCATGTGCTGGAGGTTCCTTGTGGCCTATACTAAAAAGCCCCTTTTATCAAACCGATCCTGCTGGATCCATCCAACCTGGCCTTCCAACCTCGGAAACTGTGAGTCAGATTCCTGGATTCAGTATGCCTTCTGGCCTTGCTCTAGGAGATACGTATCTCTTGGCCGAATACATCTATCTAGATAAGCCTGAAGCAAATCGATGGCGTCTAGGAGATGTACAACTTCCGATTCCACAACATTATAAGATTGATCCAAAAGATAGTCAAGGGTTTCCTTATGTGACAATTCCCATGGAATTACCAAACCCAATTCGTCACTTGTACTGGATGGCACAGAATTATTATGCTCTTAGTTACAATGCCCATTTTTTAGCTACACGAGACTTGAGTGGCGGCTCAGTTCTTCGTGCTCCCTGGTGGCCTGATTGCAGTGGCTTGAATGCAGCCTACGTATCCCCCCTTATTCCTGGATTTAGTACACGTGGATCCGAGCCTTTTACAAGCATTGAATTGATCTATGAAGGGTCGTACGTCAAGACAAGTACAGAAAACTGCGCCTTGTATCGAAGTATACTTCCTTCCTATGAAGAACGGAAATCTCCTTGGGTAAATCGGTATATGTACACGATTCCATTTAATGTTCAGAGTTGTTACTATCCTCCATCCACGCCCATGGGAGAGACAAATATGAACCGTATTATGAAAAAAGAGTTACGATTTGGAATTGCAGGTACCAACGGTACACCACAACATGTATGGATTTACATCTATGCCGAAACCTATAATATTTTACGTATTTTTGGAGGTCGCGCGACACTCTTGTTTGGGTATTAAGTTTGCAGTGTTTGTTCCCGGGAATTACTTATGCTGTTCCCTGACATGTGCTGAAATATTGTATTCCATCCTCGGTTTGTTGTCGCAAAGAATAGTCAGTAAAATTACGAATTGTAGAATAGGCGTAAAATCCAGTACATGTGCTCACATTGACATCTGGTTGTGTTGTTTGTTTCGCAATTATGTATCCCTGTGTTACTTTAATCTCCTGGATTTTACGAATTTTATCGCTTGCATCAAGGGGCATTCTATAGACGAACTTCTATTACGTCTATAGAATAGGAGATGGCAAATAAAGCAGCCACATCAAATACAATACGTATCGAAGATCCAGGACAATATTTAGAAACAACTGTACTATCCTCATTTGAAACAGCCGTATTTCGTACAAAGAATAGACTACCTTCCCTCAAACTTGCCACTGTAAGTGGAAATCTAGTCCAGACAGAGCAAGAGAAATTCTATCAGCCTCTTGAAGGAACCGGACTAGCACGCGTTTCTGCAAATGGATCTAGGAACGGATGTTGGTTTGATGCGTTTTTAACAGCATTAAGTGCCAAATATAGAAATCTTTCTTTGAAGAATCGTATTGAAATTGAAACATTATTTCGTAAATGGTGCGCCGCGGAACCAAATGTGAGTGCCATCCATAAAGCAGCACCCAACTTCTTGAAGAAGGCTGACCTTTGCCCGAAACTAGATGCGTTCAAAGCAAGTTTGGGGGCTGATAAACAAGAAATTGATGAACTTGATGGATATTTAATTGCGTGGTACTTTGGTGTAAACTTGATATATTTGAAGCGTGATGAGGCTTCGAAACAAATTCAAATTGTATGTACTACGTCCTATCAAAGCCCAGATTGTTCGTGTATATTTATCTATCATACTGGAAATCATTTTGAGCCATGCACAGTTGTAGCCGATGGTCAAACAGAGAAGGATTTAGAGTATTTATTTCAATGGGATGATAGAACCTTGTGTAAACTTCAGACATTATCCAAACAATGTACAAATGACTTATTTGATACGTCATGGGTAAAACCCAACTGTACTGATTCAAATGTAGGAAAACAAAGAGCAGATGCTGCCAAAGCGTTAAAGGCATCTCAAGTCCAAAAAACTTTACCGCCCCCACCTCCTGTTCGAATCAGTCCACCACCCCCACCTCCTGTTCGAAAAACTTCGCCACGTTTGAATGCAAAAGCAGCTGCAACAGCAGCACTAGCTGCAGTACAGACTCCTAAACCAAATAATAAATCTACTAAGAAAAAGACGTTTAAACGTTTAACTACGAAAGTAAATGCGGCAAAAAAGGCTTTGAATGCGAAAGCAGCTGCAGATCCCGCCTTAGCCGCAGTAAAGGCTAAGAAAAATAAGACGCATCGTAGAACCCGCAGAAATAGATAAGAAGCATCTAAACAATCATCAAATATCACATACTTAGCAATGTGTGGTATTTGGTGTGTACTAGGAAATCCTATTGAGGCTGGCACTGCCAAACATCTTCTTACAAAGTTGGCAGCGCGTGGACCTGAAGGATCACGTATTGTACAAGGCTCCAATTTTCAACTAGGATTCACACGACTTGCCATTAATGGTCTTAACGAAGCTGGAATGCAGCCCATGCGTTCTGATGATCTTACTTGGGTCTGCAATGGAGAAATCTACAATTGGAAAGACCTATTGATTCGATACAATTGTTCTATCAATTCTGGATCCGACTGTGAAGTGTTGGGTCCATTATTTAAAACACTTGGGACTCAAACCGATGCTCCCACATTCTTTCGTTCCTTGGACGGTGTTTTTGCCACTGTACTTGTCGACGGGTCTACTGCGTTTGTAGCACGTGATCCGTATGGCGTACGCCCCTTGTACGTTGGATATATCTTAGGAAAGCCAGACATGTTCGGATCTGATCGTGCAAAAGTTCTTGACGGGTCTGGAAATGGCCTTCCAATTGCCTCGATTGTATTTGCCAGTGAATTAAAGGCACTTCCTCTAGCATCTTGTTCCATTGTCGAAGCATTTCCTCCTGGACATTATGCTGCATACGATCTGAATACCCTCAATCGTATTGGATTTGAGGCATATCATACTGTTCCTTGGATCAAACAGCCTTTGTTAAAGGAGGAAGAATCTGCCAAACAAGCCCTTGTGTATTCTCTCAAAGACGCAGTTCGTAAACGTATGATGGCCGAGCGACCTGTTGCTGCCTTATTAAGTGGCGGTCTTGACAGCAGTTTGATCGCCTCACTTGTTCAAGCCGAACTCAAACAAGCAGGTGCGGCACCTCTTCAAACATTTAGTATCGGCTTCCAAGGATCTGAAGATCTTCGCTGTGCACGACTAGTAGCAAATCACATCGGCTCCAATCATACCGAACTTGTTATGACTCCAGACGAGTTTTTTGATGCAGTTCCAGAAGTCGTTCAGGCCATTGAATCCTACGATATCACGACCGTTCGAGCATCTGTTGGAAACTACTTGGTGGCCAAGGCAATCAAAGAAAAAACAGACTGCAAAGTTGTCTTCAATGGCGATGGGTCCGATGAAGTCTTTGGCGGGTACATGTATTTTTACAATGCTCCATCTGATGAAGCATTTGAAGCCGAGTCAGGGCGTTTGTTGACCGACATGCATTTGTTTGACGTTCTTCGCTCCGATCGTTGTATCAGTAGTCACGGATTGGAGGCTCGTACTCCGTTCTTGGACAAACAGTTTGTTGCCGTGGCGCGTGGATTGGCAACTAAGCTACGACGACCACTCAAAGGAGGCCAATGCGAAAAGTGGATCTTACGCGAAGCATTTGCTGGGTCTGGCCTCTTGCCTCATGAAATTCTTTGGCGCAAAAAGGAAGCATTCAGTGACGGCGTATCTGGTTCGAAGGAACAATCTTGGTACCAACTCTGTCAAACAAAAAGTCTGGAAGAGGTTGGGGACAATTGGAAGGATCGCACCGTTGCATTTCCCCATCTAACCCCTCAAACAGCCGAGGCATATTATTACCGTATACTATTTGACCGATTCTACCGAAACGCTCAAACAGCAGTTGTTCCCTATCATTGGATGCCCAAATGGACTCCTGGCGCCAAGGATCCGAGCGCACGAACCTTGGATGTATACAAAATGACCTAATGAAATACAGGGGTCGCCAACCATTGAACCCAATTCATCGGACTTTCTTCCGAATTCCAATGCATATGCCGATCAATAGTCAATCCTGTATTTCGATTCAAAAGTGTTATATCCGCATATACTGGCTTATATTGGGTCAAATGATGTAGAATAATTCCAATATTCCGAATTGTCAAGCTTCCACATGTATACACATCAAATTCCAACAAGCAATTACTTGCTCCAGTATGTAAAATACGTGGATCAGGACGGTTCCAGAAATGGAATGCAATATGACTGGTCTCAATCGGTGCTATTCCAGTAAGACCTTCATTAAACCTCGGGTAAGTCATATAATAAACATGGGGCTTTGCCAACGGTTTCATTTGAATATCTTTAATGATTTGTTCAATCATATGTTCCACATGTTCTTTATCTTTTTTTAAAGGACATGTTTCTAATTCCAAACGCATCAATAAATGATGATGTTGAACTTGTTTTGATGGTTTATTTGCCTTACGTGTCTTATTTAAACGACGAGTCATTATCCTACCAGGATTTACAAAAAGAATTAATACTATAGATAGGAATGAGTATTGTAAATTGGAGATCACTCGGGTTTGGACTTCTTCTAGCATTAGTAGATGTTATAGCATTTCCTTTTGTAAAATATGTAAGTCTTGGATCAAATCCATACTGGATGATACTTCCCGTACTTCTTTACGGACTAAGTCCTCTTGTTCTCTTAGTATCTTTGAAAATGGAAGGTCTTGCAGTTATGAATTTCTTATGGGATACAATTAGTACAATATTCATTACCTTTCTCTGTGTATGCGTTTTTAAAGAAAAGTTATCCAATACAAAGATAATTGGCGCTTTATTGGGTATACTTAGTATAGGAATGTTAGTATACGAAGAATAATTTTATTGAGGTAAAGAAATTCGTGGATATTTAGATGGATTTTCAGAAATCATTTTACGAAAACTCAGTTCAAATTCTTTAATGGATGGATAAAAATTCACATTTCCATAGAATGCGATCGGTCGTTTTTGTTTAATGTAGGCAATTGCCTCATCTGTTGTACAGCGATACTGACTGATTAAAAACATGGCAGTTACAGCAGCCGACCGTTGCATTCCAGCAAAACAATGAATTAAGATACGATTTCCATCCGATCGTTCTTTTGCCACTTTGTATACAATTTCCCATGACCAATGTTGTAAATTACGAATTTCTTCCGCTTCTAAATTATCGTCCACAGGTACACGATACATATGAATTCCAATATTCTGTACAAATGGAAGATCTTTTGTACAATTAAATACAGCTCCTATTTGGTTTGTTTGAAGCCACATACGATCTTGGCTTGCCGCTTTGTTTCCTAGCCAGAGGCCTGGAAGTATTTCATGTGCGGGATTCGATTGCATACGTACACAAAGTTCCTGGACGCCTCTTACAAAAAAATTGAGGATGTTTTTTCGCATACACATATCCGTACCCTATTCTTTAGTATGCTTACAAAACGACTTTACCGATTCGATGAAGTACGTGCTGCTTTCTTATATTGTTTGAAACAAGGGCGTATGAATGAAGCCCTCTTCTGGTTGGAAGAATTGGAAGATTCACGGTATGGAAATGAAGTGCGACGTCTACTGTTTGTATCCTGGATGATGCGGATTGGAATACGTCGTCTAGCATGGCTAGAAGCATGGTCAGTTGATTCTGAAACTCGTGAAGGACGATGGCGTCTTTGTAAACAACTTCTCTGGTGCAAAGAGCGTGATTCATCCATTTGGTGGCTCTTATGGTCTGTTGTTGTAGGCGGTACATTACCAGAAGCTCCTGGACACTTATTTAGTATCTGGCTTTCTTCTTGTAAAAAAGAAGAGGAAGCCTTTTGGCAACCTCTTGTGGACAGTTCAACCGATATACGTATAGATAGGATTCTTGAGGCTCTTCAATGTAATATGAATGCCTATAGTATCTTTGCAAAGGCAACAGCAGTTATTGTTGTGTACGGAGCATCCCGTGTTCCTACAAGTACATGGCTCAGTTTGACAATTCCATCTTTGGATACCTATACGGCAATAGTAGGTTCATCTCTACGATCACAGCGATTGTATTCTATACCCTATGATTGTCTATATGGATTAACCTGGCGTGGTGCTGGCGGAACTACTACCGAAGAATTGTGTACATTTGGATTCGATACATGCAAAGCATCTGCCTATTGGCGTCAGTGTATTACCGACTCTATGGATGTAGAAGCATTCTGGGATACACACTTTCCTTGGGTAACATGCGATCATCCAGACGAATGGTCTGCGGCCGATCGTGAAAAATCCCACGGATCTGGTCTTCCTGAAGGACCTTTGCTTCGTTGGTGGATTAATTGGATTGGACACGAACGTCTATTTGTTTGGGGCATTGTACATACCAATGTTCTTACATGGGTCAAACAACAACGAACTTCTAGTCAATCGATACTAGACACACTTCTCGGATTATACAAGACATTTCACTACACAGGACATAGTTACACATATCCCATGAAAAAAGAATTTCTGTTAATGGGAAAAGAAACAATGGTCTAAACTATATGCTCTACATGTGTACTAGTAATGACAGTAACATTTGTTACGGCCTTTCTAGATTTACATGAAGACCGTTCAAAAGATAAATCTGTCGATACATGTTTTTCCCATTTTTCAACCTTGGCGTCTTCTGGCATCCCTCTTGTCGTATTTATTAGTCATTGTTATATAGACCGTATTATTCATGCGAAAAATATAGTCTATATTCCAATTGAATTAGACGAATTGTTGACCTATAAAGAATGTACACAGGAATTGCTCCTTCTTCCTAAACATCTTACACCACATCATGATACAAGAAATTTTATGATACTTATGAATTCCAAGATTGAATTTGTCAAAAAAGCTATGGATCGTAATCCATTCACAACATGCCATTTTGCATGGATTGATTTTTCCATTTGTCATGTATTTCGCAATACAGAAGCATCCTTGCAGTATTTGACCATGCTTTCCAAAACAGCACTTTCGTCACGATTGCTGGCATTTCCAGGATGTTGGCACAAGGGAATGGGTTCTTCACAGTTGTATGAATCGATTAATTGGAGATTTTGTGGAGGATTTTTTCTAGGGGATAAACTGTCTCTAGAAGCATTTTACACATTGTACAGAACTTCATTACCAGCTATACTGCGCGAAACACGTACCTTGGTATGGGAAGTAAATATATGGCATCGACTGGAATTGGATGGATGGAATTGTACATGGTACAAGGCGGATCATAATGATTCTATAGTACATATACCATCCTGTAGCTTGTATACCGTAGCATCCTTAACTACAATTCCCTCTCGTATTAGTACATATTGTAAAGGAACTATCGATTCCTTAGTAAGTCAAGTAGATCATATCTATCTGAATGTTGCGTCTTATTATACGCGATTTCAAACATCCATCATAGTACCAGACTATTTACAAACAGAGCCTTATAGAAATAAAGTTACAGTTGTAGTATGCGAAGACAAGGGTCCAGCTACCAAATATCTAGGGGCACTTTCTCATATTTCAGAGCATGCTTGGATTTTCTTTTGTGATGATGATCAAGAATATGCTCCAGACCTACTTCAGAAAATGAAAGATAGAATTGATTCCTTGTGTGTCTATCAAAATCGATATGCGACCATTCAAAAAGATACATCTGGCGGTCTTATTCACGGATATGTTGGAAATCTAGGTCATGCCTCCTTATTCAAACAGCTTCCATCGTTTTTCTTACCAGAGTGTGCTATGCACGTAGATGATCAATGGATGTCTATTTACTGTTTTCTACACAATATTTGTATACGTCCATCAGGGATAGAGGCGTATAAAGATATTTTTAAACGATTGGAAAACGGTCATGAATGCATTGGATCCGATTCCTTATTTTCTCTAGGAACTCGTGCTGCTCGAGTCAACACACTTGCGACAGTATTTAATATTCGATTTGGAATGAATGGACAAATAGAATCAATTTCCACGACCTAATATAGCACATGCGATGCGAGCACCAGAATGTCCTGTAATTTTCGAATCGTCAAAATCTCCTAATCCAAGATCATCTTTGTCTGCGTGAACAATTATAGATCGACCCCATAAATCACGAACAGATGTTCCAGATACTGTATACGTTTTTGTAAAAGTTCCAGATGACGGGAGTTCTATGTTTCCTAGATCTCCTGTATGCCTTTGGCGTCGTGAGCCTTTTGTAGGTTCATCGCCATGCGTTGCGTTCGAGGGACCCGTGTGATAATGGGCACACAAGCCTTTGCATCCTTCTCCCCGTAAATCTCCTGCCGTATGAATATGAAATCCATGATTTCCAGGTGGTAACTTGGAAAATGTGGCTTGGATGGATACACGATTTGCTGGCAAATCATGAATTACAACTTCCCCTTCTACGGAGCCGTCGCGAAATACAGCAATCGCCTTTGTATGTTGCTTTTGTTTACACTTGCGGGTTTGCCCCATCTTCTATTACAGACGATGGATTTCCAATCTGTAAATTGTACATAGCATTTGGTAATGAGTAAATAACACGAACAGTTCCGTCCGGTAATTCTACAATTATACGATTTTCATCTTGTACATATATTGATAGTGAAGTATCTTCAGATTCTGTTGCCGATGAATCATCCAATTCATCTATAGGACTGGAATCCTGAGATGGTATACCAAGAGAAGTATTGCGTATGGGAAATTGTATAGTTGGTGTTTGTCGCTGTAGGAGCCGCGGTGGCCGGTTTATTTGAATATATGCTGCTCGGATCGTTTCATATTGTATTTTTTCACAAAATAATAATTTCGACTGTATATGAAAATTTCGTAGTTTTATTGTATATTCATGGGTTGGCTCATAATCGCCAAATAGGATAGAAGCTCTTGTGTGCTCTTCAAACAGTTTTATCCATTCTTGTATATAAGGCGTTGTATATGAATTTTTTACAGCCCAGTTTAATATGCGCATACTTACACAAATTGTTGTTGTAGGTAATTTATGATACTTAAACTCTTCAAGGATATAGTCTTGTACAGATTCGATAGTCTCATCTGAAGAAGGATTACGAACCAAATACTCTAACGCCTTAAGTTTTAATGGAATATGATACATGCTTCCAAATTCAATCAAATCCCATTCTGTCGAGTAATATGCTTCTAAAATCCAAGAACCTATGTTATGAAACCGAAACTGCCGTAAAATAGATATTCGTTGTGCTTCCGTAAATTCCAGATTTGTCAATGGATTCTTTGGATGTCTCGGTTCTGGAAATAGCCACTCTGCATAACAGAGTTCCGCCTCCATCTGTTTTTTGAGACTTGACAGTTCAAATCTATACATCCCCCGCTGTCTTACATCAAATACAGAAATAGGCACAATAGGAGCACATAATGTTGCAGGATCCTCTGTATTAAGGATTCTTCCTTTGTAGCGCTTATAGAGCCACAGAGAGACGACTCGTTTCATTTGATATCGAACTTTTCGTTCAATTTCAAACCACTTGATACATAGTGCGCGTTCCTTTTCTAGTAAGGATATGCGAAATATAGAATTTATAGGAGCATCGTCTACAATTTGGTTTATATAGTATAGATGTCTTCCTATGAATGTAGATGGACGTCTTGAAAATAAAAATAGTATAGACGTAGGAATAGTATCTATACAGCTTAATAAGCAGAAAAAGCTTTTTCTACACTGTGCTTCCAGTTGTATACGTCTTTGGCGTATACGATGGCGTTCCAGTGGAGATTTCCGTGCAAATCGTATTGCACTATCTGGAAAAAGATTTGATGGTATTGAAAAAACCATGAGAGAGCCTATAGTATATAGTATGGAAAGGTTTATATTATGGAGATTCTACACAGGTAAAGAGAGTTAATCGTTCATTTACATACCATCCAGTATGTATTCCAGAACTTGTATATACAAACCCAGTTACTTCATCGCACCATAATGGATCTGTTGTATCTGATGTACATTCAATCCGCGTGAGTTGTTTGAGTGTAGAAGGTAATTCCGGAATGCGTGTTACTGCTTGATGTTTTATACACCGTCCCGTTCCTAAAATATTGGCAGCTCGGCATCGTTCTAGAATATTTTCATGCTGTACCAATACTGGACAAGAGACTGACTGTTCATGATCTTCTAGAATCTGTATTTGTAGTTGTGATTTCAGTATTAGATCTAGTACTTCTTTTTCAGGTTGCTTTAGAATAGATGCTACGGATTTACAGATCCGTTTTGCTTCCAACTTGAATGTGGACTGTAACGTATCAAATAAAGAAACTGGTATTTTTACAGTAGGCATGTGTGTACGGGTATGATGCGTTTGCAAATTCTCTTCAAATTTATCCTATAGGAACAAATTGGTATGAGTGAACCAGATTCTATTAATTTATCTCGAATAACATGGGGGCCACGATTCTGGAAAGTCCTTCATATATTTGCCGAGTGTAGCGGATTATCTACAAATCCTATCCTACAAAATGATGAAGCTGACGCATGGGTTGTTTTATTAAAAGCACAACAATTTGCGATGCCATGTGGGTTATGTAAACAACATTATGGAACATGGATTGTAGGGCATAAATTTGGACATTTACGGTCTATACTGGGAGAAGATAGGCGCACATTTTTACGAGAGTGGATATGGGGTTGCCACGATGCTGTAAATCAGTCCAATGGAAAAGTATCGCCTACCTTGGACATGATGTCAACTCAATATCCTAAACAGTCCATTGAAAAAGAGATAAAGGATCTCTATAAGATGTTCCAGTTAGGATTGGAGAAGCGTCAGTTGAAAGTAGAAGATGTTCATCGCTGGAAGAGTGTAGTGATTCGTCTACGAGCTATGTATGGCATTTAGTTTGCGGTGTTAAATAATCTCTCCATCCTCGTCAAAGAAGAGATGCGTACGCTGTTTCCTGGGAAAGTATGTCCTGGCAAGGGGTACTACATCGTGGGTTGGCCAATTAGTAAGAAGAATCAAGAGATTGTCTAGAATAGGATTAATTACCGTACCAAGATTAGTAGGATCAAACATAACCGTTGGCACAAGTGGCATATCCAACTGAACAGATAGATACGGCTCAGTATCGTTCTCGATCATTCTCAAGAGACTTTTCAAATACATCTCTAGAAAGCGAGCTGGAAGTTGTGTACTCATATTCTTTTTGGAAGAGGAAGATTCACAATTTGCAGCTGTGAATACAATCTTGTACTCTGTCATACAAGACCCTCCACAAGTCTTCATCAAGGATGGTGTAATTGTAATTACATCATCCTGGGTCTGATCGGTGCTGCGAGTAAAACGGATTCTGATAGGACTGTAAGACATTTCGGGCTTCGTTATACCATCTAAAGAGGGACGGGCGACGGTCAATTTTTTACAGACTCTTACTCGGTGGGTATACATACTGCTGGATCTACCTCTTCATAACTTTGCAAAGGCAAAATACGACTACTAATTCCAAACAAGTCATCAAGACGTCCCATTCCACATACTTTCATAAATTTATACCATCCATGTGCCATATAGCCGCCAAGAAGAAGTGATACAAAGACGCCGAATCCAGTTTCACATGCTGTTGCGTAACGTAACATTGTACATACAATTCCTAATGCAACAATCACAATCATGCTGATAAGTGCTTGTGCCTTGCGAGCTGTAACTGCCTGGGATGGAGCCTTGTCTGTCTTTTGTTTATTGTATAAATAGTATGCGTTTTCAAATAAATATACAAAGAAGAATGCCATCATGGTCATCCAATAGGTTGGAACAACATTTACAGTCGCAGGAGCGCCTTGGACACCTCCTACTGTAAAAATAGAGCATGCTTGAGCATCTCCATTTGGTAGTTTCCATAGTTCTGGAGGAGGGGCAAACCATCCATGTACATTGGAAAAAATAAGTTCCCAGAGCCCATTGACCAACCCTGCGGCAATTGGTGTAAATAGAAACATTCCCACAAAGAAAAATATGAAATTAAAATTTCCTTGAGTCATTCCTAAAGTAAGTGATGCCCCGCCTAGAATAGCCGGAAGACTTCGAAATCCTTGACTTACTAGTTGACGTGTTCCACATACAAAATCTCCTATGATTGAGGACATCCCACTAACTCTAACTTTCCGTATAGATTTCAAATGAACTAACTATTCTTGTTGTTTTGTTTGTGTGGCACATACATACAGCGGGCGAGCATTTGCAGCACGATCTGCTAAGAGAGGAATGCCTAGGAAATTAATCGAGTCACGGCCAAATAAATAGACATGGACTACATGGACTAATCCTCCTAGTACTAGACCAAATAGAACCGAACCAAGTATAGAAAGAAAATTATCACAAGAATTCATGTAGCGCCATACAATAAATAATATTAATAAGAGAAAACTAAATATAAAACTAAAAGGAGTACGAAGAGACCATTCAGAATCCTTTTTTCCAAGTTCGTGAAGTTCATCTCTGAAATTTAAAACTGCGGCAAGTGTGTAGGAAATCACTGCGCTCATGAAAAATATGGGTCCACTCGGAAAGGGTGTTTGTGCTAGTAGTGTTCCAATAGCACTTACCAGATAGGGGCTTGGAATTCCTGGTGTACAGGGCAAAGATGCTACCTTTTTTTCAGGATTTTCGACAATGCCAATTAAACCGCCAAAAAGGCGATGTGCTAGTCCAAATTCGAGCATGGCAAATACAAAAATTCCTAATGGATAGTTCTGAGTCAACATGGCAAAAATAGAAGAACCTAGAAATATAGAATCTGGCATAGATCGCATAAAGTCATGGAATGCTGGAGATAGTACAGTAGTGGTCAGTGACTTAAGCTCATTAAAATAAGAACTCATAGAGAGCTTCCTTCCTGTTTGAGGTATGGGTATTCCTTCGTATTATAAAAAATTATGTGATCGCATACCGGGTTTATTATCCAATGTTCGTAAAGGAGTACAACCAACCCATTTATGGGTTGATTTTAACTGTATGGTCTACCATTGTTTGCGGCGCCCTGGATCACAGCCTTATGGAGGAGAAGAAACACGAATCCATTGGGAAAATCAACTAATTCAGCAAGTCTGTAAATATCTAAAAAAGATTGTTTCCATTGTTGGACCAACTGAGCAAGTCTATGTGGGG
>Ga0136644_10001959_pt1 | contig 16008 bp, 14 predicted proteins | sample C_130820_EF_Meta_FD_94780 | JGI IMG/M metagenome (GOLD analysis project Ga0136644, IMG submission 94780) | Freshwater microbial communities from Lake Croche, Canada to study carbon cycling - C_130820_EF_MetaG (v2) (version 2) | ecosystem: Environmental > Aquatic > Freshwater > Lake | place... | reverse complement strand
GGAGCGCGCGCGAGCCATTCGGTATGGCCTTGGGGCCATTCGGGGTCTTGGCGAGGGCGCCATCATGAGCATCTTGAAGGCTCGAGAGGTTGCCCCGTTTAAGGATCTCTTTGACTTCTGCGCCCGAGTTGACCGCCGACTCGTCAACAAGAGGGCGATGGAGGCGCTCGTCAAAGCCGGTGCTTTTGACTCCATTGCTCCGGCAGGCCAGATGGACCGTTCAAGGCTTCTCGCTGGAATTGAGCTCGCCGTTCGCATGGCAGATGACTCGTCCTCGAACGCTAACCAGGCCGGGCTCTTCTCCTTCGGGGAGGAGGAGGGCGGGCAACGTGCGCTAGAGGTTGAGCTGCCGCAGGCTGCGCCTTTCTCCGCTCGAGAGTGCCTTCTTCATGAGAAGGTGGCCCTAGGTTATTGTTTCTCGGGGAGCCTCTTTGATGACATTGCCAGTGAGATGCGTCGGTTTGCTCCAACCCCCTTGGCCCGGGCTATGCCCTCTAAGGAGCCTATCTGGATCGCGGGAGTTGTGGGTGCGAGCCGAGGTCAGATGACTAAGCGCGGCATGATGCGCGTCATTGAGCTCGATGATGGCTCCGCAAAGTTAGATGTCACCGTTTTCAATGAGCTTTACGATGCCCGAAAGAATGTGTTGAAGGTGGATGAGCCGCTTTTGGTGAATGCGCGCATCGAGAACGATGAGTTTTCTGGGGGGCTTCGGGGGGCCGCGCTTGAGATTCTCACCTTGACGGAGGTGAGGCAGAGGCATGCGAAGGGAATCGTTGCTGAATTAAGTCGTGACGACTCTTGGGGGTTCAAGGCCTTCCTCGACGAGCTCTTTGAAGCTCTTAGCGTCGCAAGGGCGAGTCGACGACTCGGAGAGACCAAGGCAGGCCTGCCGGTGATTTTGAGGTTGTCGACATCGCAGTCCGTATGTGAGTTGAATCTCGGAGATGCGCTATGCCTAGTTCCCTCCGCCGACGCCCTGGAAGAGTTGAGCTCACGCCGTGTTATCCAGAGAGTTAGCCTCAGTTACATATGATGACTTGGTGGCGCCAGCGTTTTTACCTCTACTTGGTAGACCATGGTTTTTTAAGACTTTTGTTTTCTAATTTCCATGAGCTACCCGGGGGGTTGTATCGAGCAAATCAGCCAAGTCCGGGAGACTTAAGACGTTACAAGAAACGTTTTGGTATCAAGACAGTTATCAATTTGAGGGGCGGAGACGAGGGGAATCTTGCCTGGCAACTTGAGAGCGAGGAGTGTGCAAGGCTGGGCATTGCGCTTATAAACCTGAGGATTTTTTCTCGATCGCTTCCCTATAAAGAGGACCTGGAGAAAATTCGAGAGGTTATTTCCTCTGCACACTACCCAGCGCTTGTACACTGCAAGAGTGGAGCAGATCGAGCAGGTTTTTTCTGTGTCCTATATCGAATTTATCGACTTGGAGAGCCAGTCGAGAATGCCATGTCGGAGTTGTCTTTTCGCTTTGGGCATTTTTCCGCGGCTGAGACAGGAATTCTCGACTACTTTTTTAGGGCTTACCTCTCAAACCGTGCAATTAGCGGCGTTGACTTCGACTATTGGGTAAGAGAGACCTACGATCGGGCGGGGCTTCGAGAGGAGAGGCCAAGGTTCGGAATCATTCGCTCTGTCGCAAACTTTGTCGTGAATAGAGTACTTAGACGGGAGTGAGAACCTTGCAGCAAAGCAGAGACTATTTTAGTCATCAGAGACCCGAGGTGGTTGGTCTACTCCCAAGAGGCGTAGACAGTGTTCTTGATGTAGGTTGTGGAGCGGGAGCCTTTGGCGCTTTGATCAAAAAGTCTCGGGAGGAGAAGTTCGTTCGCGTCGTGGGCGTTGACCGCAATCACGTCGCGCTCCAAGAAGCGGAGAAGGTTTTGGATCGGGTGATCTGCTTCGATCTTAGGAGCGGTTTCCCCGATGTTGAGGAGGCTTTCGACTGCATCGTGTTCAATGATGTGCTGGAGCATCTTGAGGACCCTGGCGCCTGTCTTGCGTCGGCCATGCAATATCTCGCCCCCGAAGGACATGTGCTTGTCTCAATTCCAAACGTTAGAAACCATAAGGTGCTCAGAAAACTCGTTCTTTCCGGGCGTTGGGAGTACGAGGACGAGGGTATATTGGATAGAACACACCTCCGATTTTTTACGCGCTCGTCAGCGATTGAGCTCCTTGGTCGAGCCGGCTTGGAGGTCGCCGAATGTATTCCGATTGGACGGTCCCGATTTCCACGATGGCTCGCTATCATGAACTTCGTGATGGGGAATTCTCTTGAAGATTTAAGGTTTCAGCAATTTCTCTTTCTTTGCACTCGAGGAGAGCGCTAGCAAATTATCTATCTCTGCCAGGGTAAGTCCCGGGAGGTTCCCCAAGGACGACTTACGGTACACGTTGATCGCAGCAAAGATTGCTGATATCTCCAACGAATTTAAATTCTTGAGCGCTCGAAATAGTCGTCTTCCAAGGAAGATTAGCTGGGATTTCCCGGGCAGGTACTTTAAGTTTAAGACCACGTGATTGCGAACAAGGAGAAACTCCAATCTCCTCCCCCCGTCTTTTTTTGTGGTTGAGTTGTGCCAATGGCGCGCAACGGCATTTGGTTCATAGACACATGCGTGCCCCAAAAGCCAAGCTCGAATACCAAGATCTAGATCCTCCGAGTAGGCTGGTGAATACTCCGGTGCAAACCCCCCCAGCGCCTGAAAAACGCTCTTGCGGCAGAGAAAAACCGCTCCGCATGGCCAGAGGACCTTGCAGGGTTTGGTTGACTTCAGGGGGTCGCTTTTCCAAGATGGGCGAATCTCATGCTTTCTGAGCGAGCCACTTGTGATTGACTCGATGATCCCGCCCTCTGTTTCGCGCAAAATCTTGGGCACGACAAATCCGACGGCTCGATCTGTTTTTAGCACACAAAGCAGGGCCTCGAGGAGGCCAACCTCAATGAGTACGTCGGTGGTGAGCACAAGGATATACTCGCCCCTACTGAGTAAGGCGCCAGCATTAATCTGATTTCCGTAGCCGAGAGGATCCTCGTGCGAAACGCATCGAAGATTGGGAAGGTTTAGGCCATTAAGCCATTCCGAGCTTCCGTCAGAGCTTGCACCGTCGACCACAATAAACTCAAGGGCTACCCCTGATTGCATAAGGCTTTCGTAACTCGGAATAAGAAACTGTCCCAAGAGCTCCCTGCCATTCCTGTTTGGAATGACAACGGATACCTCCACCGCACTGCTTTGGCCTGTCATGCCCTTGTCTGAAATCAGATTCATATGGTCCTATCTTCGTTTCTACCGAAGGCTTGCACTGGCTTCGGTTGTTTTAATGGTCCTCACTGCCGCTGTCGAACCGCTGATACCGGCGCTTCTGAAGCCTTTGTTAGACGAGTCGATGGCTAATGCTGGCGGGTCTGCCGTCTCGACCTGGATGCCATTGTCGCTCATGGGTGCGTTCGTTCTGAAGGGAGTCCTCGAGTACTTTTCATCTGTTGTATCTCAGAGGATCACCCAGGAGGTGATCCACGATATTCGAGTCGATGTGTTTTCTTCGGTCGTTGGCATGAGTCTCAGCCAGTTCAGCAAGAGCGCTTCGGGTCACTATCTCTCAAAAGTGACCTTCGACGTTGGGAATATTTCCAGCGCAGTGTCCACGGCGTGGCTCACCCTGGTCAAAGATGTTCTTATCGTTGTCTTTTTGCTCGGATATCTGCTTTATATGTCGTGGGCACTCACCCTCGTCATCCTTCTCTTCGCCCCTCTCGTCTCCTTTCTCATTATCAGTACCTCGAGGAAAATTTCTCGATCGTCCAAGAGACTTCAAGACCACTCATCTGCACTCAATGGACAACTTGTAGATTATTTTTCGGTGCAGGGAATCCGAGACACGAGGATCTTTCGGGCAACTCGTTTCGCGGTCGATTCTTTTCGTGATTCCTCCCAAGATTTCGCTCGGGAGACAATCTTGCAGACAAGGATTCAGGCGCTCGGGGTTCCGCTGGTCCAAATCATTGCTGCGACTGGGGTCTGTCTCTGCATTTTGATAGCACTTTTGACGCCGGTGGGGCTCGACTCCCCGGGTAGTTTTGTCTCTTTCATGGCTGCAATGGCGATGGTTTTCGAGCCGGTTCGGAGACTCGCCAATCTGAACGTGACTATACAGAGGGGTCTTGTCGCAATTCGATCCGTACAGGAGACCCTTCAAAGCGAATCTATCGGCGGGAGGGGTAGAGAGTCGGGCCGTCCTGGCCTTGTCGCCTCGGAGGACTCCGCAGGTTTTTTGAACTCATGGGGTGGCCTGGGGCTCGTTGCCCGAGGCTTAGAAAAGCGACTCGCTGACGGCAGGATACTACTTGGAGGGATTAACCTGAACATTCCGAGCGGAGCTTGCATAGGAATTGTTGGCGAGTCTGGCGCTGGAAAGAGTACTCTAGCGGCGATACTTGCTGGACTTGAACCTGCTGATTCAGGAGATGTTCTTTGCGCGGAGCCCAGCGGGGAGTTACACCCAATCTCGGAGGAGCTGCTTGGTCCTGGGGGCATTATTTACCTTGGGCCGCAGTCCATGCTTTTTGGCGAGACTGTACTCATCAACGTGAGCTTCGGTCGAGACGGGAGCGAGGGTTTCTCGCTGACTCGAGACGCACTCCGCGCAGCAGGAATGGACTCCTTTGCTGAAAACCTACATGAGATCTTAGGGCTCGGAGGCCGAGAGATATCTTCCGGGGAGAGGCAGAGGATCGCGCTTGCGCGAATGTTTTTTGCGCGCCCGCGCCTCTTGATTTTAGATGAAGCGACGGCCTCAATTGATGAGGAGACAGAGAGGTCCGTGATTAACAACATTAGGACCATGCTTCCAGAGTTAACGACGGTGGTTATTGCGCACCGCGCTTCCGCCCTTGAGAAGTGCTCAAGCGTTTTTCGTCTGCACGACGGAAAACTTATCGCCGCGTCTGATGCGCTTCTTTGAAGAGGCCGGGGAATACTTGTTTCGCCTCCGTCACAACTCTAGCGGCCGAAATATCTAATTGACAAGTTGGATCGGAGCAGTCCTTGGGGCCCCTATCGCAGCGACTTAGCCACTCAACGTGGTGACCCATGATGGTTTTTTTATCTCTGCATGGGACGTTCGTCTCAAAAATAGAGTGCGAGTGTGAGAGCCTCCAGAAGTCACCATTCCCATGCAAGACGGGGGACCCTTGTCCGTAGATGACAATCGTTGGGGTGAGGGTTAGTTTTGCAAGGTGTGCAACCCCAGTGTCTGGGCAAATAAGTAACGAGTGGTCTGAAATCGTCCGCACTAGGTCCGGTAGCGATCGTTTTTCGAGTATCGCATCAGACAGCTCGGGCCGCGGGCGGTCTGGCCCGAAGACGTCTGGCCCAAAACTCCAGGTGATTCTGAATCCCTCCCCTCTCAGGAGACGCGATAGCTCTTCCCAGTGTTTGGGAGACCACCTTCGATTTGGGTTTCTCGCATCCGTGTGAATAAGCACAGATCGGCTAGTTGCCTCGGGCCGGTTGAGTTCGCTTTTAATGTGTCTCGCGAATGGTTTAACGTGAGCATAGGGTCCAGGTAGTGCGTAAAGCATGTCTGAGAAGGTCTGTGGCCTCGTTGGAGGCCCTCCAAAGGTCACAATCCTAGGGCAGCCAGCTGCTTGGAGGTATCGAGGCATCCGGGTTTCGAAGGCTGCGAACCCCACCTCGAAGTTCGCGCCCTTTAGCAGCTTAATGACGCTCCAGGGCTGCCGCTCAGAGAACGGCACAATGCGAATCGTTGGAAAAAAAGCGGAATAAAGGGAATGGTAGGCCTCTGGGCAGGCTACGGTGACCATATTTTTCGGAAACGACTCCAAAAGGCGGTCGATTAAGGCGAAAGAGAGAACCGCATCTCCAAGCAGCAACTGGTGGACGAAGAGCACCCCCTTTTTTGTGGTCACCGAGGGGCGCGAGCAATGGCGAATGAGGCGATAGTACTCGGCGATGGCCCTCGAGGCGGCTCGTTTCATAAGCTCGAATAAAGCACTTTGGAAAGAGCCGCCAACACCTGCTCCGGCTGGATTGAATCTACGTGGCCAGACGAGCCCTGCAGCAGAATGTGGGCCCTGCCGACCGGTGCCCATCTCTTGGGGTCAGAGTCCCCAAAAAGTGCCACGCAGCGGATGCCGAGCGCTGCGGCGCAGTGCATCGCTCCCCCATCTGGGGTGATTAGGGCCGTGAGACGCCTCTGAATGGCGAGGAGATCATCCAATGATTGGCTGGAGTGAAATTCCACGCGGCTCTCTTCGAGGAAGAGTTGTCTGAGACTCTTGGCCGCCTCGTCATCGCCGGGATGGACGGGGTTCGATGAGGTACCTGGTGACCAAGTGACAACAATTTTTATCTGTGGGTTAAGTTTAAGTACGCCATGAATGAGTTCGAAGAAATGCGCTCGTGCCCACCGCTGAGACGGGCGTCGGGCGCTAAGGTGAATTCCGACTACTATCGGTTGATCGGCGGCTGACTTAGTTCTTAGCTCCAAGTAGGGCGGCTCGGGAGGCTCTGAGAGGTTAACTCGAAGTGCAACTGATAAGCGTAGGATCTCCCGCCACTCAGCTTGCCGATTTGTCTTCCGGTTTGGGACGGCGGTGAATTTAGCGGGCAGTCTCGAGGGTCCGAGCGGGGGCTCGTCGAAGAACCCAACAGAGCGCTGGGCGTTGATTATCCGCACGACCCACCGATTTTTATTCTGCCCCAGGTTCCCAGGAAAAATTAGCAAATCGTATCGGTTCTCTCGAAGCTTAAGGATGACGACGAGTCGGTCTAAAAGCGCCCGCAACTTAGCCCAGCCTCTTAGGTGCTTTGACTTTCTGTAGGCGTAAACTGTGCGAAATAGTGGACAATGCTCGGCAACGGCCCTCGAGTAACTTGAGGTGAACGCATCAATTTCGCATTCTCCACAACTAGCGCGAAGAGAGAAGACGAGTGGAAGTGTCAGCACCAGGTCGCCAATGTTGTCCTTTCGGTAGATCAAGATTTTCATGCGCATCATTAATTATCTAAGCACCTCAGAGATCGGCGGTAACCATGTTTTTGTCAATAAGTTGGGCGATGTCTTTGGGAGTCGGGGGTGGAGGGTAAAGACGGTCGTGGGCGATATTGCCCTACTGCGTGCTCTAAAGGAATCTGCAGGCAAGTCAGAGCCTACCTTCCTTCTGCTCCACAGCCCCAACCCCTCACCAGAGTGTCTCTCACAGTCCCTTCGAACTTGCCAAAGAGTGATCGGAGTGGCCCACAATCCGTTTTGTTCAGAGCCTTCTTTGAATACGTATCGACAGTGTTCCTCAGTGGTGGGCGTTTCACGTTACGTTATTCGGAGATTACAAGCGGATGGGGTGGTTAATGTCCGTCCTCGGCCGAGTTACTTTCCCCTCGTCTTTAATTCGCTTACGAAATCCCCGCATCAGCGTGCAACACTCGGCTTGATCCAGCGCGGACCTGTTGTTCGTTGGAACGCGAAAAAACCGCGGGACTTGGTGCTGTCCATATCAGAGCGGCTGGGCCTTTACAGCGCCATTCCAAGAAAAGCAGTTAGTGTTGGAGAGTCGGGGGTGCGCATCGGTATTGTCTCTCGTATTGCCAGACTAAAACGCTTTCCAGAACTTTTCGCGGAGCTCCTCCCCGTGCTGAGTCGAATGCCAGATGTATCTCTTCATTTTTTTGGGTCTGGGAGCTTTAGAGAGGTCAAGTCGCTGGAGCGCGTTCTTTCGCCCGTCAAGAGTCGAGTTTTCTTTTGGGGCTGGCAATCCGAGACATCAATCGCGTATCACAGCATTGATGCGCTCCTCTTGGGTCGTCCAGAATTGGAGGCACTCGGCCTCAATGTCTTTGAAGCCTATGCCGCGCAGTGTCCTGTAATTGCGGTTGATGGAGGCCCCTTCTGCGAGACTGTTTTCCCCGGTATAAATGGTTGGTTGTTGCGAGATGGATCGATCAAGGAGGATCTTCTGGGGGTGTTGGAAAAAATAAGGGGCGGGTCAGCTGCTGAGTTAACTTTTCAGTACTCACAAGACACGCTTCAAAAGTTTTCAGAGGAGTATTTCTTTGGGGTTTTTCTGGAGGCTATTTTTGAATAGATCGTCCGAATTACCTTGTACACAGATTCTCGTCATTAAGCGCGACAAGTTGGGCGACCTGATTCTCACTTCGCCGCTCATTGAAACTTTGAAAGAATCCATGCCCAATGCGCAAGTCGACCTTCTTGCAGCGCGTTTCACACTTCCGGTGCTCGCCGCCTGTCCCCTAGTTCGACGGGCGATTCCTCTGCCCAAGGTTCGAGGTGTTTTCGGCTCACTGAGGGGTTTTCAACTCTTGTTCTCGTTATTGCGCATGCGTTTAAGGAGGTACGACTGGGTCATTTCAGCGGGCGGGGAGTATTCCCACCGAGCGATTCGATTGGCCATCTGGGTTGGCGCCAAGCGGAGTGTTGCGTTCTGCCCCCCCGAGCTATGGAAGAAGTATCCCGCGTTGACCGATCCTATTTCTCCCCAATCTGTAGGACATGAGAGTCGACGAATGCTTGAACTTGTTCGTCCTATCTCGGGGCAAGCTATCTTTGAGAAGTTCCCTGCGCCCTATCCTCGGGTTTGGCTGGGCAGAGACGCGATCAAGCGTGCAGACACTTTCTTGCTTCGGTATGGATTACGCTCTGGGGGGTTCGTTGTAATTGGCCTCGGCGCAAGAAAAGCGAAGCGCCAGCCAAGCGCAGATCAGGTGATTCGATGGGTTGATTTCATCAAGAACGAAGTCGGTCTAGACGTCGTTTTGAGCTTCACCCCGGGGAAGCCCGCGGATCCCAAGTATCCTGAGGATGGTGAGTGCGCCGCGGTGATTATGAGGGCCAGGCCCGGGGTGCCGCCTCTTGCGGGATCTCTCGAGGAGGCATTGGGTGTGATCTCTCTCGCGAAATGCTCTGTGATTCCTGACAGTGGCCTTATGCATGCGGCCGCCGCCTCGCCGGGCGGCGTTGTAGCCCTATTTGCAGATCCGACAAGGTCTCCAAGTCCGGAGCAATGGGGCCCGATTGGTCCTCGAGTTCGGATAGTCGTAGCGAAGGAGTCGATTTCCTCGATCGAGGATGAGGCTATCTTGACGCCCCTCTGCCAACTTCTTCAAGCCGAGGGCGGAGCCCAGTGAATTGTTGAAGAGAGCGCTATTCATTAAGACGAAGAATCTTGGTGATGCGGTCATCCTGACAAGTGCTGTCGCTGCTCTCCCGAATGGCTGGCAAGTTGATGTCATTTGTTTTGGTGAGTCATCCCCCTTGTATGAGGGGGTGCCTAAGATCGCGCGCGTCTTGGCGGTCCGAAGAGGTGCTCGTGGCTGGTCCGCCCTCACCGAGGCCTTCCATCTTTACAAGGCGCTGATTGGCTACCGTTACAACCTTATTGCCCAGTTTTCTGACGACTGGAGGGGGGCCATTCTGGCTCGATTTTTGAGGTCAGACATGAGCGTTGCTATGCAAACTTCTCGCCGACCGAAGGTTTGGCATCGGTCATTCACCCGGCTTGCTAAGCGAGCGGCTCGACGGCACAGCGCGGATCTGGATGTAGATCTCATCAGGCGCGTGGGTCTTTACTCGGGAGAGGCTCCTCCGTATTCTCCGCCGCAATCTGAAGCGAGCAGCCTTGAGGCGCGGGCTTGGCTTCAAGAGCGGGGTTTGACGCCCGGAGAGTTCTTAGTTGTGCACCCTTTTTCGCGCTGGAAGTTTAAAGAACTCTCCAGGGAGACTATCGTTGACCTTCTGGGGCGACTTCATTCGAAGGGCGAGAGGGTTGTGGTTTCAGGATCGCTCTCAGACGCGGAATCAATCTCAGATCTATTGGCTCTCGGACCGGACCTGGCACAACCTATGATCGGCCTATCCCTCCAAACACTTTCGAGTGTTCTGAGCCAAGCAAAACTGGTTGTCTCAATTGACTCTTTGGTTATTCACCTTGCAAGTGCGAACAGGGTGCCCATGGTGGCGATCTTTGGTCCATCCGGAGAACTCAACTGGCGACCTTGGCGAGTTCGGCATGTAGTTGTTGAGCAGTCGACCGTCTACCCATGCCGGCCCTGCGGCCAAGATGGATGCGGTGGCAGCAAGGTAAGTCAATGTCTTCAGACAATCGATGCGACCGCCATTCTCAATGCCATGAGCCTCTTGAATTTACGATGAATCGACACATCCACCCCGTGGAGTTGGCCCTCCTCCTAGGCCTTGCTTTTTTCCTTCCTCTGGCCGAGGCCCCCAAAAACGTGTTCCTCTTTGGTTTCATATTGTTCTGGGTGGGAAGGAGTGCAGTCCTTGGAAATTTAGGCTCCGCACCACTCCTTTTTTGGCTGCCCCTTGTGGGCATCGTCCTTCTTTCTTGGCTCTCTGTCCTTAATCTCACAGGCAATAAATGGACAACCTTTCTTAACACCCTCGATTTTCTGTCTATAGCCCTCCTGACTATCGCGGTTGCTCGCTCTCAATTTAGCGCGCACGCGCGCACGTCGATACTGTTGAGCTTAGTCGCTGGGGTTTTAGCATCACTTGTTGAGGGAGAGCTTCGAGGCGGCCGATTTCCCTCATTGAAGTCTGTTGGGCACGTAAATCAGACGGCCATCTACTTGGCGATCGCATGCGCTGTGTCTTTGTCGGCCTTTTTGACCGCGACCTCTAAGCTCCAAAAGCTTTGTGCGTTAGCGGTTTTTTGCGCTTTTTCTCTCTTCATCGTAGCGACAGGCTCGAGAAATGCAGTCTACGCATTGGCCTTAACGTCGGTCGTCCTGACTTTCCTCTTCCTTGTCACCAAAGACTGGCGGAGGGCGCTGACGCTACTCAGTCTCTTTGTATTTGGGGGGGTTGCTCTGACCTTACTAAGGGTCGAGTTCGTGGTTAAGCAGAGAGACGCTTCGAGAGTTTCCCAGAGTGTTGTGGACGAGGCGAGGTTGAGACTGTGGCGAGGAGGCCTCCTTGTAGTCGAGGAGCGTCCGGTGCTCGGCTATGGCGTAGGGAATTTCGGGGTCGCCCATTCGTCGGCGAACCTGCGCAGAGTTATTGAAGGTCGGGGCGAACCCTTCAGTGAGGGCTCTTTTCTATTCACCGATCATGCCCATAACCTTACTCTGAACTGGCTTATAGAGCGGGGACTGATAGCTGTTTTACTGCTCTACGTTTGGGTGGCTTTCGTGCTTAGCATTACCCTTCGGGAGGTAAGGGCCCACACCGAACCTTTTTGGCCTTTGAGTGCCGCTTGCGCGGTACTCGTTTCAACCTTCTGTGGGCTCGGAAATACTTCTTGGCACCACGAGCACGGTATTTTGGCCGGCCTTATCATCGCCCTCGGGGTCTCGTATGTGGTCAGGGGCTCGAACCGGTCCTCTCTGCTACCAAGACGGGATTCAGCGCAGGATCGTTGTACATCTTGAATTGTTTGTAGGTCTTGAAGAAGTGGGTTCCCGCAGACATTCCTCGAAGAAGTGAGGAGAGGCTTTCTAGCAAATCTATGCGCTGTTCTCTTAACGTTTGAGAACGTTTTATTGAGTTCGATCGATGCTGATCGTCAACATCAGTGCGCTTGCACTGAAGATCCATGTGGTGGATTTTCAGAGATAGTATGGAAATTCTATCTGCCATCGAACCAGCTGTTTCGCTGCTCCTGCAAGCGGTAGCGCGTAGCTCCGGGCTCAATGAGAATCCCTCGAGAATGAGCTCATCGATCTTCTCTATGTGGTCGTTTCGACTCTGATTGAATCGATCTATCTTGCGCTTGTTCTTTGCAATCTCTGAGTCACTTACCTTCGTTCTTCGCGCAAGATCTTCTTCTCTCCAGAGGCTGGAATTAAAGAAATGCAGGTTATGAAGCAGAGAGGAAAGGCTCGCGAGATCGATTTCGTGCTCATAGGGCCATTCTGGGTTCGAAAGGAGGGAGTCGAATTCAACAATGATGCGGTCAGCAATTAAAAGATGATTAACGATTCGAGAATTCATCGATCGTCCTTCGGTAGAGGGATTCACACTGACGAGCCATCTCGGCGCTCGAAAAAGGCACGAAGCGAAGCGACTCCCGACTCGGAAGCTGGTTCAGTTTGCTCGTAGTATGACGGAGGGCTTGGGCGAGCAAGGCCGGAGAGCGAGGGGGAACTAAGCTTGCGGCTCCATAGTGTGCGACCGCCTCAGGAATGCCGCCGATCGGGCACGACACAATTGGAAGTCCGGTCGCCATTGCTTGCAGGATCGCCTGGGGCACGCCCTCGTTCGCATAACTAGGTTGTACGAAGATATCGAGGGCACTGAGCCACTCCGAGACGTTTTCTTGGTGCCCCACGAAATTGACCCGGCCGTCAAGACCAAGGCTTTTTGTGAGGTCTCGCAACGCGGGGGCTCTTGGCCCATCGCCAACAACCAGAAGTTCAGCGTCGTTATCGAGTTGAGAAAACGCCATGATTAGGTCGTCGTGCCCTTTCCAGGAGCGAAGCGTAGCGACTATGCCCATCAAGACCGGGTCCAGCCTTAGACCTAAACGCTCGCGAGCCTCCTCTTTGCAGAGCCTTCCAAAAGCGAGTGGATCTAGCCCGGTGGGTATCGATGAAACTTTGGCGTGCGACGCGAGACCGCTTTCTACGATGGCCTGTGATATTCCGGTGCCTGTCGTGATGATGGACTCACAACCCCCCGTGAAGAGCCATCTGGTTCTGCTGTTGGGGTTGATCGGGGCACTTATGTGACGCATGCGAATGATCGGGAATTTTGCCCCCAGGGTTTCTCTCGAAACTGCTGTGAGCCAATGGTCCGTGCTGGAGTGGCAGACCACCAAGTCCGGCGCCAGACTTTTGAGCACCGAGCGAACAGACAGAAGATCTGGCAATCGCTTCTTCTTGATCCTAGTTTTAATAACCTCAACGTCAGGTGCAAGGTTGTAGTGCCTCCCTGAGATGAGACTCTCGGAGTCACAGACGATCGAAACCCCGTGACCGAGATCGACAAGGTGGCGCGACTCCTGCAGCACCCGAATCTCTTGCCCGCCCCAGCCAAGAGATGACTCTGTGTGAACTATTCTCATCTTGCTGCTTTAGCCTCAGTAACCTTCACGTACAGGTCGCGCCACAATTGAGCGACCCCGATGCTGTTGAAGCTTCTCGCCACGGTTTCAGCCGCGAGCGACATGGTGTTTAAATTTTTGAGGCAGTGCTCTAAGGCCTCTCGGATTGAGTCTGGATCTCGGCTGCATAGGGCCACCGCCTCACTCGATTCCGGGAAGCTGGCGAGGCCCACATCCCTCGTGAGAATGCAAGGTAAGCCAGACGCGAGCGCCTCCAAAGCAGCGTTGGAGAAGCTGTCGTATAAGGAGGGAAGGGCAAAGATATCGGCTGCTGCATAGGCCATCCGAGTCTCAGGGATAGGACCAGAAAACTTAACCCGTCCTTTGGCCCTCATGTCAGCGTATCTCTGGTATCGAGGGATAGATTTGTCCTTGCCTACCACGAGAAGCTGAACGTCAGTCAATAGACCAACCGCCTCAATTAGGGGGCGTAGCCCTTTTCGATCGAAACCAGAGCCGACAAAGAGCACTGTCGGTTTGTCGGGGGCAAGGCCGAATGACTTTCGGGAAGCCTCCCTTGCGGCCGAGTCTAAGCGAATTGGTCTCCAGCTCGGGATATTGATGGAGTTTGGTATGAGCGCTATTCGGCAGTCGGGTAGCTCAAGATAGGATTGTATGTCTTGGAGGCAGAGTGGACTGTTTGCGACGAAGACTGTGCGGGGGTCGCTTGCCATGTCCCTCTCAGCTCGGCAGATGAGACGATGAAAGGGATCGGCGCGGAGCGCCTTCTCCGCAATCCAACCTCTCTCGGCCGCAAGACGGTCCAACCAGGCCGCGTGAACTCCATCGCCTGCTCGAAAGATGTCGCAGCCAGGAAGTCGTTCATGAGATTGAATGACGTCAAGAGACTTAGTTTCCTTAGTGGCAATCAATGCCTTGCGCAGGAACTCTCGATGCCTGAAGAAGCGTCCTACCCCCGAGCATGCGATGTTTATGAAGTTCACCCTGACGTTTAAGTCTCGGGACTTCGAAAGTTCGAGCGGATCCTGTCTCGACCAACCCGAAGAAAAGATACTGACCTCTTTGACTTCTCCCGATTGGGCTAATTGGGCGATAAATTTTTCTATGAACTTCTCTGCCCCGCCAAATGGCGTGTACTTGAAGCGGACTATTCCGAGGTGCATTCTTTGTACCGATCTTGGTCCGCTAGTGTGTAGCGCCAGAAGGTCTCATAAGATTTTGCAGCAGCTGCGAGGGTGCCTCGCCAGCCATCCAGAAACCCAAGTTGAAAAAAATACAAACGAATGAAGGTCCAGAGAGCGCTGAGGGCGGGTGACTTCTTTCTTTGTCCGGATTCGGTGATCTTTTGGGCGCCGAGTCGCGCGTACTGAATCTGCTTGTTAAACACGTCCCCAACGGATCGATAACTTAGGTGAGTCAGGGTTCCGGCCAGAGTCCTGGCCGGGTGCTCGCAGATGAGAGACTCGTGAACAAGATCCGAGCTAAATCTGCAATGACCTCTCTTTGCGAGACGAAGCACTCGGTCGTTGGCCCAACCCCCGAAACGCATGTGCTTTCCAAGGAAGTAGTTCTCGCGCTCAATCTTGAAAGAAAGGTTCCCATTCGCCCTCACGGCAGCGAGAATCTCCGCTTGGAGCCGAGGGCTTACTCGTTCGTCCGCGTCTATTGAGAGGATCCATTGCCCTGATGCTGATTCGAGCGCGAGTTGTTTCTGCGGCCCGAATCCAAGCCACCTATCGGCTTCGATGACTTTCGCCCCAAGGTCGCTCGCGAACTCCCTTGTCCCATCTTGGCTCATGTTATCCACGACGATGACTTCGTCGCAAAAGGAGAGGCTTGCCAGGCAGCCTGAAATATTGTGGGCTTCGTTCTTTGTGATGATTACAGCAGAGAGTCGAAGGCGCTCTGAGGCATTTTTGACGCGCATAATGGAGTTTTAACACGAAAAGTTCAGCGTCCTTAAGTGACTAGCATTCCTGTCATCCTCTCCGGAGGAAGCGGTTCTCGCCTCTGGCCCCTCTCTCGCGCCATGCGCCCCAAGCAGTTTCTGGGGCTCACTGGCGAAAAGACTCTCTTTCAGATGACGCTAGAGAGGCTCTCAGGTTTGATGGACCCCCTTGCGCCCATCGTGGTGGCTAACGACGAGCACCGCTTCTTGGTTGCGGATCAGTGCCTTCAGATGGGCGTGACCCCTGGGGCCCTTCTTCTAGAGCCCGTGGCACGCAATACGGCACCTGCCATAGCCGCAGCCGCGCTTGCCGCCATGGACTTGGCGGAGGACCCCGTGATGCTGGTTCTACCCTCGGACCATGTTTTTGCGAACACCCAGGCCTTCGAGGCCGCGGTAAGAAGTGGACAGGATGCGGCCCTTCAGGGCGCGCTTGTGACCTTTGGCATTGTCCCCACCTCCCCTGAGACCGGCTATGGCTATGTCAAGGCCGGCGGCAAAGTGGAAATTGGTGCAGGCACCAATTCTGCTCTACCCGTTGAGGCCTTTGTTGAAAAGCCAGACCTTGCCACCGCCCAGTCTTATGTGGATAGCGGCAACTACTTCTGGAATAGCGGAATGTTTATGTTTCGCGCATCAACCTTCTTGGGCGAGCTGCGTCGCTTCCAGCCCGAGATGCTTGGGGCCTGCCAAGAGGCCTACTTTCGGTCTCAGAGGGATCTTGACTTCATACGGCTTGACAAAGAGTCTTTCTCAAGCAGCCCATCCGACTCAATTGACTATGCCGTCATGGAGAACACGGATCGGGCGGTCGTGGTGCCGCTGGATGCAGGCTGGAGCGATGTGGGAGCGTGGTCGGCTGTCTGGCAGATGCAGCCCCAGGACGAGCTTGGCAATGGGTCCAGGGGAGACACATTGATGATTGACTCCCGCAATAGTTATGCCCACGCGGACCATCGGCTTGTTGCCTTGGTGGGGGTGG
>Ga0136644_10001955_pt1 | contig 16020 bp, 15 predicted proteins | sample C_130820_EF_Meta_FD_94780 | JGI IMG/M metagenome (GOLD analysis project Ga0136644, IMG submission 94780) | Freshwater microbial communities from Lake Croche, Canada to study carbon cycling - C_130820_EF_MetaG (v2) (version 2) | ecosystem: Environmental > Aquatic > Freshwater > Lake | place... | reverse complement strand
GGTGAAATAACCCCTGATCATTTATGGGAGATATTTGAAGCGGAGTATCTACCGTCAGTGAAAAAGGAGCAGAACTCCCAATCCTGGGGACGATTCACCCTGGCCGGACTTTCGCAGAGCTCTCACTTGGGCGAGGATGTGAATCTCACTGTTGAACTGATCGATGAGGGAATCATGCGCGAACTCAGCGGAGCAGGCAACGGACCGATTGCAGCATTTGTAGGCATTCTCAATCAATACCTCTCCTCATCCGGCTCAGAAACTTCTCCAAACGTCCGTGTTCTCGATTATTTCGAGCATGCGCTCTCTGCCGGTGGGGATGCTCAGGCAGCTGCCTATCTGGAGTGCGAAGTAGCGGGAAATACTTTCTGGGGAGTTGGCATCGACCCAAGTACAACAACTGCTGCACTTAAGGCGGTTGTGTCGGCGGTAAATCGAGGCCTTCGAGCCTAATCGGCGATACCGTGGGGCGGTGTCCGTCTACCGCGATCAAGCCATAGTTTTGCGCACTCACAAACTAGGTGAAGCAGATCGCATTATTACGCTTTTTACACGAGAACATGGGCGGATAAAGGCGGTTGCGAAAGGTGTGCGTCGAACAAAGTCTCGCTGGGGTGCTCGACTAGAACCTGCTTCGCACGTGGATTTACAACTCTATTCGGGCAGATCGCTAGATACGGTGACGCAGGCAGTGAGTATCGAGAACTTTGGCGATGCTCTCTCTGCCGATTACCAGCGATGGACGATTGCCGCTGCAGTCCTTGAAGCCGCAGAACGGTTTGTTTCACAAGAACACGAACCCGCGCTTGCTCAGTATGGACTTGTTGTAGGCGCCTTAAAAGTATTGGCTCATCAGACCTATGACCCTTCTCTGATTCTCGACGCCTATTTGTTGCGCTCGCTTGCGGTGGCTGGCTACGCACCTTCACTGACTCAATGTTCACAATGTGATGAACCTGGTCCCCATAAATATTTCTCTTTGGTGGGCGGGGGAAGCGTTTGCTCCTCATGTAAACCTAGCGCTGCTCCAACGCCTCACCCCGAAACACTTCTTTTGATGCAGGCGCTCTTGAGCGGCGATTGGGATCGGGCCACGGATTCGGAGCTTCGGTTCAGGAGAGAAGCATCTGGACTTATCGCGGCTTATTTGCAATGGCATATGGAGAGAGGATTGCGGAGCTTGCCGTTAGTTGAGAGAAATGCTGAGAGAATGTGAGGGTGTCCTCTCCACTCCCACCACGTGTCACCAACGTGCCGCACCATGTTGCAATCGTCATGGATGGAAATGGTCGTTGGGCAAAAAAGCAGGGATTACCACGAACCGCGGGACATGAGGCGGGCGAGGCGGCGCTCCTCGATGTAATTCACGGCGCGATTGCGGTTGGTGTCAAAGAGTTAAGTGCATATGCCTTCTCTACCGAAAACTGGAGACGTAGCCCCGATGAAGTGAAGTTTCTGATGGGTTTTAATCGCGATGTGTTGCGGCGCAGGCGAGAAGAGATGCATGAGCTAGGAGTACGTGTCCGATGGGTAGGTAGGCCCGGACGTCTATGGAAATCAGTCATTGCTGAATTACAAGAAGCTGAAGAGCTGACCAAAAAAAATCGAATCCTCACGCTAAATATGTGCGTTAACTATGGTGGACGAACAGAGATTCTTGATGCGGTAAATCGGATTAAGACAGATTTGGCGAATAAGACAATTACCAGTGGATCAATAAGCGAAAAAACATTAAAAAACTATTTTTATAATCCAGAGATGAGCGATGTAGATCTATTTCTGCGAACTTCGGGGGAGCAGCGAACCTCTAATTTTTTGCCGTGGCAGTCAGCTTATGCAGAGATGGTCTTTATGGATGTTCTATGGCCTGATGTCGATCGGCAGACTTTGTGGGAAGCGATTACGATTTATTCTGAGCGAGAGCGCCGATTCGGCAAAGCTTGAGCGCTGTGAAAACTCAGAGATTGGTTACCAATGTCACCAGAGCCACCAGAAGCACTTGAGCCGCTAGAACCGCTAGAACCACTAGAACCAATGAAGCCAGTGGATCAATCGAAACGCAGTTTCTTGAAATTTATTGGCGGCGCTGTTGTCGTAGGTGGGTTGCTCCTGGTTTCTGGTCGAGCGGTCCAGTCCAAAGCCATTAAGCAGGTTTCCACTTCGGTCAAATCTTTACCGAAAGTCTTCAAGCGATTGCCGAAGCTTCCGACTGATCCGGCAGATCACATAGAGGGTTTATCCAAACTGATTACACCGGCCGAAACATTCTTTCAGATAGATACCGCAACCTCGATCCCGACGATTGATCCGTCGACTTGGTCCCTAAAAATCAGCGGAATGGTAAAAAATCCAGTGACGATTTCTTATCAACAGCTCATTGCTCGCCCGCTCTTTGAATTAGACAACACGCTCTCGTGTGTCTCCAATCCAGTCGGAGGTCCATTGGTTGCAAATGCCAGGTGGTTGGGCGTGCGATTGGATGATCTGATTCGCGAAGCGGCTCCGACCTCGAATGCAGATCAAATACTCGCCTCATCCGATGATGGCTTTTCCGCTGGCTTCCCACTCAGTACCTTGGATGGCAGGGACGCGATGATTGCGATTGGGATGAATGGGGCAGCGTTGACGCCTAAACATGGTTACCCAGCTCGACTCGTCGTCCCCGGACTCTACGGCTACGTCTCTGCTACCAAGTGGGTCACAGAGATTGAGCTCACCCGCTTCGATCTCAAGCAAGGATTCTGGATTAGCCGTGGCTGGTCCACACTGGCACCGATCAAAATGGAGTCTCGGATTGATCTTCCCGTGGAAGGAAGCCGGGTTCCTCCTGGCAGATGTACCTTTGCCGGAATCGCATGGGCGCCAACTACCTCCGATGGTGGGATAGCAAGAGTTCAGGTACAAATCGATGGCGGTCCCTGGCTAACAGCAACGCTAGGTCCAGAGTTATCCGCAACAAGCTGGCGACAATGGTGGCTTGATCATGAGGTAACCGCTGGGAATCACGTGGTTGTCGTCCGAGCAGAAAATTCGCATGGCCTGGTCCAAACATCGGTTCGAGAAAATGTTGCTCCCAACGGCGCTCAAGGCTGGCACTCGGTAAATTTTCGAGTGTAGGAAAGCCGTTGAGGGTCTGAGTGCGCCCGATAGACTCGGTGCATGCATGAAGTAATCCTGCTCGCAGCAGTGACCTCTCTCTCGACCACCTTGGGTGGTTTATTAGCTTTGAAAGTTAAAGATCGTGCCCACATTATTCTCGGACTTGCTGCTGGTCTCATGCTCGGCCTCGTTTTTTTCGACCTCGTACCCACAGTTTTTGATGGGAACACCGCAAAGGTGGGGGGCGTTCGCACAGTTGGTGTCGCGCTTGTCCTAGGTTTTTTGAGCCTGCACGTATCAGAGCGTTGGTTTGCGACGCATGAACCGCATGATTCTCATCATGATGAACACCATCACCATCACACCGGTTCATTTGCCGCGTTAGCAATGGCGGGCCATGTATTTCTCGATGGCTTAGGTATCGGTGCGGCATTTAAAGTCAGCAATGCGCTGGGATTCGCTGTCTTTGCCGCGATTATGGTTCATGCCTTTACCGACGGACTCAACACCGTAGCTTTTTTGATTAAAGAGCATATGTGGACCCGAAAGGCCCCTGGGCTACTCCTCCTGGATGCGCTTGGGCGAATTAGTGGAGCTGCGCTGGGTTCCTATTTTGCCTTCAGCGATAATTTACTCTCGCTCTATCTCGCGCTCTTTGCTGGCTTTGTCATTTACATCGCCACTTCACATATTTTGCCTGAAGCCCATGCACGTCATCCTTCCCGATGGACTTTGGCAGCAACGATTTTCGGAGTCGCGGTCATGTGGGTCGTCGTAGCAGGGGGAGCGTAACCAGCCACTAGGGCGAAGTGAGCTCAGTTTTCTTCATAGCGATGTAAATGCATCGAGCTGAGCGGGTAAACTACGTGCTCTTGCGACCCGCAAGGAGAACCGACAGCCAGCCGGACCTAAGGAGAACATCATGGCCGCAGATCGCTTAGAGACAATAGTTAGTTTGGCCAAGCGCCGTGGTTTTGTCTATCCCAGTTCAGAAATTTATGGTGGTCTACGAGCTGCATGGGATTACGGCCCCTTGGGAGTCGAGCTTAAAAATAACGTGAAGCGCCAATGGTGGAAATCTATGGTTCAAGGGCGCGAAGATGTTGTGGGTTTGGATTCCTCTGTCATTCTCGCCCGTGAAGTTTGGCAGGCCTCGGGCCATGTCGAAACTTTCTCTGACCCGCTGACCGAATGCACCTCCTGTCACAAGCGTTATCGCGCCGACCACTTGCAGGAAGCTTTTGAGGCAAAACACGAGCGCCCGGCAACTTCGATGGAAGAGATTGGCTGCCCTCATTGCGGCACAAAAGGTCAGTTCACGACCCCTCGCCAGTTCAGCGGTTTGCTTAAAACATTTCTCGGCGCGGTTGAAGATGAGTCGGGACTTGCGTATTTGCGCCCAGAGACCGCGCAAGGAATCTTTATCAATTTTGAAAACGTGGCAACGACATCGAGAAAGAAGCCGCCATTTGGAATAGGTCAGATTGGAAAGTCCTTTCGAAACGAGATCACCCCAGGTAATTTTATTTTCCGTACTCGAGAATTTGAGCAGATGGAGATGGAATTTTTTGTCGTGCCAGGAACTGATGAAGAGTGGCATCAATATTGGATCGATACTCGTTTGGCTTGGTATACGAATTTAGGAATTAACCCTGAGCGTCTTCGTTTATTTGAACATCCGAAAGAAAAATTGTCTCATTATTCAAAGCGCACTGTTGATATCGAATATAAATTTGAATTCAATGGTACCGAATGGGGAGAGCTTGAAGGAATTGCCTCGAGGACGGATTTTGATCTGAAGGCGCATAGCGCTGCCTCCGGAAAAGATTTGACTTGGTTTGATCAAGAGAAGAATGAACGCTGGACACCTTTTGTCATCGAACCAGCAGCTGGAGTTGATCGTTGCACTCTCACCTTTATGATGGATGCTTTTAAAGAAGATGAAGCGCCAAATGCAAAAGGCGAAATGGAGAAGCGGGCTGTCATGCAGATCGATTATCGCCTAGCTCCAATCAAAGTTGCGGTACTTCCGCTCTCTAGGAATGCAGATCTCTCTCCAAAGGCTCGCGATTTGGCGGCAGAATTACGTAAAAACTGGTCAGTCGATTTTGATGATGCCGGTGCGATCGGTCGTAGATATCGTCGTCAAGATGAAATTGGTACGCCATTTTGCGTCACGGTAGATTTTGAAACCTTAGAGGATCATGCGGTCACCATTCGTGAACGTGACTCTATGGAGCAGGTTCGAATCGGGTTGGATCAGGTTCAAAGCTGGTTGGCTCCGAGACTACTTGGCGCATAAGCAGGCGCCAGAATCGTGTTGACAGAGGTAGTTCCGCTTCGCTTGCCGATTTCAAATGGGCAATTTTTGAACAATGAAGTCGTTTTGGATACCCCGGTTGTTTTGGCGCCGATGGCGGGTATCACTAATTCGGCATTTAGGACGCTATGTCGCGAACAGGGTGCAGGCTTGTTCGTTTCAGAGATGGTGACAGCGCGGGCGTTAATAGAGCGTCATCCTGAGACGATGCGCCTCATTACTCCTGGTAAAGATGAATCACCTAGGTCGGTACAGCTCTATGCCGTCGATCCACAGGTCGTGGGGCAGGCGGTGACCCTGCTCGCATCTGAGAATCTGGCTGATCACATCGACCTTAACTTTGGGTGCCCCGTCCCCAAAGTAACTAGGCGTGGCGGGGGCGCGGCGCTCCCATTTAAGCGGAGGCTGTTTAGCGCGATCGTTGGCTCAGCGGTTAAAGCTGCCCAGCCTTTTGGATTACCGGTCACAGTAAAAATGCGAGTCGGGATCGATTCAGAACATCACACTTTTTTAGAGGCTGCCAAATCCGCTGCCGATCAAGGAGTTTCCTGGGTTGCTTTGCATGCGCGTACTGCAGAGCAGATGTATGAAGGCGAAGCAGATTGGTCAAAAATTGCAGATCTGGTTGAACATATGGCTCCAACTGGTGTGCCAGTTTTGGGAAATGGTGACATTTGGTCGGGTAGTGACGGTGTTCGAATGATGCAAGAGACCGGGTGCGCTGGAGTTGTTGTGGGCCGAGGTTGCCTAGGTCGACCATGGCTCTTTGCAGAACTTGCGGCAGCGTTCTCTTCTCGCTCTCAACCGTTGCCTCCAGATTTATTAGAGGTAAGTAAAGTGATCTACCGACATGGTGAATTACTCGTTGATTTTTTTGAAAGCGAGGGACGAGCCATGCGCGATCTCCGCAAACACATGGCGTGGTACCTCAAAGGTTTCTCGGTACCTAGGGAGATAAGAGCAAGTTGTGGCATGGTTTCCTCCCTGAGTGAACTTCAGTTTTTGCTTGCTCAATTGCAGAATCAACCCTATCCAGCTGACATTGCGGATGCACCACGGGGTCGCCGTAGCCATGGTCGTAGCGTTCACTTACCAGATGGATGGCTGAAAGATCCAGATGAATTTGCAACAATATTGATCGATGACTCCGTCTCCGGCGGATAGCGATGTTTCTCTTTAAAATACTTCGACGGTTGATCGTTGCACTATTTCTCGTTGTGATCGTGGTACCACTTTATTTTGCTGGACAGATCTGGTGGACCGCTCATCATTCATCGGCTCGACCAAGTGATGCGATCGTTGTTTTAGGTGCAGCCCAGGACAATGGGAAGCCAACTCCGATTTTGCAAGAACGAATCACGGAGGCACGATTGGCTTACCAATCCAGATTGGCCCCCATCATTATTACGGTTGGTGCTGGCCAAACAGGGGATCGATATACCGAGGCCCAGGCGAGTCATAACGAATTAATAAGAGAGCACGTTGGATCAAAGGCGTTGATCACCATTGGAGTTGGTCAAGACACGCTAACTAGCACAATCGCATACACGACGTGGATGAAATTGAAAGGAATGCACTCGGTAATTATTGCTACCGATCCTTATCACTGTTACCGCGCAATTGCAGAGGCCAAGGATCTGGGGATTTCTGCCACATGTGCGCCTTCTCGGACTGGCCCGGGAAGCATTAATTCCAGTGGTTTGAGATATATTTTTCGGGAAACTGGCGCATATTTAGCCTACGAGACAGTTGGCCGCTTTGGAATTCACCTGAGCGATCAGATAAAGAAATAGGCTTAGACCATTATGGTTTATACCTACGAATTTGATCAAGCTCGTGAATCGCCAGGCTACAGCGAAGCCGATCGCGATCGCTTCTTGATCGAACCTGCCAAGCGACTAGGGCGAACCGAATTTGCGCGTGATCGGGCACGAATCATTCACTCATTTGCGCTCCGTCGTTTAGCCGCCAAGACCCAACTTGTGGTCCCGTGGTTAACGGATTTTCCACGCACCAGACTTTCCCATTCGCTCGAGTGTGCTCAAGTCGGTAGAGAGCTAGGAGCTGCGTTGGGCGCGGACCCTGATTTGATGGAAGGTGCATGCCTCGCCCATGACATTGGACATCCGCCCTTTGGTCATAATGGTGAAGATGCCCTTAACTCCCTTTCGGATTCATGTGGTGGATTCGAAGGTAATGCGCAATCGTTCAGATTATTGGTCAGGTTAGAAGCAAAGACGGTGGATGATACGGGTAGATCTGTTGGACTTAATTTAACTCGTGCATCGTTGGATGCTGCTACAAAATATCCGTGGCCTAGGGCGGTGAACTCCCGCAAATTCGGTGTTTATGATGACGATGTCGAAATCTTTAACTGGGTTCGACTCGGCGCTCCCGATAATGTGAAATCAATGGAAGCGCAGATCATGGATTGGTCTGACGATGTTGCGTACAGCGTTCATGATTTTGAAGATTCGTTAGTGACGGGTCAGGTAAGGCTTGAGCAATTACACGAAGACCTCGCCGAACTTTTTGAGGTGGCAAAGAGTTCCTTTATGGCGGATATAACTAACAGGGAGGTTGAAGTTGCGCTCGCAGAGCTTCAAAACCTCTCATGTTGGCCCAAAAATTATGATGGTTCTCATCGTCATTTGGCTCGACTCAAAGACCTAGCATCACAATTGGTCGGCCGATTCGCTGTAGCGGCGGAGAGTGCAACGCGGGAACAATACGGTGATGGCCCGTTGACACGTTTTTCTGCCAGTTTGATTGTGCCGCGCGCGCAACGGATTGAAGTGGCGCTCCTCAAATCGATTGCGACCTATTACGTCATCAATGCGAGCGCATCCCAGGAGAGGTATGCCGAACAGCAAAAAGTAATTCGAGAGCTGATAGAGATGGTGGCAGCTGGAGCTCCAGCAACGCTGGACTCTTTTTTTCAAGAGGATTGGCGTCAGGCGAAATCACCGCAGGAAGAGTTACGAGTCGTCGTGGATCAAGTCGCATCTCTCACCGATCCAGGAGCATATGCTTTACACACAAAGCTACGCTCGATGCGCTCCTAACTCTGGGAAGTTATTAGGATGCTCTCATGGCCGGTCGAATCAGGGAAGAGGATGTTACGCACGTCCGAGAGCAGAGCCATATTGAAGATGTGGTTGGCGATTTCGTCCAGTTAAAGGGCGCCGGTGGGGGACAGAAGAAGGGACTTTGTCCTTTTCATGATGAAAAAAGCCCCTCTTTCCATGTGACTCCGAGTAAAGGTTATTTTCATTGTTTCGGGTGTGGGGTTGGAGGCGACGCGATAACGTTTTTGATGAAAATTGAGCACTTATCTTTTACCGAGACAGTGGAGCGACTCGCATTGCGCATCGGATACGAACTCCATTACGAAACCACTGGCTCGAACCAAGCCCCATCGATCAATCGCTCTAGATTAGTCGCGGCAAATACTGCTGCTGCAAAATTTTATAGCGAGCAACTTAATGGTCTGGGAGCGGCACAGATTGGACGTGAGTTCCTTGCCGGACGTGGCTTCGATAAAGAGGCAGCGGAGTTCTTTAGCGTTGGTTTTGCACCCGATGAATGGGACGCGTTGTACAAGCATTTGAGTAGCCTTGGATATAAAGATGATGAACTTAATCTGGCAGGTCTCGTTAAAGAGGGTTCACGGGGTGGAATGATTGATCGATATCGCAATCGGTTAATCTGGCCCGTCAAAGATATCTCTGGTGACATTGTAGGCTTTGGAGCACGAAAATTGGCCAGCGATGAGAAAGACCAAGGGCCAAAATACTTAAACACCTCCGAGACTCCGATCTATAAAAAATCACAGATTCTTTACGGCTTGGATATGGCAAAGAAAGAGATTGCAAAAAAGCGCCAGGTCGTGATTGTTGAGGGATATACGGATGTGATGGCTGCACATTTAGCTGGAATCACTACCGCCGTTGCAACGTGTGGAACGGCTTTTGGAGATGAGCACATCAGAATTATTCGTCGACTGCTCATGGATGATGATGCATTCCGCGGTGAAGTAATTTTCACCTTTGACGGGGATGCCGCGGGACAAAAAGCGGCACTTCGGGCATTCGATGATGATCAGAAATTCGTGGCACAGACATTTGTTGCGGTAGAGCCAACAGGTAAGGATCCCTGCGAGCTTCGCCAATCGGGTGGGGATGTTGCCGTCCGCGATCTGATTGCGCGTCGGGTCCCACTCTTTGAATTTGCGATGCGAAGTGTGATCAAAAATTACAATATTGATTCCGCAGAAGGTCGCGTCAGTGCACTGAATCAAGTTGCGCCACTCGTCGGACGAATTCGTGATGCCTCCCTACGCCCAGAATATATTCGCCTCGTTGCAGGTTGGCTCGGCATGGAGATCGATAACGTATCTGCGGCAGTAAAGCGAGTTGCAGGGAAAAGTAGTACTCCGATTCCTGATATGGCTCCGATGGCCGTCAATTTGCAGGACCCAGTTTTGATGTTAGAGCGAGAAGTACTCAAAGTTAAATTGCAGGTTGGTCAATTAGCGCCGGGGTGGGGAGAGATAGAAGCGGAGGCTTTTACCTATGGTCCGTACGCGGCTATTCGCAGGCAGATTGATTCATTGCCCGAGCTGGATCTACCTACTTTGTTGGAGCGAACAGAAGACGAGGGGGTACGTAATCTGATTACAGAGCTAACGGTCGAACCAATCCGTACTGACGGAGAAATCTCCGAGCGCTATGTCGCAAGTATCATCGCCCGGCTTCGCGAGGTAGTTTTGAGCCGTGCTATCGCAGAGATTAAGTCCACCTTGCAACGGATAAACCCCGTTGAGGAGGAGGCGCGGTACAACGAAATTTTTGGCCAGCTGGTTGCGATGGAAGCAAAACGGCGGGCCCAAAAAGACCTCGCGCTGGGGGAACTCTCGTGAAAATTTAGCGCTCCGGCAGGTTCTTGCTAGGATTACCCGATCTGGTTTAACCGCCAGGATAGAGTCATCACATAAGCAGTATTCCCTGATAGCTCAATTGGCAGAGCAGCCGGCTGTTAACCGGCAGGTTCTTGGTTCGAGTCCAAGTCAGGGAGCTCTTTATTTGAAGTGTGGAGTTGGGCGCTTTTCGATTTCAGCTTGTCACCTGAATATTGCCAAAATTTCTCAGGGCGATTCGGTAGAGTCGAGCCATGGCTAATCGTTCAATGTTCTCATCCTGGCGCTTCCAAAATACTGGAACCCGTCTTCTTCGACTAATGCTCGGTGTTACGTGGTTTTACGGTGGCCTACAGAAGGCGATGGATAACACTTTCCTGAACAAGGCCTCTACGAATTACATCGGAGCGCAGTTGACCGGCTTAGCACCTCATTCACCGCTCAAATTTTTATTGAATCGCATGGCCGAGCACGCCACTTTTGTCGGTATCGGAATTATGTTGGGTGAATTAGCAATTGGAATTGCCGTTCTGTCGGGTGTAGCGATTCAGTTGGCGATCATTGGTGGCGCACTCATCTCTCTCATCCTCTGGCTATCTGTAACTTGGTCCGTTTATCCCTATTTTCTCGGTAGCGACACAATTTACTTAGTTGCTTGGATAGCTCTCTTCTTTTTGGTGCGCGATCAGAGAATCAAGAAAGAGAACGGGAAAAAGGAGACTCTAATTCCCGATCTCAAAGATCGACGACAATTTGTTCAGATAGTGGGCGTGGCCGCCTCGGCAGTTTTGGCGGCGGTGGCAGGGAAAGGCGCGCAGAAGCCGATTCCCGTTTCATCCTCGGGTGCCAAAATTGTCTCGCTATCGGCATTTCCCGTGGGGTCAACCATGCAATTTACAGCTCCTGATGGAAATCCTGCTATCTTGTTTAGAACCAACGCAGGCGTCTTTGCCTATTCGGCAATCTGCACTCACCAAGGGTGTACCGTTAATTATTCTGCGCTAGAACACACACTCAATTGCCCATGTCACGGTGCTAAATTTGATCCTAACAATGGTGCTAAAGTCGTTGCGGGTCCGGCCCCGACGCCGTTGGCAAAATATAGTGTGATCATCAAAGGTGATTCGATTGTGACGGCGTAACGATGGCTATTTTTAAATTGCAGGTTGCCCTTCCGGATCGACCGGGCTCTCTAGGTGCGGTTGCTTCGGCAATCGGCTTTGCTGGTGGTGACATCAGATCCCTTGTCACGGTTCGGACGGAAAGTGGTAAAGGAATCGATGACATAACCGTTGCGATTCCTGGCAGCGATCCCGCCGACCTGATAGCAGTACTCAACGCTATCGGTGGCGTGGAAGTTAGATCTATAACCCAAGCGACTTAGCAGTATCCGCGACCATTGTTTCAAGTTTCCGTGTCGGCGCCCACCCTAGAAGTGTGGAGGCTTTGCTTATTGATGCGACGAGAGTTTCTGGATCACCAGCCCGACGCGGACTATTGACCACAGGGACGGTCCTGCCAAGAACGCTTTCGGCGGCGGTAACAACTTCTCTGACCGAATAGCCTCTGCCGCTACCTATATTTACGATCTGGTGTTCACCTGGATTCATGTTTTCCAGCGCCGATAACGCCAAAAGGTGCGCTTCAATCAGATCCACAACGTGCACGTAGTCACGGACACATGTGCCGTCTCGAGTCTGCCAATCGGTACCAAATATCTTTAATGGTTGTATTTGTGTGGCGCGAAGCATATTTGGTATGAGATGGGTTTCAGGATTATGCCGCTCGGCAAGCCACGTGCTTCCTCGAGCGAAAGCACCGGCAACGTTGAAATACCGCAAGCTCACCGCCGTAACTCCCGAAGTCGAGATCGCTTTATCCACCTCCAATTTTGTTTGGCCATAGGGGTTTGTCGGAGCGGTCTGGGAAAGTTCCGTTATCGGATCCTCGAGCGATTCACCATAGGTTGCGGCAGAGGAAGAGAAGACCAACTTCTGGACTCCGTGGCTTTTCATCGCACTGAGGAGATTCTTGGAACCATCGACATTGACGTGGTGGTAGAGATCTGGCTTCTCGACCGATTCACCGACCAGAGATTTTCCAGCAAAATGAATAACTGCATCAGATCCGGCAACGACGGCATCCAAGGCTTGCAGATCAAGCAACGAGCCAACAACAAACTCCGCTCGGATATCAACCGCGTCTCGGTAACCTGTTGATAGGTCATCGAAAACAATCACATCATCCCCGCGATCACAGAGCAAAGCGGTCGCAACCGATCCAATGTATCCAGCGCCACCAGTGACAAGTATTCTGCTCATAAGAACAACTCTACAATCTCAATTCTAGAATGATGGCCTTATAGTCCCATCTGTTCTGCGGCGATACGCAGGTGCTCACGTGCCTTCGGATGTGCTGCATGCGAAATGAGATTTTTCGCTTGCTCTCTTTGGGAACGACCAAGGCAAGCCGCAACACCGTTCTCTGTCACTACATATGAATGTTGAAAACTGGTAACAGCTCCTTCAATCAGTGGAATTATTGTTGAGCTCTCTGATTTTTTGTGCCACGAAGGTAAGGTCATAAAGGATTGTCCACCCGTTGAATGGAGCGAACCCGAAATAAAATCAGTCGACCCGCCAAATCCGGAATAGATCGCACCGCCAATCCGTGATGCATTTGCTTGATCAAATAGATCTACTTGAAGTGCGGCATTAATAGAAGTCATGCGTATTTGTCTGCCTATATTCGATGGATCATTGGTTTTTTCAGTGCGAAACATTTGTACTCGCCGGTTGAGATGCAGCCACTCATACAGACGCTTGCTACCAAAGACGAATGAAGCAGTAATTGGCATGCCATCATCTAGTGCACCAGCTTCGTGCAGATTCAGTACCCCATCACTAAACGTCTCTGTCCAAATTCGTAGCCCCTTTCTCGCCGTCAAAAGTTCTAACGTTGCATCGGGAACAGAGCCGATACCCATTTGTAACGTCGAATCATCTTTGATCATTGGGGCAATTAATTCTCCGATCTCTCGTCCTACTTGGGTTACCTCGGTTCCTCCGTGTTCGGTAAGCGGTTCATCGAGCTCTATTAGATAATCAATGTCATCCTCGTAGAGTTGTGCATCGCCGTAGGTATAGGGCATATGCGAATTAGCTTGCGCGATAACTACTCCACCGTATGCTCGCACAGCCTCAATCGCGGCGGGAAGAATATTTACCTCAGTTCCCAGGGAGAGCGTGTCGAATCGTCGAAGCGAGGAATGAAGAAGGACTACATCGGGTTTGATATCTCGCTTGAGTATGACCGGGAGCAAGCTCAGTCTCGTCGGTATGTACGTTAAATCTTTATGACCCCTCATGCCCGGCCCGACGAAGGATGTTTCGTAGGTAACCCCAGGGCGATCTGGAATTCCGTGCTGGGCATTGAGCATGTGAAGTACATAGTGTGGAACCGCAGCGTCAAAGGCATCGAGTAAGGAACGAGGTGTTGAAAAATTGCCAGAAACTACGACTCTTGGATTCTCTGGTAGATCTTTTACTACGCTTTTTAATTGATCGACCGTGATTACTCGCATTCCATGAGTCTAAAGTGTTTGAGCACATAGAATGTCATGGTGATCATTGACGTTTGGGCCGATATCGTTTGTCCGTGGTGTTTCATAGGCAAACGCCGACTAGAGCGAGCACTCTCCACTATGGAATTTCGTGATCACGTCACGATTCGCCACCGTGCTTTTCAGTTGCAGCCGGAGGCAGTAGCCACTCTGCCGACCCGGGAATTATTAGCTGATAAATATGGTGCTTCGATGGATCAAGTAGATCAAATGCAGGCGAATCTCTGCGCTATCGCTGATGGTGAAGGGTTGTGTTATCAGTTACAGAACACGCTCTCTGGAAACACATTCGACGCGCATCGCCTACTGCTTTGGGCGGCGACCGAGGGTAAGCAGGATGAGCTACTAGAAACCCTGTATTCGAATTACTTTGAAAAATCATTGCCGGTCTTTGAACATTCAGATTTGGTTGCTGCGGCCCTTGCAGTAGGTATCGATGCCGATAAATCCGATGATCTTCTCACCTCGGATGATTATGTTGATGATGTCATTGCGGATCGTAATTTGGCTAGCCAGCTAGGTGCCACTGGTGTCCCGTTCTTTGTTTTCGATATGAAATTTGGAATTTCGGGTGCACAGCCGTTGGAGATCTTCACGCAAACTTTGGCTCAGGCCTGGCAAGAAGAGCAGTTGCACATTCGCTCATGAAGAAATTTATTCACCCAGCCTGGATCGCTGCACTGGTTGCTTTTATGACCCTGGTTGCTACATCAGGATTTCGTGCCGCGCCTTCGGTTTTAATAATGCCGCTACAGGCGACATTCGGCTGGAGCCGTTCCTCAATTAGCTCAGCGATCTCAGTGAATGTTCTGGTTTATGGCCTCACTGCGCCCTTTGCAGCCGCACTAATGGAGCGGTTTGGTATTCGACGAGTTGTCATGATTGCCTTGACCATTGTTGGTTCCGGAGCCTGGTGTACTCAATATATCAAGCACCCTTGGCAACTACTCGTGCTCTGGGGTCTTGTAGTGGGCGGGGGAACAGGCTCTATGGCACTGGTCTTCGCAGCATCCGTTGCAAACCGTTGGTTTATTAAAAATCGCGGCTTGGTTGTGGGAATCCTCACCGCCTCGAGTGCCGCTGGAAATTTAATTTTTTTGCCTGGACTTTCCAGGCTAGTAGATCGCTACGGCTGGAAGTCGGTATCGGTAACGGTCGCAATGGGTGCCTTTTTAATGGTACCAACGATATTTTTCTTTCTAAAAGAGAGCCCCATGCATGCTGCTGTTAAGCCATATGGTGCACCCGAGGGATACGAGTACCCAGCTCTCATTAAGCGCAATGCAGGTAGGGAAGCCATCGACACATTAGTTCGGGCTAGTCGACTTAAAGATTTTTGGTTGCTCGCTGGATCATTTTTTGTCTGTGGATTATCAACGAGTGGGCTAGTCGGTACGCACTTTATTCCTGCTGCCATGGATCACGGAATGGCTATGAACACGGCGGCGAGTTTGTTGGCATTGGTCGGAATTTTTGATGTGATAGGCACAATGGCATCCGGTTGGCTTACCGATCGAATCGACCCCGTTAAATTACTCTTTTTCTATTATCTCTTCCGCGGGCTTTCATTGTTACTTCTACCGTCGATCCTTTTTCAAAGCGTCCATCCTTCGACTTTGGTTTTCGTTATCTTTTATGGCTTGGACTGGGTAGCGACTGTTCCGCCAACGGTGATTCTCTGTCGCAGGATTCTGGGGCCAGCCCATGGAACTGTTCTCTATGGTTGGGTCTTTGCCTTCCATCAAATTGGGGGATCGATTGCGGCTTTGGGAGGTGCAATCATTCATGACCAATTAGGTAATTATTCAGCCGCCTTCTATGGAGCGGCGGTGCTCTGCCTGATTGCCTCCTATGGAGTTTTGCAGATCAAGAGGAATTTACCCACTCAAACGCTAGGTTTATCCCATGAGCGACCTCTATAGCGATCCGTTAAGTACCGCGATTCTTGCAGCGTCCACGTTAGCTAAGCTGACAGGCAAAGAAGGCCATGATGTGGCACTGGTTATGGGATCGGGTTGGGTCTCTGCCGCCGACGCGTTAGGTACGCCAACCCATGATTTT
>Ga0136644_10001954_pt1 | contig 16031 bp, 11 predicted proteins | sample C_130820_EF_Meta_FD_94780 | JGI IMG/M metagenome (GOLD analysis project Ga0136644, IMG submission 94780) | Freshwater microbial communities from Lake Croche, Canada to study carbon cycling - C_130820_EF_MetaG (v2) (version 2) | ecosystem: Environmental > Aquatic > Freshwater > Lake | place... | reverse complement strand
GGTGTGATAACAATATTTGTATATTTTTCAGTTACGATATTATAAGAATCAAAAGTCCATGTTGCATCTGTTATGGAACCAATTAGTTTTTGACCTGATATAAAATTACCATCCAAATTACTCACTGTTAATTTTAAATTTAAATAATCCCAGTGAACAATCCTTGCACTTGCTGTTGCAAAAGCAGGAGATGCTCCTTGATATACCAATTCTCCTGTTTGATAATTACCTGTTCCAAGAGGTGTAAGTGAAAATATCACAGTATCTTTATCTGATATTGTATTGTATATATTAGTAATGGATGTTTTAATTACATTAGCTGTAGATGTTGCACCAAATATAAAACCTTTGACAGTGAAATTTAATGTCCAAATTACAGACCTTGTATCTGAACTATAATCACCTTCATAATTCACTTCATATTTTGAATCTTTTAAAATAACAGGAACTTCTTTGATAATACCCATCTCAGGAATCATGTTAACTTTAATTGTATAATCTGGTGCAAAAAATGGCAAAATGTGTTCGATGATTTGATTTCCGTCTTCAATGTTTCTTACATACAGATACAAAGAGAAATCAAAATTATATGGAACAGGAACATATTGAGAAGAAGTTACGGCACCACTTTGATTGAATTGTTTTATATTTGTCATTTGTTTCCTGGTGGAATCATATGACAGGCCATTCATTTCATATGACATTCTTGGTAATGTCATCATAACTTTCTTGTCAAGATTTGGGTCACCTTGAATACGCATTACATACAATTCTTTTGTCGCATATTCAATAGGAACAATAAATCTTTCTTGTTCAGTATCATCAGCATTATAACGAACCATTGTGATATTTTTAAATAAATCACCAAAAGCAACAGTTATCTTTCTTATCATCCTATTGTAATAAACATTTGCCATTATAGACCACCAATCGGATTAGTTTCTGCTGTGTTTATATAAGTGTTACCTTCTGATTGCAATAGACTATTGGAATATGGTTCAAGATGTCCTGGATTATCCAAAGGATCATATGAAGATAGTCTAAAATTAGCATTACTTGAATGTCCAATTATATTTGCACCATCAACAAACTCACCTGAAATGTATATAACAGAAAGTGTATTTGTTGAAGGAATCCATGTTTGAACTGTAGCAATAGTTGTCGCATTTGCATATGTGCTATCAGCTGATTGGTATACCAATTCTTTGAGTGTATACGAACCTGTACCTGCACCAACATTTAAGTGCAATGTATATGCAGAATCGGAAGAAGCAACATCTATATCTGCCATACCAGTAGAAATAACTTCTTGTGAATACTTGAATTTTTCCATTTCTAGTTCATAGTAGTATGGATTTCTTCTACCTAATGTGAATCCATCTTTGTTTTGGTCAACGTATTTGATTTCATATAATTCACCACCACCATTTAAGAATGGAACGTAAACCAAATCACCTTCAAGTGGTCTCATATAGGTTGTTTGTGGTGTTCTTTGATAGAAAGCTTTGCGAGAAACCAATACATGGACTTGATTACGAATTTCTAAACCAAATTTGGAAAAGAAATCTTTTTGTCCTTCTGTTCCCATAACACTAGACAAATACATTTCAACAGGAAATGCTGTGTTGAATTTCTTTACAGGATCTTCACCGTATAATAAATCTCTTGCTACTGAATTATCATTAGGAATATAATACGCATCAAAGCCTTGAATCTTAATTGATTCAGAAATTAAATCATCAACCAGCCTCTGTTCAGAGTATTTGGCTTTGTAGTTGTTAAAATATGATGATGTTGCCATTTTAGTTCATCATAAATTCTAATGCACCACCGTAATTGTTTTCCATTTCTTGATGCAGTTGTTTTATTTCCTCAACAGCTTCATCGAATACTTCTTTACCGTTTAATGTAATTCCACCAGGCAGTTGAATACCACCAAACTTCTTCATGTTCTCACCCCAATTTTTCTTAATTAAGGCGGTAGCATAAAGTTTAAGGAAACGGTCTTGCCAAATACCTGGATATGATGTTGGATTAATACCACCATAAGCCTCAGCAACAACTACTGTTCCAATTGGAGCTTCTTGGTTACCCCAAGCCCAATCGATATGCAACCTTTTTGTTATTCTATTCCAACGAATTGGAACAGACCCGGTGAACATCAATTCAATATCACGCAGATGTTGTTGTGTTAAAACGTAATTGACATAGGACGCTGATGTGAAGTCATACAATTCATTTAGACGGAGCTGGTATCTAAGGTCAAACATGTTAACATTTGCCTGAGAATCAGATACTGGAAATATACGAGATATACCAACAATTTCTATTTTGTTATTGCTTTCATCTTGAACACCTGATGCATCCAAATATCTATTATTAATATCTTGTTGTGTTACTGAATGAATCCAATAAAACTTTTGAGTACCATCGAAATGATAATCTTGCCAATATTGAATTGCATCGTCTACTCTATCTTCAATCTGGTCAGGATCCATGTTAATATCAATAACAGGTGCACCTAACCTACGAAGGCAGTAATCTATAAATTCTTGTCTATTGTTAATGGTCGGCATTGAAAAACTCCTATTATGTCCTATTTATCCATAACAATAGTCATTAGTTTTTTAATTACCCCAAGGAAGTCCAGATTCTTTCACTGGATTTTTTAATGCATCAATTTGTGATTGTAAGCTAGATTCAACAGATTCTTTATCAACGCCGTTATCCCAACACCAATCAAGAACTTCTTGTTCAGTTACTTGATTGTAGGGGATAGTTGGAGTAGATGCAGAGAATCCGCAAGTGCCATAAGAACCAGCAGTATATTCACCATCAACAGCTGTTGCTGTCCAATGTGCGGTGGTGATAAAACCATCTGCTACCAAGTAGTCAGTTTGTTGAATTTTCCAAGTTGTAGTAGTCATAATTAACCTTTCGTTTATAATGATTTAATAAATGTTTGATAATCTGCAATAACCTTATCTGTCCATGCAGCTGCAGCGATTGCTTGCACATTCGATGGCATTTCAGATATGTCTTCTCCAGGAGCAAATGACCAACGATGGTAAGAAGATGATAGTTGATTACCATCTTCCATGATTCTTGTTATTTGACGAACATGTAAAATACCTTTTTCGGTAACTTCAATCTTATCAATTGCCTGTTCTTTTGTTAAACTCATTTTATTTTCCTTTGATTAAGCACTTGCCATATAAATTATGGTTCCACTAAGATATGTTGTTTGTGATGTAACAACGCCACCACCTATATAGACATTTACATTTGTAGTGGTACCTTGTGGGTCAAACCCACCATTGTTAGTTGCTAAACTATTTGCTCCCCAAAATCCACCATTCATGACGCCGCGCGGGCCTGTTACCACGGTAAAGGGTAGACCTGTGACTTGTAATGTGGTACCGGCAGTTCCTGAATTTCCGCCGTCAAAATCGACCCAACAAATTACTAAACTACCAATTTTTCTGTAGTAACCATTTTTTACTGTAAATGTACTAGAGGAACCATTATTTACACAGTTAGGAGTAAAGGTACCTTCTTCATAATCATCTAGAGTATTTGGATCGGTAGATGCTGACTGTGAAGCGGGAAATGCAATACCCGTTCCAGATGATGCCGCGGTGCCACCAAGGCCCAGTCCATATGCATTGATACGAGCTCGTTCATTATTACCGGTAAACCATGCATGATATAAGCTTCCAACACTCTGTTGATAAAATAAACCAGAATAAGAGGATAACAAAACATCATTGTTTCCAGAACGATATTTAAGATACCTATCGCCGTTTGCACCCAGGAAATAACTAGAGTCGGATGGAACGTTTATGTCTCCGTTGACATCCAGTTTGTATGCTGGTGAAGTAGTACCAATACCAATATTACCGGCAGAAGTGATACGCATCCGTTCTGAGCCAGCAGTTAAAAACGCCATTGCGTTTGGCGTGGCATTTGTTGAGTTGAAGTAGTTGATGCCTCCAAGGCTTGTAGTTGTAGTGTCAGTAAAGATAATTTGATTAAAGTTAGCTGCAGGACTTTTTAATGTAATAACAGCATAATCTGTTCCTTCAACAACTAGTTTTGTATATCCATTAAGAGAACCAGTACCGTTTAATGCTCCAACATGCAATAATGCTGCAGGTGAAGTAATTCCAATACCCACTTGACCACTTGAATTCATAAGCATGCCAAGCGAACCTCCGCCATGCTTAAAATTTAATGCTCCACCGCTTGTTCCATAGATTTTAGGACTACCGTTATCTGAAGACCATGTTATACCATAACCATTTTGAGTAAATACAAGGTCGCTTGTTTTTGCTAGAGTTAATTGAGATACTGGCGAAGTAGTACCAATACCCAAGTTACCACTGGAATCTAGGATCATTTGGCCTGTAGTACCATTGGTTGCAAAACGAATTCCTTTTCCAGCAGTTTGTGCTTGAATAGTAATATCACCTGTACCATAATTAGCGTCACCAAATGACTGGCCAGTTAAAACAATTCTTGCTGCTTGTGTGCCAACAACCATATTAATTGCTTCATAACCACTGGCAGATGTATTGGTTAACCTAAGTATATCTGAACCACCAACAATGTCTAATTTGTTTGTTGGTGAAGCAGTACCAATACCTATATTCTGATTCGAATCTACCAATAAAGCTTGTGTACCATTGGTAGCAATCGATACTTGGTTATTAGCTGGATAATAAAGACCTGTAGTTGTGCCTCCAGTTCCACCTTGTACTGCTGGAGCTGTTGTACTATTATCTGTACCATTAAGAACAAGAGTCATTGTGTTACCTCATCAGCGGGTTGTGGTGTGTTGCCTTCAGCAAGCCATGCAAGGTAAGCTTGGTAGTCGGTGTTGGCTGGGTCAAAGGGGATAAGAGCGTTGTCCAATAGACGCTGCACACATTCCCAATTTCCGCTTTTATATAGTTTGTACATTTATAACTCCGAAGACAAGGTAATTTTTGCATATGGCGCAGTACTGCTTGGATAAACCTCAAATTTTCCAAGACTAGTAACAGCAACCCTTACTGTAATTGCAGTAGTTCCAGCATGAACAAGAGATGGGTCTCCACAATTTGATTTGTACCATGTTCCACTTGTTGTGCCTGTTGGAGTAGTTCGCATTTCTACTGGAAGTGGATAAACAGTATTCATGTCACCACTTCCGTATCCTTGAAAATTAGGAGAGCCGTTTTGCCCTCCGTAAATTTGAAAATATCTTGAGCATAATTGAAATTCTGTTGTTATTGAACGGTAATCAAACGATGTGGCTGTGCTGCCTTTTTCTAGCTGTACGCCTGTAATGTAAAACGTGGCTGCGCTGGTTGCTACCAAATTAGTTGCGCCTGTAGGGGCATAGTAACTGGATGTAGTCCATGATCCAGCAGCACCTATAAAATTAGAGCCTGTCCCCATTGAAAATAATACTTGAGGGCCGCGCCCATTTGTGGAGTTCCATGTGCCTATAGTCGGCCCTGCAATGGTTACAGTTTTTTGTTCCCAAGTATTTGCAGCAGAGATAGTGTATGTAAAAGCGTAGAACGCAGTACCAGCAGCGCCTTCAACTATGCTGCCGCCAAAGGTACCTGTTAACGAACTGCGAACCCAAAAAGAAAACGTAATTGTTGCAGCGCCAGAAGCGCCCCAACCTAGGTCGGCAATGTTGTAGCCTTCAATAAATTGCTGAATACCAATTACGTCAGTCGCCGCTACGGTATAAGCGGAGGTTGACGTAACGCCAAGATAGTATTTGTAGCCCACTGGTGGCGTGACCGAGTTCACATTTTGCTGTACGTTAAACCGTGCGGCTCCTGAGTTGTTTTGCACCGTCCAGCGGTCAACCGTGTACACCCCAGTAGTTCCACTAACACTCGCCCCAGCATTGCGTTGGTCAATCACCATTGCGCCGTTGATGATGCGGTTTTTGAATCCAAACGTGTTGGCTGCTGATACATAACCTGTTGGTAAAGCCGATGCACTAGCTGCGCCAACTAATAAATTACCACCAGTTAATATCATTTGAGCTGATGATGTTCCTCCATTATTATAAGCAGAGAAATTCAAATTTGCAACAGATGAAGTTGCAGCAGTAGTCCATATCCTTGCAGCATCAGATGTATTAAATCCATTAGAATTGTTTACACCAAATTGAAGCAATGGTGCTGGAGATGAACCACCAGATGTATCTTGAATAGATATTTTTGCAGAACCGGCAGTAGATGAAACAACAGACAATAGACCATAAGTGCTAGGTGAGTTTGTACCAATACCCACATTACCAGTGGAATCAATACGCATCCGTTCAGATGGATTGCCACCATTGGGCCTAGTTGCAAATATCAAATTGCCATAGCCTGCGCCTTCAAGTTGGCTAGAAATATAAGAAATGCCTGTTGATGCATTGCCAAGACTAAACATCATCTTAGCTTCTGAACCAGCGCCAGTTGTTGTAGATACCAAACGCAGCGTTGTGTTGTATGCGCTGCCTGATGTTGTGGTGTTGCTAATTGAGACCTTTTCACCATCTCCTGTTACGCCAGTTTGCCCAATCAATACGTTGCCACTGGAGTCAATACGCATCCGTTCTACGTTATTGCCCGTCCTAAACTGATAGGTGCTAATGCCCGTTGAGCCGCTGGCGAGGTATCCAAAAATTGCGTCATTGCTTCCAGTAAAAATTGGAAAGCCAACAGCCGCACCAGTTGAATCTTTTACGCCAAAGTATTGGTTATTTGACAATAAGGCATTTCCAGCTACTTCTAACTTTTGTCCAGGCGAAGAAGTACCAATACCCACGTTCTGGCTCGTGTCTACGGTTACCGCTGTTGTTCCTGCCGTTTGTAGAGCAAGAACTCCAGAGGCGTCTGCGGTTTGAACTAAACCACCACTACCACTATTACTTGCATTAATTATTGTTGTCATTTTATTTTGCCTCCAATGCCGCGATACGGGCGGTTAGGGAAGTGATGAGGGCTTGCTGTTCTTGGATAGCTGCTGTCAAAGTTGCGACAAGAAACGATACATCAATGCCTTGATATGCAGGGTTGCCATCAGCATCTAAAGCGTCTTTGTCACCTGATACACAATCCGGTACTACCTCTTGCAATTCATGGGCAATAAAACCTTGTCCATCTTTGCCATCTGTTTTCCATTTATAAGTTACCGGCTTGAGCAATGCTACTTTTGCCAATGCGCCCACCATTGGGGAAATGTTTTCTTTGAGTCGATAATCAGACGTTGTGTTATATGAAGTATTACTTCCACCGTCTGAACGAATAGCACCAACATACGAGCCATTTCTTACAAAATCAAACCAAGCAAAACCATTTGCAACGGCTCCAGCAGCCATAATTCCGCTTCCATTAGAGGAAAATTGAGGGCCAACACTTGTGCCAGTTGATGTTTTTCCAATCAACACGTTACCGCTGGTGTCAATACGCATCCGTTCTGTATTGGATGTTCGGATAATAAGCGGATGTGCGCTAAGCGAACCGACAATTGACGCACTATATGTATTGTCTGCTGTTAGCTGAGTTCTGACAGTTCCGTTATAAACATAAACTTGTGTGTCACCGCCAGCAGATTGAAAGTTTGCCAGCAACGGTGCGCCGCTAGATGCCGTGCTTTGCACATCCAATTTATATCCCGGTGAAGTAGTACCAATACCTACATTACCACTAGAGTCAATAACTTGGCGCACATTGCCATCACCGTCCGACAGCACGATGTAGTTGCTGCCAGTAGCAGAGATGGGAGCAGTAGAGCCGCTATAACGACCAATGATGGTATTTTTAGCGCCAGTTGTAACGCCCGAGCCGGAACTTTCACCAATAAATGTATTTGTGGTTCCAGTTGCCGCTACGCCGCTGTTATTTCCTATGTATACGTTATAGCCACTTGTGTCTGCATATCCTGCTTTAGCCCCAACATATACACTACTTGGCCCTGTTAGATTGCTATACCCAGCTTGATACCCCACTGCGGTACTGTTGCCGCCGGTGGTGTTTGAATAAAGAGCATAGTTTCCTATAACAGTATTTTGCGCTCCAGTGGTATTCACCTTTCCTGTGTACAATCCCATTGCAACATTGTTAGAACCGGAAGTGTTTGCGTTCAGTGATTGATAACCAAAAGCATAATTGTCAGCGCCAGTATTGTTGTACAGGGCTTGATAGCCAATGCCGTAGATATTAGTTCCGGTATTGTTGAATAGGGCTTGGTAGCCTATTGCAAAGTTGTTGGATCCAGAAGAATTGTAACCAGCTTGAGATCCAAGTCCTATTTGATTGCTTCCCGTACTAGCGTAAAAAGACTGATACCCAACGGCGGTGTTGTTGTTGGCAGTGGTGTTGGCTTGGAGGGCTTCTCTGCCAACAGCGGTATTTCCTCCACCAGTGGTGTTTGATTTAAGGGCAAAATACCCTAGTCCAACAAGCGAGTCGCCAGTGGTGTTTGAGTACCCAGCCTGATACCCAACAGCGGTGTTGCTTGGGCCAGTGGTGTTTGACCCAAGTGCGCCTGCTCCAACGGCAATGTTGTAGTTTCCCGTGGTGTTGTTTCGCAATGCAGCATTAACGCTGCCATCATACCCACCAACGGCTGTATTTGAGACACCAGTGGTGTTTGAATATAGAGCTTGCGTACCAAATGCCGTAAGTGTTCCAGTGGTATTACTGTACCCAGCTTGATACCCCACAGCGGTGTTGTTGCTGGCGGTGGTGTTGGTTGAAAGTGCGTAATATCCAATGGCTGTATTATTGCCTCCGGTCGTATTTGCATCTAACGCAAGCGTACCAACAGCAGTGTTGTTGGAGGCTGTGGTGATAGCCCGTAATGCTCGCAACCCCACACCGACGTTTTGGTTACCAGTTGTGATGTTGTAAAGCGCCGATGCGCCAACTGCCGTATTTTCAGCAGACGTTGTTCCGTACAACATTGCGCCAGCACCAACCGCCGTGTTTCTTGCGCCCGTGGTATTTAATTGAAGTGCAGATGTGCCAATGGCAACAAGTTCAGTGCCTGTAGTGTTGGAGTTGGCTGCGTTGTGTCCAATTGCTACATTTCCCCCAACGGTATTGTTGTAGAGTGTGGAGGTACCAATTGCAATATTTTGTGTTCCTGTTACGTTGGTATAAAGGGCGTTTGCTCCTACAGCTATGTTTGTTGTACCCGTGGTATTTTTATTCAAAGCAGCCGAACCAACAGCTACGTTGCTGTCTCCTGTAGTAGTAGCTGCCAAAGCATTTGCACCCACCACCGTATTGGTAGCCACAGCACCAGCGCCTTGACCTAACGTAAGGCCGTTTATCAAAGCATCCGAATTAACTTGAAGATAGTTTGCACCTGATGCTGAAGATGTTCCAATAAGTAATCTACCACTGGAGTCAATACGCATACGTTCTACAATACCTCCCGCAGAACCGCTTGGAGTTGTCCAAAACTCAATTCTTCCCGGTGTGCTATTTAAGGCTGGTGTACCATCTGCTGAAAATCTTACAAGAGTGTTGTCATAAAATGCTGCTCCATCATAAAGTTGTGAGCCAACTCGACCTGTGGATCTGTTAGCACCAACCAAGGTAGGAGATGCTGCGGTTCCATTGGCCTTTCTAAATCTGACAAAGGACGAACCATTACCATCAACGGTGGAATACTGGTCAAAATCAAATATTGTTGCAACTACCGCAGTCGTTTCTGTGACCGCATTAATAACAGTAGTAGTTGCGCCAATTGAAGATTGTTGTAAACTTAATTTTGCTGCTGGTGAAGTAGTACCAATACCCACGTTCTGGCTTGCATTCACCGTAAGCGCAGTTACGTTATTGCCTGATTGTAACTGTAATGTACCAGAAGAATCAGCACTTGTTTTAAGTCCTGGTACTCCTGATACTAATCCTGAATCTGCTGATATGATGCTAGCCATTAATTATATTCCTTTGGGACTATTTAGATTCATTTTGGCCATGATGATTACGGATGAGATGCTTTGTAGGCATCAAATTCTGCTTTGAGTTCTTGGATGGCTTTCATCAGCGCATACTGCAAGTCCGTCTGGTAGATGGACAGGCGCATCTTAGAGCCATCCCTTTCCGAAGACCAGTCAGACTCCATAACCAATTCAGGAGCTACCGCTTGAACATCTTGGGCAACAACACCCAAAGTCAAACCGGGGTCTTCTTCTGTGTTTTGGTCAATGTAGTTGAACGTCTGAACAGGTATAGCGCAGATAACATCAAGGTATGGCTTGGCTGGCGCAAAGTTTGTTTTTTCTCTGCGGTCAGATAAGTTGACATTGTTACCCGAGTAGTTAGCAATACCGCCGTTGGAGCGAACAGTCATCCTTGTTTGTGCGGGGTCATTACAGAACAAGAATTCACTGCCCGTATTGTTGGGCGTTGCAACAGAGTAATTTACAAAAATACCGCCGGGGGTTGCGTTGGAGTTTCTGAAATAAACCATCTGGTTTGCAGCAGAACTTAAAACACCAAGTTTTTCACCCGACAATTGACTTGTAGTACCCACCAGCAAGTTGCCACTGGAGTCAATACGCATCCGTTCATTTCGTGAGTTTCCACCTGTACAAAAAGAAATTCCATCATAGCCGTTAATGCTCAATCCATCTGCATTGGTATCGCCGCTGTGGTCATAGGCGCAAATAGACAAGTTAAAAATGTCGCTGGCAGTTTGACCAAGACCCGCTCTAAAGTTCAATACGCCGCCAATATTAGATGTTAGGCTACCAGAGGTAAATAAAGTCAAACCAACGCCGTTTAGTGTGGTTACAGAGCTTGTACTACCAACATTCAATTTATAGTTTGGTGAACTCGTACCAATACCCAAATTTCCACTAGAGTCAATACGCATCCGTTCTGCGGAGTTTGTTTGGAACGACATATAGTCGCTGGAGTGGTTGTAGCGAATAGCACCATTTTCACTACCACCGCTTCTCGCAAACCAAATAAAGCCATCACTATTTGAAGCTGAATAGATTTGAATATCTGTCCTTGCCCCTGAAGTTTGATTTCCAAAATACGCAACAGTCTGACTACCAGCTGCTGCTGTTACATGGAGCTTTCCGCTTGGCGAACTAGTACCAATCCCCACATTGCCGCTAGAGTCGATACGCATACGCTCTGTATTGCTGGAGGTCGTTGTACTACTACCTTGTTGAAAAATTATGCTTCCAACTGTTGCACCACAACCAATGTAAGTATTTTCAAAAGTTCCATTGTCCACTGTTATACGAGGCACACTTCGCATCAACACACCACCCAAAGTACCAGAGGGGCCACCTAATATCGACAAGTTGTACCCTGCTGTAGTAATTTGTATACCACCATTCGTTACATCTAATTTAGAACCCGGAGAACTAGTACCGATCCCCACGTTGCCACTGGAGTCGATACGCAATCGTTCTGTACTTCCAGTAAACAACTCCATTGCATCATTGTTCGGGTCGTACAAAATTTGACCGTTTGTGGTAGCGCCAGACTTGCCCATATAGATATAACATCCACCTGGAGTCGCCGCTTGAGTTATCAGTGAAAGTGTTGAACTTTGAGACGTAGAGGCGTTCTCAATAATTAACTTGTTTTCAGATCCGTTGGCTTTATAAAGATGCAGTCTGTTGCCCGGAGCTCCAGTACCAATACCCACGTTCTGGCTTGTGTCTACAGTAATTGCTGTAGTGCCATTGTTACTAGCTAATTGCAAGACACCAGATGTGTCTGCTGTATATACCATTGCTGTAGCGGTAGTTGTTCCTGCTGAAATTGTAGATGCCATAACTTATCCTTAAAACACAAGCCAGCGTTGTCCGCTAGAAATTGTAACTGTGACACCGTTTGCCATAGTAACTGGACCTACGCTGTGAGCATTGTATCCTGTTTGAATTGTGTAATTGTTACTAATGATTGCAGAATTTAAAAAGATGCCATTATTTGCTGTGACTTGTGATGATTGCAAGTCACCTGTAGAAGGTTTATAAAGTAGTTTAGCATTGCTTGTGTATACAGTCAATGCAGTTCCACTTGTAGATGATGCAAACAATGGATAAGCAAAACTAGTATTTGCGGTGTCATTGCTGATTGCTGCACCACCAACAGAAGCCCATGCAGGAGATGCACCACTATAACCTTCAAACTGATTAGTTGAGGTATTGTATCTCAACATACCTACGACAGGACTTGCTGGTTGTTGTGCTGTAGTTCCTCTAGTTAAAGTTACAGCACCATTAGAAGTAAAAGTAGAATTTTGACTTGAATCTATTAATAAAGCTTGTGTGCCATTGGTAGATATAGCTATTTGATTTATTGCAGGATAGTAGACACCAGTGGTTGTACCACCAGTTCCACCTTGTACTGCTGGAGTTGTTGCGCTATTATCTGTACCGTTAAGAAATAATGGCATTGTTACACTCCTACTTTTGCTTCAAGTGCGATTACTTTAGCATTTAGTTCCTGAATAGCCGCAGTAAGTGTAGCTATTAAAAAACTAGAATCAATACCTTGATAAACAGGTTTACCATCTTCATCTACAGCATCTTTATCGCCTGTAACGGCGTGAGGACATACTTCTGCCAACTCATGAGCAATGAAACCTTCTCCATCAGAGCCATCCGATTTCCATTTGTAGGTGACAGGTTTAAGTTGAGCAACTTTATCCAACACTCCTGTCATCGGCGCAATGTCTTGCTTTAGTCGGTAGTCAGACGAGGTGTTGTAGGCAGTATTCGTTGTTGTCGTTGAAATAGTGCCGATGTTGGTTCCGTTGTACCGGAACGTGATGTTGTCACTTCCAGCGGCATAGTTTTTGTTGATAACAAAATTAGGTGCACCTGTAACACCCGTAAATGAATACCCAATACCTCCTGAGCCAGATGAAGCGGCAGTACCTATATAAACTTCACCCCCAGCAGTGATACGCACTCGTTCTACGGCTGAACAACTAATGCTTACCGAATCTGAAACAATGCTGCCAATTCCGGTGTAAGTATTTGCCGCCGCTTCTTGATTTAAAAAGCGTATGCCGCCATACATACTGAGTTTTGGATTACTTCCGGGTGTGCCACCGCCAATGCCTACATTACCTGCACGATTCAAAATCATTACATCCGTGCCTGAAGAACCAGCATCATTTAATGTTCCAAAGTACATTTGTGTACCGGTATTAAAAATGCGCCAATTCCTAGAATCAACTGCTTGTGAAGAATCTTGAATGACAAACTCAGTAGAGCCGGAATTAGATAGTGTCAATTGCCGAATAGGCGAAGTAGTGCCAATCCCCACATAGCCACCGGAGGTAATACGCATACGCTCTGCGGCATTTGTGTAGAATATAGTGTTTGTAGCAAGACTATTGTACATACGAACATTATTGCCACCATCAACATCAAGCAATAATGCGGTTGCGCTGTTAGTTATATTGTTTAATCTTATTTCACCTCCCTCACCACCAAATGCTCTTCCGGTAATTGCTCCATTTACATCCAATGTTGTTCCGGGTGAAGAAGTACCGATACCCAATTGACCGCTAGTATCAAATCGTGCAGCTTCTGAGTCTGTTGAAGTCTTAAAAATTAAACCCGCAGAACGAATTACATACTGTTTCCAAGCAACTCCGTTATTCAATACACTGGTAACACCATAATCATTGCTTGTATCGTAGAACATCGTAATGGCTGCACCAGAAGATGTTGGATTACCGCCGGTTGAACCAATCCCGCCGACAACATGAAATACACAATTCGGCGAACTAGTCCCAATCCCCAAATTACCAGACGCATCCAGTGTCATTGCTTGGGTGAATGTTATTGCGTTTCCTGCTGTCCCTGATGGGGCGTTGTACCATTTATGTTGACCAGCACCTTGCAAATAAGCTGATGCTTGTGCTGTTTGTAAATAAGTGTCTTGACTACTGCTATTAACAAACGAATTGTTACCAACAATAGTGTTTCCACTTGAATCTGTATAAATGGAAGCTCTATTACTTAATTGAATTGCCTTTACAGTTGACAGCCAAGCACTAGGTGTAACACCAATCCCCACGTTTCCGCTACCATCAATACGCATCGTCTCGCCTGCGCCATATTTGCCAAACGCCATGGCATTACCATAAGCAGCAATATAAGGATCATTTGTAGTGGCTGGTTCTCTAAAACGAATTAAAGCGGGAGAATTGTTTGAGTTTTGAAAAAGTGCAACATTTTCACTAGAAGCAGTAACATTAAGTTTGGCAGTCATCGTTGTGGTACCAATGCCCACGTTGCCGCTGGAATCAATACGCATACGTTCTGCGGAGTTTGTGCCAAACACCATTGGATATGCGCCAGTACCTGTCAATACAGTTGAATAACCATCTGCACCGGATAGTATTGTTCCACCACCATTTGATTCTCTACCAAATTGTGATGTTCCTCCAGTATTTATTACTTGATACCTTACTGCGTTTGTTCCTGTAGTTGAGGTAACTCTTGCAATTGCGGCTGTATCTTGAACATCAAGTTTTACTGCTGGCGAAGTAGTTCCAACCCCCACGTTGCCGCTGGTATCCACCCGTATCCTCTCACTACCTCCTGTGTAAAAGGTCATAGGCAAGTATGTGCCTGTGCCTTCTCTAGTGGCTAATAATGACATGTCAGCGATACTGGCTCGCATTGAAAAACGAGAAACATTAACTAAATCTGAAGAACTAACAAACAGGTCAATCGCTGTATCTGTTTGTGTTCCATTTGGCATTAGCGAAAGTCGAGTTTGACCGTTTAATGTACTTGTTTGAAACAATACTCGATTTGTAATAGTAGCATTACTGAAATCACCAGTAATACGTTGTCCAGTTGAACTGAAATTTAAATTACCTGACCCAATATCCAATTTAGCCGAAGGTGAAATAGTACCAATACCCACGTTCTGACTTGAATCGATATAGACTGCATTAGCTGAACTGGCACCAGTTTGTATCTGTAAAGTACCAGATAAATCTGACTTTACTACGAATGCTGTTGTGAGTAATGTTCCTGTTGATATTGTGCTCATTTTTTATTTTTATAAAATTATCCAACGCTGGCCACTTGCGACATTGACATAGTAACTATTAGCAATCGCTAAAGGTCCAACAGAGAGTCCATTTGTATTTGCTGCAATTGTTACATTACTGGTTATATATGTGCTGTTAATAAGAACTAATGGAGTAGCCGCAACATTAGCAACCGCATAAGCCGCATTTGCTTGAATAAATGCCGCATTCGCATAAATGCCTGTTGTGTTTTGTGAACCGTAAGCAGAATTAGCTTGAGTGAATGCCGCCGTAATACTGGTATTCTGTGTTAAATTAATTCCGTTCGAAGATGAAAAAGCAGAATTAGCTTGAGTGAATGCAGAATTGGCATAAGCACCAGATGTTATCGCATTTGCATTTGCATTATTAGCTGCTAGATATGCAGAGTTAGCGTATGAACCGGATACATTTTGAGTATTGAATGCCGCATTAGCTTGTACAAAAGCTCCGTTAGCATAAAGTTGTGCTGAATTTGCGGTGTAGTATGCGGAGTTAGCATAGGTACCAGTTACGTTTTGACCAGTGTAAGCCGCATTGGCTTGTACAAAAGCACCATTGGCATATAACTGTGCTGAGTTCGCGGTGTAATAAGCTGCATTAGCATAAATTCCGGTTACGTTCTGAGAACTGAAAGCACCGTTGGCCTGTACTAGAGCACCATTTGCATATACACCTGCTGAGTTAGCGGCTACATATGCGGCATTGGCGTAAATTCCTGTAGTATTTTGAGAACCATAAGCTGAGTTTGCTTGCGTGAACGCAGCTGAAATACTGGTATTCTGTGTTAAATTAATTCCGTTAGAAGATGAAAAAGCGGAATTAGCTTGAGTAAATGCGGAATTAGCATACGCACCAGATGTTATTGCGTTGGCATTAGCGTTATTAGCTGCTAGGTATGCCGAGTTAGCATAGGTGCCAGTTGTTATTGCATTTGCATTGGCACCATTGGCCGC
>Ga0136644_10001953_pt1 | contig 16032 bp, 17 predicted proteins | sample C_130820_EF_Meta_FD_94780 | JGI IMG/M metagenome (GOLD analysis project Ga0136644, IMG submission 94780) | Freshwater microbial communities from Lake Croche, Canada to study carbon cycling - C_130820_EF_MetaG (v2) (version 2) | ecosystem: Environmental > Aquatic > Freshwater > Lake | place... | reverse complement strand
AGAATAATTTTTTGATGACTGGGGCGAATATAGGGTTGAAAACATAAAATATCATCCGTATCCACCGTTTTCCATTCAGACCACGTGATTTCCGGCTGGAAAAGATTGCCTGTGGCCATCACAAATAATTCACATACATCACATAAAGGCGGCAGTTCTCTGAACTGCGCGAATGACATTCCAACTGGGTCTTCCTACCAAGAGTTTTATTTTATCTCTTTACATCTACCGTGGTTTGCCTCTTCAGAGAAGGGGTTCGGCAAGTGTCGGAGACACTTGACGTATCCTGAGTGTTTACACGAGGGATTCGGCCAAAGTCTCGGACGAGGCCTTACCGGAGAGAACAGCCACGAGGTCCAGAGTTGTCATTCTGTTTAAAATCTGAAAAATATGTCCCTCCGCACAACATTGCAGCACATACTGTAAGTCCGCATTAAGTTCATCATTATAGATACGAACCACCATTTCCAGCATCGCAATACAGTCCTCAAAGCTGTAACCCTTGCTCCAAAGAGACAGAACAGTTTCAGTTATGGTATTGAGATCGCGATTTATTATGGCGGTCTGAAGTCGCAGAAGTTGAGTTACCGGCGGAGCATTTACAAGCATCTGGATTTCTGCAGTAGTAGATTTTCCCGTAATTCGGAGTGCCCGACATATCAGCGTATACTGACGTGCGTTACCCTGACAGAGTCCCGCTATAAGTCCACTTGCCTCGCTAGTGAGCGATGCCGATGGTGCTTCACGCTCCAGAATAGCCGGTCCGTGCTCAACCAGATCCACCGGACTACATCGGAGCATCACACATCGACTCTGAATTGGTTCTATGAAGTGTTCGCAGGTGAGAGCAACAAAACAGAATCGTGTCTGGTGCGCGTGGAGTTCGAGTATACGACGGAGCGCCTGTTGAGTCACTGCGGGCAAATTGTCGGCATCGTCGAGGAGCACCCAGGCGATTGCGTTCGGTACGGGACGAACACGACGAACAAATTCGGTCAGACGTTGACGAATAGCTGCGATGCCGCGGTCATCTGCCGAACTCAGACGGAGGGTCATCGTGGCCTGATGCTGGGCAGGAACTCCCTGACTCTGGAGATGTTCGGTGATCCAGGCATTCGCTAACATTGTCTTACCGACGCCCGATGGACCACACAAGATAAAATGCGGTGGATCTTTGATACGGGCTCTCAAGAATTCAACCGTTTCTTCTTGGCCTAGCACAGCATCCATCCTTGGATAGTTGTAAGGATAGTCAGTTTAGATGTGGGTCTTACGGTTTCAAATATCGATTCAGTATTTGTGTTGGTGTTGAATGAACGGGTGAATCATTCGCAGTAAGCTTAATTAACATATCTATAAATGCGTCTTTATCGGCGTTTGTCATACTGTTCGATCTTGAGCTTTGACTATGGAGAAGCGCTTCCAGCTTCTCTAGATCCGCCTTTTTGTGATGGGCTTTATACTGTTTGGCCAGGAAGGCCACGCGATTAAGTAGTTTTCGGTCTTTGCTATGTTTGGCGATCTGAATAACAGTATTACGGAATGAACGTGTACGTCGTCTTGATGATAATGGAGTGACACGAAAAGAATGAGAGAGACTACTCAGCGATAACGATCCTCTTTTTCGCGTAGACATCTATTATATGGCGGTATTTTGCTGGAGTCTAAATAACTGGAGCGGTCACACGTAATAAATGGCAGATCTGTATGGGCTTCTCAAACTCCAGAAGAACGCTTCAATCGATGAAGTCAAAAAAGCGTATCGTAAAGAGGCGCTCGTAAAACATCCAGATCGCGGTGGTAATAAGGAAGAGTTTCAGAAGATGCAGGCGGCGTATGAGGTGCTGTCGGATCCGGATAAGCGCGCCCATTACGATGCTACGGGACAAGTGCCACAGGAAGGCGGTGGTGGTCCTGGACCTGGTTTTCCTGGTGGAATGCCGGATCTTGCCGCAATGTTCGGTGGAATGTTTAATGGAGGAGGTCCAGGTGGGTTTCCTGGAGGAATGCCGTTCCCTTTTTTTAATGGAGGTGGAGGTGGAGGTCCTAACGGACCCATAAAGGCCGCACGGGGGCCTAACAAAATCCACGAAATTGGTCTCAGTTTGGCGGATGTTTATTACGGCAAGAAGTTTACGCTCAATATGAAACGGGAAACTCTGTGCGGCCGTTGCGCCGGTCGTGGTGGAACACGTGTTGAGAACTGCACGGCCTGTGGTGGACGCGGGTTCCGTATGAGAGGAATTCAAATGGGACCAATTATGTCAATGTCGCAGGAGCCTTGTGCCGCCTGTGGTCAGATAGGCCAGAAAGTCCTGGATGAATGCGGAGAGTGTCGTGGTAAGAAAACACTGGAACGCGAATCGGTCCTCGATGTCCACGTGGAACCTGGTATGAAGGATGGCGACCGAATTACTTTTGTTGGACAATGTTCGGAGTCACCGCAGTTTGAAAAGCCGGGAGACGTGATTCTTGTTGTGCGAGTTGCCGAATCAGAAGAATGGAGCCGTCGGGATGCGGATCTTGTATATACTGTGGAGTTCACTCTTGCTGAAATGCTTCTGGGATGGAAACGCACTTTGATAGGTCATCCATCCGGAAAAACACTGGACATTGCTTGGTCTGGTGGCCCTCTCCGTGAAGGCGAGGTTCTCATATTTAAAAATCTGGGAATGCCGAACAGATCGGGTGGTAAAGGTGTGTTGCGTCTAGTGTGCCGTACGGCCACGGAACAGAGCACATTGTCGGAAGAACAACGATCTGCTCTGAAGTTGGTATGGCCGAATTGGTCAGAAGTTGTTGTAGGCGAGGGGACTAATATCCCTGTGCGCCACGGCTTTGAGAGTACAGCGAATTAACGGAGCCCTCGCTAGCGAACTGTTCGTTTACCCCAGGAAGCTTGTAGCCGAGCGAATAGGGCGCATCGAACGGAGCGTTGCCTCCACGCTGACTCTGGTTTCTACGGGAGCTACGACGGCTTTTCTTATTTTTACGCCGGTAACGGCGGCCGCCATTGAGCTTATAGGTGTAGGGATCACCGAAGGGAGCACTGCCACCTGTCATTACCCCCATAGAATTACCGTTCATTTCTTCCATAGAATTACCGGATCCGTTTGTATTAATCGATGTGTTCATAGTATTCGTCGGTGCGTTCATAGTATTCATCGATGTGTTCATAGTATTCATTGATCCATTCCCATTGCGCTGTCGGTAGCGACCACCGCCCTGGCGCGGGATCAAGCCAGGAAGAGCTGCAATATAACGATCCAGGGGGGCGACCTGCGCGGCATCACGGGCGGGGCCTGTGAGCGCCTCATAGGGCGCATTGAACGAAGCGGCGCCACCACGCTGGTTACGACGGCTCTGTCTCTTCTGCTTACGGCTGCGACGGCTTTGTCTCTTACGGCTCTGCTTAACCATTCTACTTATAACGGCGGTTTTTATCAGCAAAATACTGTTATGCGAATCCAAAACCAAATCGCATTACACTATTTTTAGTATTCGGGAGTGTCTTACATATTTGCGCTGCTGATCTCCTTCTTTTTGATGGATCCACTCACGATGTAGACCGAGTTCTCCGTCACAATGATGTAATCATCCTTGGCCTTGAACATCTTCTTGACGGGGCTCGTGTACTCCTCGGGATTCTTTACAAGAATACGCTCCTTCGTATCCTTGTCCTCACCAAGAAAGGCCGGGCCGCCCGCCTTGGTCTCTGCATAGTAATCGAACATCAGTGGCTTATCCTGCTCCATTGCGATCTTTGCCGCGTGCGCGAGCACCTTCTCATTGGGAACCTCAACCACAGGGGTCGCAACAACAGGAGTCGGTGTGCTCATATTCTGACAGACGCACCGGGATGTTTATGCGGCCGGTAACCGCAGTTACGGCTTGTCGGTTCAAGACGTTCACGAGTTTACGAGGCGTACAATGTTCCGCGGGCTGGCGCGCATCTTTTGCCGAAGGATCCCTTCCGTTGAACTCGGAGGAGTAACCGGTTTCTTGATCCGGGTCGGAGCCTCGAGTACTGGAGTATCACTTCGTAGAACTGTGGCTGAATAAGTTTCCAGAACACCGTTGATGAAATTGTAGGCATCATAGAGTTGTTCGGGATGTTTGGCACCGGTGATTATAATACTGCCGGTCCGGAAAGGAGATATCGTAATTTTCGTACAGTGGCCGATACCATAGCCGGATCCGGAGCCGTCGCAGGGTGTGGGACAGACACAGATACCAATTGGAGCCGCCGCCGGACGAACTTTGTTCCAGAAGAATTTCGTATTAACACCTTGATAAATTGTGGGCTCAAATGAGCTCCAGAGACCGTATTTTTCAACTAGGATTTTATACAACTGATCGCGTCGGATGGCACGACCGATGGTGTAATCTGAATTCATCATACAGACATCGAATTTCATTATGTATGGTTTTGGTTCTGTTGGCTCTTCTTTTGGTTCTTCTATGTGGGCTATAGTATCTGATATTTCAGTTGACGCGTCCACTACGACTGCGCCTTCGTTACCGCCGTCACAATCTAGCGCTCCCGTTGACGTAATCGTTTCGGCTGCGCCTACACTCTTACCGTCACGGTCGCTCATCCAAATCCCCTTACCAAAGTTAAGTTCAATAAGCCGGGTCAGCGAAGCTCGCGCCATCGCCTCCGAAGAAATCCCCGTCATCTGAAATCCACCATTCTTGAATAACTTAATGTTAGTTTCCTTATAAGATCCCTCAAATAGAAGCCGGAACACCAGCGACGATTGATTAAAGAACCGCTTCTTCGCCTTCGTTGATGTATGCAGAATATCATCCGTACAAATACCTTTACACAAATCTCCATATTGTATTTTAACTATGCCTTCGCCAACCCACCAATATGGAATAAACGAACATCGTTCGTATAGAAGTGTTAGATCAGGCATATATCCAAGGTGTCCCGTCACCGTCATAGTACTGATTCTTAGCGGAGAGGGATTCATCGTTGTGTTTAAGTAGGGTCGCCACCTTTAGGTCGTCATTTTTTACTTAATTCCTTCTGCTTAAGCATCTGCGATGCTGGTCACTACGCTGACGCTAAAGCTGTCGCTACGTTAATCCAAGCATCAACAATTTTGGACGGAGTCGTGTTGGACCTACACTGAATAACAATGTTTAGCCATCGACTCCATACTTCTTTGCCCACCTTTGTCGCTATACCCATCGAATAGCAGAAAACTAACACGTGTCGCAACAAAATCCAAAGCGGTACCATCTGTAGACCATCCTCCCAAACAATATGAACAGAAGCCGTCGGCGCATTCAGAAGTCGCTGAAACCACGGCAGCCAAATATTCGGATTCTCATCGTGTTGGGCCCTCTGTAAAAAAGATCGCATATCGCCGCGATTCAGTAGACAAGCCAACGGCGACGGCAACGGCGTGACTTTTCCTTCTTTTTGTTGAATGGTCGCTAAAAGTCCGTGAATCTGTACACTCGACAGATGGCCGCAGAATAGAGAAAGTGCTCTGGATCGGACTAACGGAACAATGCGGCTCAGCGTATTACACAAGAAGATGAAGAGTGGCATTGGCGCATCAGGAACAATCGGTGCGTCCATTAGTGCGCGGAGTGTCAGTTGCGCCGGCTCCGTCATTGTTTCCACTTCGTCGAAGATGACAATTTTGCGACTAACACCGATCCACGAAGTTCGCAGGAACTCACGGATGCGATCACGAACCGTTTCCATTGTTCGTTCATCGCTGGCATTAAGATACATTGACGCCGCAGCGGTGGGAACCTCGGGATACATATCCGTAGCAAAGGCGTTGGCTAACGTCGTTTTACCGGTACCGGGAGGACCGTGAAGAATCAGATGAGGTGTTGTTGCGATGCCACCGTTTACAAGGCTTATGAGAAATTGCTTGAGTGTATCTTGGCCGGTAACATCGGCTAGATGCCGAGGCCTATATTGCTCTGTCCAGAGCGCAGCATTCATCCCTTAGCGGGATTCCCGCCGGCGGGTTTAGATTGGATCCTTTTGCGTCATTGGACCTAAACGCGGCAACCTGTTAGTCTAAATAATGGAGTCATCATCAAAGTCAAAAAGGGCCCCGCGTACTAAGAAAGCACCGGTTGTTGCGGCGGATTCGGTTGTTAGCGCTTTTGGTGGTGAGGTTACTGCTGCGACTGTCGCTACTGCGACTAAGACGTTCGATCCAGTCGCTTCTACGACAGTCGCTTCTGCGACTAACCCTAATCCAGCGATTTTCATTGAAGAGGTTGATGAACCCATTGTTCCTACACCCAAGGCCAAGAAGTCCACTAAACGTAAGCCTGCAGTGGTTGCCTCCGTGACTCCAGAGGGGATACAGGGCTCATTAGTTGCCGAACAGCGTCCTCTCATTGCCCATCTACCCATACATATTAGCGATATCGATAATGATCTGTTTGCTCCCACGCCTTCTATTGTAGATACTCCTGTCCAACCATCACCCTATGATTCCGAGGAACTTCTGGCAGTATTTGGTCAAGAGAAGGTGGTAACACCTGTTATTCCCACTCCTGAAGTCGATCATGTCGCGCGTCCAATGCTGCCTCTTCACTATTCAGAGCGTCTGATGGTTCGTTTCCAAGATGCTAATCGTGAACAACGTCTGCCCGATTCGACGGATGTTGCCTGTTTCTGGGACTGTCATTCCTTCAAAGGACAGCCGTGTGTTATTCCCATCGGTATTGAGGAAGGCATTTGGCGAGTCCAGGGGAATTTCTGTTGCCCCGAATGTGCCGCGGCATTCCTGTTCAATGAGCGGCTTGATCTACACGTTCAATGGGAGCGGTATGCGCTGTTGAATCGGTTGTACGCTGGAGGAGGTGACCCTGTACGTCTGGCTCCGGCACGGTCGACTCTTCGTCTGTTTGGAGGTGCGCTGGATGTATCAGACTTCAGGGCTATTCTGGGAGATCGGCGGATGCGTGTGGATGTGATGACGCCGCCGATGATTTCTATTATCCAGGTGATGGATACGAAGCCGATTGATTTCTATGATGCTTCGATGAAGAATACCTTTATTCCGTGGGAGATGGACAGAATGAATAGGCCAGGCGCACAGGGACTGCGGTTGCGACGGACGAAACCGGTCGCTGAGAAAGAGTCTACTCTTGAATTTTGCATGGGTATAGTTGCGTGACATATGCTAGGAACGAAACGAAGTTGAGTGACTAAGCATAGTCAACGCGGCTATAACGGTGGCATGACTGATGCAAAGCAGAAGGAATAAGTGCCGCAATGACGTATCGTAGCATGACAAGCACGTTGACTGATGCGAAGCAGAAGCCGCAATGACGTATAGTTGAGCGACTAGTTTAAGGATGTTTGAACAAACTTGACCCTGGTACCCCTGGTAGCACAGTCAAGTACGATGTCCGCACAGAAGAGATATACCACACTCTTGAAGAATACTACAGCCATTTATGCTGCGGCCACGGAGAAGCGTACAGATTTGCTTCACGCTGGTCTCAATGAGATTGTCGTAGGAATTTCTCCAAATGGACCGGCAGATTGGGCAAAGGTTCATTCTGATTCTTCAATGCTTCTGAGTGTCTGGACTACAAAGGAGGCAAATAACGCAGCACAAGAGGTTCAGCATCAGCTTCTTGCGTTTCTGGATGCACAAGCACACGCACCTATGGCGGTACCATCACTTCATATTTCTGATCCTCCGACAGACAAGATCCTTCATATCAAGGAGTATCCGAGTGATGACGAGGAAGAAGAGGAAGAGAAGCAGGTTAAGATTGTTGTGGTGAAGGCTGCTCCTGCTCCTGCTCCTGCTTCTGCTAAGAAAGCAGTAATCGAAGAGGAGATAGAAGAGGAAGTCGAAGAGGAGGTAGAAGAGGAAGAAGAGGAAGAAGAGGAAGTTGAAGAGGAGGTAGAAGAGGAAGAAGAGGTAGAGGTAGAAGAGGAGGAAGAGGTAGAAAAAGAGGAAGAAGAGGAGGATGGTCTCGAAGTCGAGCCATATGTTTACCGCGGTCGTAAGTACTGGCGTGATTCTAGCGGACAGGTGTATGAAAATCTGGCCGGTGATGAGGTCGGTGACCACATCGGTGATATCGTCAACGACAAACTCCAGTTCCTGTAATAAAATCGCACCTCTAAAATAGAATGGAGGTAAAGCTCTGCCAACCCGCGTCGATTATTCTGTTAGTCAGCGTTGCCGGTATTCTCTACCATTTTTTGGCCGCCGATTTCCTCGGTGTTCTCTACTGGGTCTCCGTCGCTATTCTCGGAACTGGCGTCTTCCAGGCTCTCTGCCACATCGGATTTGAGCCACTAGCCTGGATCTTTATGGCCATTCCGGTGCTTCTAGTCTGTTTCTTCTTGGCGGTTGCGCTGTTCGCCAGCAGTATGCGAATTAATAATGTTCGCAAGGTTCCGTGCAGTCAATGCCATAAACACGATTGTGGCGGTGGTTGTAAACCAAAGAAGCCCCACTGCAACAAGACCCGATGCGATCACTGCAATGGCTGCGGATGCAATCGGTGTATTCCACAAAATGCTTGTTCTAAATTAGAGAATGGATGCAGCAAATAAAGCTCTTTGTTGGGCAAAGGTTACACTGAATAATCTTATTATAGACACCAAAATTAAATGTTATATACCTAGAATAGTTCCAAAAAAACTAAAACCCGATGAAGATTTAGATGACCGTATGATTGGCCCTCTTCGTATAACACCAACTTTAGATATTGATCCCGATACACTCATGTATATTGCGTCGCAACACGACGGTGAATGTTATTGGGATACATTTCAGAATATTTTAATGTTCGCCGATGGATATCGTGATGTAAATGTTAAATTTATTATGGACGATTATAGTAAACACCCTAGAGAGTTACTTCCTATATTTTATGAAACAGATGCTTTTAAGGATAGAATCAGCAAATTCTATGGTACAACCGACAAGACTTTAATTAATTTTTTGGCCGGTACATTCCTAAGATATATTAATATAAAAAAATTAGAGAAAAAAGAATACACTAAAGAAGAAATGACATCTATACCAGGTCCTAAAATAGAACGTGCTCGTAGTGTAAATACAAAGAAGGGTATAACCCTTAAGAAAATAGGTGACCAAATATGTCCAACATATTGGAATGATTGGAAATCACAAGATCCTATTAAACTATATAATATGATTAAAAATATGAAACCATTTAAAGATACAATTATTTTAAATAATAAAGAATATAAAGGAGTTGAATATAGAGAAGGTGAAAATAAATTTAAACTAATTGGTGTTTATATAGGTATACATCCAACTGATAGAACACATGGACACGCAGTAGGAATTATTCGTTTTAAAGATGATAAATTTTATTTACTGGATGATAATATAGGATACGCTATTGAAATTAATAATATTAAAGAGTTTGATGGATTTAACTTTATAATGAAATTTACGCTTACCGAAACAATATTTTCATTTGCAGATAAAGAAATATTTACTATAAAAGACACCCCACACGAACAAGTTAGAATATTTTCTCAACCACCAAAAACAAGACTAATATTTCAATATATGCGAACCTAAGAAATATGTGCGATTATCTAGTTAAGATGCAAGTTTCAGCGCTCATTCAAAACGTTTCAGAGAAGGCTTATTCTTGGGCGAACCACGCTCGTCTTCATTATGTTCTGCCGCTTGTTTCCAGTGGTGGGCGCTCAATGCATCTCCTTCGTGGTGGACAATGGATAGATACCGCGGTGAAAGTTCCTACAGAAGAAATTCTCTATACCTATGATGTAGAGAAACACGTGATTGGCTCTGACTCTGACTCTGACTCTCAGAATAAGAGGTGGCCCTGGCTCTCTGTTGTGACTCGATATGGCGTCGATATTTCAGAATTCTTTTCCAGTCTTCGTGTGCCCGCTGAACATACATTGACATCGGCAAATGTGCTGATGCTCTACGCTCATCAAAAAGGCGTGCTCTATACACGGGATCTAGAAGTGACTGGGCGTGACGGTTCTATAATTAGTTTGTAGAGTCGCTCTGATCGTGTTTTTTGACACCATCACTCTCTTCGTTCGTTCTGGTTGGCGAGTCGTGTTTGTTGACACCATCACTCTCTTTGTTCGTTCTGGTTGGCGAGTCGTGTTTGTTGACACCATCACTCTCTTTGTTCGTTCTGGTTGGCGAGTCGTGTTTGTTGACACCATCACTCTCTTCGTTCGTTCTGGTTGGTCACAAACACTTTACATACGTTGATCCGTGTGGCATCGATAAATAATCTCCGCCTCCTTTACGTCTTCGTGCAGGAGCTCGAGATCACTCGGCTTTCCAAACGCCTTTGCATTCAGATTCCAGATCTTAATAATACAGAATCCCTTCTTCGGACTAATGGTCACTCCCACAATTTCATTCGTCGCATCCTTGGCTGCAGATCCAAGTGCTGCAGCTGCCACGTAGCGTGTAAAGACTTCGATCGCCGAACGCCGCGGTACCTTTAGACAATACGATCCTCCACGAATGTTCGCCTTATTCTCCCACAACGGAGAAATATCGCCGCGCATTATGCGCAGAAGTCCGTTCGTGGTCTTGTGCGAGCCGAGTTCCCTCAGAAGAGCACCCAGAGCCTCCCAACTGGCGACTTTCTGTAGAAGTTTATACGAGGCCGCTGTCCAGAGCGTGTCCTCTGGCTCGTGAAAGTAGACCGTCCACGATCCAGTGGGAATTGCGTGCGTCAACGGACTCGATGGTGCGGCAGGAAGAGACGCAGCGGCTGCGAAAGAACGAACAGAAGTAGGAACGGCAGACATCATATGTTTGCTTGTCATCGTATGTTTTAGGCTGCTGCCAGCCTGACTTGTCATGTTTTTTGCCAATCATACAACAGAGAGAAGAAACCAGATGACTTGGGAACACTCAGAAGAAATACTCCTCGCAGGAATCGGTGATCGCTGTAACGGATACCAGTGGCTCCATACCAAATCCCAGCGTTATTATGAGATCTGGAATGTTTGTCTTACAATTCCAAGTATTGTTCTGTCAGCCGTGACAGGTTCAATGACTATCGGACTATCCAGCCTTTTTTCCCAGGGTGATCAGACGGCAGCAACAACTGTCCTCGGTGCGGTCACTATTAGCTCCGGAATACTAACAACCATTAATCAATATATGAAAACATCGTCCCTCGCTGAAGCCCATCGTGCCGCTGCTCTTGCCTACGGAAAACTCTATCGTTTAATACTTACCGAACTTTCACTCCGACGGGATCAGCGAACAGAAGCAAAGCCGTTTCTCAAAATGGTGCGCGCTGAACAGGATCGTCTTCAAGATATGAGCCCCACCATTTCCGCGTGTATTATCGCGCAGTTTAACGCCGCATTCAAGAGCAACACATTGTTAGAGAAGCCGGAAATAACCGGTGATCTCGATCATATCGTGATCTCTATAGAAGATCCACTGCTTCCTTCTGGTCTGAGCCCCAGCCCAGATTCATTGACGCTCTCAATCTAAAAGCGGCTGCGAATACGAATAGTAATGCTAACAATTATTACCCCCTGTTCGCGACAGGAGAATTTGCGTGAGATCCTCAAGAGTATCCACTTTGATAAAATAGCCGTCTGGATTATCGTATACGATACTTCCAAGGACCGTTCGTATCCGCGCCTGTTTGCGGATGATCCGAAGATCCGCGAAGTCGACTGCAGTGATGTGGGTCGCGTCGGTCATCCGCAACGGAATTACGGAGCATCACTTGTCTCGGACGGGCTCATCTATTTCCTTGACGATGACAACATTGTTCATCCGCATTTTTGGGACCTCGTTGCCAGGTTTGAGACCGACAAGTTCTACACGTTTGACCAACGGTTTTTTGTACCTGATCCGTTTCGTACAGCCACGAATTTTGTCTTCAAAGGCGGTGAACCCGTAGTTCGCAAGATCGATACGGCTATGTTCGTTGTTCCTCGCAAGATGTGGTTTCCCTGGGCACCCGATCGCTATGATGCGGATGGACTCTTTATTCAAGAAGTGGCTCGGCAGAATCCTGAAGCCCATTGCTATATTCCCGAGGTCGCTGCGTTCTATAATTACGTGACCGATTCAGTGAAGCCGGCTCATTCAGGACTCCAAAATATCTTTTTCATTTCGGATGTGGAGCCGCCGTTTTATCCACTGATTGATAAACATTATACCTGGATTCCGGTGTTGGGTGCCCTGTCGTTCGAACGTCTGTCGGAGCTTCATCACCAATACAAACCGATGGCCTTCTTTACTTATGCCAGTGGCTCGACCGCAGCACTGAACAAGACTTTCCAACTACGCAAACGATGGATCCATTTGAAAGAACTGACCCGAGAACTTGATGTTTGTCCCGTGATTTTCGGCTCCATTTTTCCGGGAGCGCACCGCTACGACCCCCAATGGCCTCTGATGTCCGTGATTACAACAACCTTTAACAGCGGACACAAGATCCTACGACCCTGGCGGAGTCTTATGGCCCAGACATATCAGGACTGGGAATGGATTATCTGGGACGATTCAAAGGACGATGTGACGTACAAACAGTTGCTCGCGATGCAGAAGCGGGATCTGCGCATCCGTGTTTTCAAGGCACCGGCGCATTCCGGCTACATTGGTGAAATGAAGCGACTCGCCGGTTCGCTGGCCCAGGGTGAATTTATCATAGAAATTGACCACGACGATGATTTTCATCCGGACTTGTTTCGATGGATCCGCGAAGCCGGTGTAGCTCATCCCGATGCCGGATTCTTCTATACAGACTGCGCCGAACTCACGGAAGAGACTTACGAACCGGCGATCTACGGTGAGTTCTTCGGAATGGGCTACGAAATGCACGTGTTCAACTGGTCGCCGTTCCATAAATGCTATATTCCTTCAGTGAACGCAGCGGCGCCTAACGGTGCCACGCTCAGTCATATCGTCGGTGTTCCGAACCACGTGCGGGCCTGGCGCACTGCTATCTACGATCGCGTCGGTCGTCATAATTCGCAACTGTCTGTGGCAGATGATTATGATTTGATTCTGCGTTCTTATTTGGAAGCGCCGTTCTGCCATATCCGGGCCTGCGGCTATTATCAGTATCGGAATCGCGACGGCAATTTCACATTCCATAGAAATTCATTGATCCAACATAATGTCGCCCATATTTATCAGCATTATAAGAAACGGCTACCGGAGCGTGATTGGACAGTACCGCTAAAGGAACAATGGCGTGTCGATGCGCGGCGATATCCCGTAACACATAAGACGTGGGTGCCACCGGAACTCGTTGTCGATGTCACTGTTGGAATGATGAATCCGAGCCGTGCAGAGGTGGAGGCGGAAGTCGCCGCTCAGAGAGCCGCCGGTAAACGCTTCCATATATTCGTGGTGGGACCACTTCCGGACATTGCGGATGATCTGAAGCCGTTCGTTTCGTGGTGGGATATGAAATCGACGAATCTCGCTGAGCGACGGGAATTTGTTGCGCGGTTCTTACATATTAGCGGCGAACTCGTGTTTCGTTGATGGGATTTACACCGAATATAAAGATTTATTAACTCCATATCTAGAAATATGGAGTTAATAATACAGAGTTTTTGCTATAGCGATTTATCCAATCCCAAAATGGCCCGCCGCCAGGCCGAAATGGATAAATGCCTACAAGCGAACATGGCGCACCCCCACATTAAAAAAATACACATATTAACGAACGCAGCAGATAAGGCCTATTTTGAAGCAATTAATCCAGATGCCACAATCGTAATATTTGAGAAACAGCCGACATACAAGGATTTTGTGGAATACGCGAATACTCTTCCAAAAAAAACTCTTGTGATATTTTGTAATTCGGATATTGAAATTGGCGAAATTAAGAATAACGTACATTTGCGTGTAAATAACACGAATATGTATGCAATAACCAGGCACGAAAAAGACGACGATGGAATAGTGACCAGTCCTTTAATAGATAGATATATGGGTTCACACGACTTGTACGTGTTTAGCACACCTATACGCGTAGATACATCTAAAATAGATCACAAACAAAATTTATTCGGCGCTGAAAATAAGTTTTTGTATTATGTGAAACTGGCTGGTTATAATATTTATAATCCTTGCCGTCAATTTATTATTTATCATCGTCATTTTGGATCGGTTTATTTTGAAAATTATGCGCGGGTCAATATGAATGGAGAAAATTTTGTTAAGGCTCCCGATAGGATTTAGGCGAATATACATTCACCCTTTGATAGCAGACGGCGTTTATCAAGCCGAAGTGCCGTGGCCACATCATAGATACGGCCGTGGACTGCACTCAGTGCCGCCACACGTCCGTAATTCGAATTCGCTGAAATATAGAGTTCCGTCGTTCGCTGACTCAAAATGTAGTTATCCACAAACACTTTGCTGATATCTGCATTTACAGGACGCCGGTCAATATGTTGGATCACGTCATCAATATAGAGGACGTTATTGAACACAAGGCGGGACTCTTCCAGAATTCCAGTATAGTCACTCGTCACAAACACGGCATAGTGTGGATATCGTGAATCGACAGCCGCCTTGATTTGTGTTAGATATGTATGGATGTGATCGCGGGCTCCCGTATTATACCATTCTCCTTTGTTGGTCGCCATAAAACAGTCGCCGCAGCGAATCTGGATTCCAATAATAGTCTGATGACCGGCTATACATTGATCGACTTTATCTAGGAGAAGAGGTGTAGGTCGGAGTGTCTCGGTATACAGAGCCCGGTAGGTTGCGAAGATCGCGTTGAAATACGCGTCGGCGTCTTTGAAACGGTACTGAGCGATTTCTTGATTCAGGATAAATTTCGTGATCGGATCCTGAAATAGAGTATCTTGCGTCATCAGCATCTGTTTACAGAGTGTTTGATTATCTAATGAATCAATGACAACTGACTGCGGGCCTTCCTCATATGCAGTATACTCGAAAAAAGGTCTGATATTTTCTTTTTCCCATTGGATTCTGAATTCTTTGTTCAACATTTTACTCAGCGTTTGTACGGCGATAAGGCCAACAATGCGATCACCATAACCTCCAAGGAATCGGTTTTTCTCGAAACTGATTACGAGCATTCTGTTCGTTTTTGCGACGGTTAGTTTAGATTCTTATGATGTACATTCTTGACTAATTTCTATTTCATATTCTATTGCTGCAATCCATTCTGCTTCCCATATAGCGTGGTCATCATAGCCCCATCTATCTGTATATTCAATCTCTGATATAATATCGTATTCATAAGCCTCTATCAATTCCTGCATATCCATCACTTCGTTGTCTATCTCTGCAGTTCTTTCTGATTCTGCTTGTTCTGCCCATACGGAATTATCTTCCAGTTCTCGATCTAACTCTTCCATTTCTCTTCGGTATTCAGCTTCTTCAATTTCGGATTCAATATTTGCTATTTCCTCTGCAGATAGTTCTAATGGCAGATTTGTTTTTTTAATTACCTTTTTTATTTTTTTAAATACCTTCTTAGGGGGCTCAGGAGTGTTGTGCCGAATCAAAAATGAACCGATGATTCCTCTAACATCTGAATTTAGAGAAATCTTTGCAAATAAACACATTTCGGTTAGTGTTCGCAGCTGTTTTTGTTGAAGAATTTTGTCTGCTTCGATGAAATCGTTTATCAGCTTCTTCTTTTCGCCATAGCTTCTATCTAGTGCAGTGCGACCACTACTGTCTTTTGCCAGAACATCGATATTTGGCAAACCTAAAAGAAAGTCAAGATAAATAGAATCACACCGCCCAGAAGACGCTTTCATCAACAAAGTTGTACCCTCCGCACCTCTGTAATTTATATTGACCAGTGAAGGGCATTTAAGATAATTTATCCATCTACTAAATGATTCTGTTCGTTTTTCATTACCACTACCCAACGAATTCATCCACGCAACATTTATATATTTTTGCAGATTTTGAGGAGCAAGATATGATACTACATCAATGCGGCCATTCTGTACCGCCATACCAAACAATGATTTTTTATCCGGAATCAATTCTAGCCCCGCTGCTT
>Ga0136644_10001952_pt1 | contig 16033 bp, 15 predicted proteins | sample C_130820_EF_Meta_FD_94780 | JGI IMG/M metagenome (GOLD analysis project Ga0136644, IMG submission 94780) | Freshwater microbial communities from Lake Croche, Canada to study carbon cycling - C_130820_EF_MetaG (v2) (version 2) | ecosystem: Environmental > Aquatic > Freshwater > Lake | place... | reverse complement strand
GAGCAAGATGTCGACCTTCACCACGTCAGAGGTGCGAAACTCTTTGAACTCATAGTCCATCGACGCATAGCCACGGCTGACCGATTTGAGCTTATCAAAGAAGTCGAGCACGATTTCACCCAAGGGCATGTCGTAGGTCAGCATGACTTGGCGACCGTGGTAGGCCATGTTGAGCTGCACACCGCGCTTTTGATTGGCCAGCGTCATGACCGCCCCCACATAGTCTTGCGGCATGTACAGGTGCACGGTGACGATGGGTTCGCGGATTTCTTGCATCTTGCCCTGGTCGGGCATCTTGGCGGGGTTTTCCACCAACACGACTTCGCCATCGGGCTTGACCACTTGGTACACCACGCTGGGGGCGGTGGTGATGAGGTCTTGGTCGAACTCACGCTCGAGCCGCTCTTGCACGATCTCCATGTGCAACAGACCCAAGAAGCCGCAACGAAAACCAAAGCCCAGCGCTTGCGACACTTCGGGTTCGTAGTGCAAAGAAGAGTCGTTGAGCTTGAGCTTTTCCAGCGCGTCGCGCAGGGCGTCGTATTGGTTGGCTTCGGTGGGGTACAAGCCCGCAAACACTTGCGGCTGAATTTCTTTGAAGCCTGGCAAAGCTTGCTCGGCAGGCCCTAAATTGTTGGGGAGCTTCTTTTCCAAGGTGATGGTGTCGCCCACCTTGGCGGCTTGCAGCTCTTTGATGCCCGCGATGATGTAGCCCACCTGGCCCGCTTCGAGCGACTCACGGGTCTCGTTGGCCGGTGTAAATACACCCAAGTTGTCGGCGTTGTAGACCGCGTGGGTGGCCATCATCTTGAAGCGCTCGCCCTTGCCCAAGCGGCCGTCAACCACGCGCACGAGCATGACGACGCCCACATAGGTGTCGAACCAGCTGTCCACGATCATGGCGCGCAAGGGCGCATTCGGATTGCCTTTCGGTGGCGGGATCTTGGCCACCACGGCTTCGAGGATCTCTTCGATACCCATGCCGGTTTTGGCAGAGCATGGGATGGCGTCGGTGGCATCGATGCCGATGACGTCTTCAATTTCAGCTTTGGCGTTCTCGGGGTCTGCCTGAGGCAAATCCATCTTGTTGAGCACCGGCACCACTTCCACACCGAGGTCCAGCGCCGTGTAGCAATTGGCGACGGTTTGTGCCTCAACCCCTTGGCTGGCATCCACCACCAAGAGCGCGCCCTCGCAAGCAGACAGTGAGCGCGAGACTTCGTAAGAAAAGTCGACGTGCCCCGGTGTGTCGATCAGATTCAGGTTGTAAACCTGTCCATCTTTGGCCTTGTAGTGCAGCGCAGCGGTCTGCGCTTTGATGGTTATCCCACGCTCTTTTTCAATGTCCATCGAGTCGAGCACTTGCGCCTGCATGTCCCGCTCTTCGAGTCCACCGCAACGCTGAATCAGGCGGTCTGCCAAGGTGGATTTGCCGTGATCGATGTGCGCAATGATCGAGAAGTTTCTGATGTGGTTCATCAAGGGAGACACTTAAGTGATTGAATTCAAAGGGTAGAAGACATGAAAAAAGGGCGCGTCAGATGCTGACGCGCCCAGAACCAACAAGCAATGGCAACTGCGATAGTTGGGACTTCATTGTAGGCAAAAAGTCGAAAACGCACAGCGACTCAGATGCTGGAACGGGTACGTTGCAGGCTAACAACATTAACTTATTCACAACTTATCAACATTTTGGCTGGAGGGTTTATGGGACAACTTGTGGGTGAACTGTGGAGCACCTGTGGAGCTTGTGTACCGATCCCATATCGTGGATTTTTGATGTTGCGATATATCGCAAAAGCACTTTCGAAGCCTCAATTCTATACAAAAAGTGCTTGAGTGATTTGATTTAAGTTAGCAAGCACAAACAAACTAATGGGTTTTGGTTTTGAAAAATATTTTTACCCATGCGGGCTTGAGGTCGCATCAGCCCCAAACCCGACTGAGGCTTAGGGGCTTAACGCTGTGGACGTATCACGGTGTATTGAGCCCATTCACCCCGGCGAATCAAGAGGCTGACAGGTTTGCTGCGATCAAGCTTGGCGACCAAACCTTCAAACACCTTGACAGAGGGTGTTTCAGCATTTGCCAACGCCAAAATCACATCGCCTTCTTGAATGCCGGCGCGAGCGGCCAGTTCTGTCACAACATCCACACGGACGCCCCCCTGAAGTTTGAGCTCTTTCTTTTGCGCCTCCGTGAGGTCGCTCACAGTCAAGCCCAACACCTTGGTCGACAAAGAAGCCGCAGGCTTTTCAGCAGGTGCAGGTGCTTTTTTAGCAGGCTTTTCGGCCTCGACCTCGCCCACTGTGATGGACACATCGCGCGTAGCGCCTCGACGCCAAATTTGCATCGCACTGCGGGTGCCGGGTTTGGTAGCGCCGACGATGCGCGGCAAGTCGCTGGATTTTTCAATTGCCTTGCCGTCAAAGCGCAAGATGATGTCGCCTGCTTCCAGACCTGCTTTTTCGGCGGGGGACCCTTGCTCCACGCCCCTGACCAAGGCGCCTTGCGCTTTGGCTAGGCCCAACGATTCAGCCACGTCTTTGCTGACTTGGTCAATTTGTACGCCCAAGCGGCCCCGTTGCACGCGCCCGGTCGCGCGGAGTTGGTCGCTCACGCGAACCGCCTCGTCAATGGGAATGGCAAAGGAGATACCCATGAAACCACCTGAACGTGAGTAGATTTGGCTGTTGATGCCCACCACCTCACCTCGCATATTGATCAAAGGTCCGCCTGAATTGCCCGGGTTGATGGCCACATCGGTTTGAATGAACGGCAAGTAGTCGCCTGTGTCGCGCTGTTTGGCGCTGACGATGCCAGCTGTCACGGTGTTATCAAGGCCAAAGGGAGACCCGATGGCCATGACCCACTCACCCACTTTAAGTCGACTCACATCACCCACCTTCACAGCCGGCAATCCGGTGGCTTCGATCTTGACCACAGCCACATCGGTTCGCTTATCAGCCCCCACGATTCGGGCTTTGAACTCCCGCTTATCGGGTAGCGTGACGATGACTTGATCGGCACCATCCACCACGTGGGCATTGGTCATGACAAAGCCATCGCTGGACAAAATGAAGCCCGATCCCACACCGCGTGGTTGCTCTTCTTCAGGTTGCTGCTGGCGGTTGGGTCGTTGTTGTCTGGGCTGATTAGGGCTAGGCATTGGCACGCCAAAAAAGCGACGGAAGAACTCTTGCATCTCGTCGTCTGGCGCGTTGTTTTGCTCACCGCGTGCGGCGGTCTTCTCTAAGGTTCGGATATTGACCACAGAGGGCCCAACCTGCTCCACCAAATCCGTGAAGTCAGGCAAGGTGCGAACGGATTGTGCTACGGCCGGTGCAGGAATAAACAGCGTCATTCCCCCGGCTAAAAAACTGCCAATCAGGACAACGATGGAGAGGTAAGGTTTGAAGGTCATACAAATTCTCTTTCAGGAGAGGGACACACGACTGTAAAGCGCACGGCGCAGATTTTGCCAATTGGTGGGGTCAGCAGAATGGCTAAGCCATAGCCAGCGACTCTTCCACAGAGGGCTAGCAGGTGAGGGCAACCACTGCAAAAGCAAGGTGTGCTGCAGATCTAACGCAACGCAAACCGGGGTTCCAAGTTGCAAATTGACACCGTCACGGTCCAGCACGCACCACACCTGCCCATCCCAGACCAATGAAGCGCCAGCAGAAAAGACGCAACGCCATCCCCACCCAACAAACACCATGCCAAGTACAAAGGCCATGCACCATGCCCAAGAGACTGACTGATGCCATGCCCAAAGCACCAAGACACCCGCCATCCAAAGGCCTAACAAGCCCAGCAGTCCCTTTGCAAAAGCACAGCGCCCCACCGGATAAGCAACCGATGGGGCGTTGTACATGGCTGTGGATCAAACGCGCTTGAAAACCAGCGCACCGTTGGTGCCACCGAATCCAAAATTATTCTTCAAGGCGACATCAATTTTCATATCGCGCGCCACATTGGCACAGTAGTCCAAATCACAGTCGGGATCTTGGTTGAAGAGATTGATGGTGGGTGGGCTCTTTTGATGGTGGATCGCCAACACGGTGAACACACTCTCCACTCCTCCAGCACCTCCCAGCAGGTGGCCCGTCATCGACTTGGTCGAGTTGACCACCACCTTTTTGGCATGATCGCCCAAGGCAGCCTTGATGGCGTTGGTCTCGTTGACATCACCCAGCGGCGTAGATGTGCCATGCGCGTTCAAGTAATCGACCTGATCGGCGGACATGTGTGCATTGTTGAGTGCGCTGAGCATGGCGCGGCGAGGACCGTCCATGTTGGGCGCCGTCATGTGGCCCGCATCGGCACTCAATCCATAACCACCTAACTCAGCATAAATCTTGGCGCCGCGCTTCTTAGCATGCTCGTACTCTTCAAGAACCAAGACGCCAGCACCTTCGCCCAACACAAATCCATCGCGATCGCGATCCCAGGGACGCGAAGCGGTCGTGGGGTCGTCATTCCGTGTTGACAGTGCACGCATGGAGGCAAAACCTCCTACGCCCAAAGGAGAAATGCACCCTTCAGAACCCCCTGCAATCATCACGTCGGCGTCCCCATATTCAATGTGACGACCAGCTTCGCCAATGCTGTGCAAGCCCGTGGTGCAGGCCGTGACCACCGCTAAATTCGGGCCTTTGAAGCCAAAACGCATGGACACATGCCCAGAAATCATATTGATGATGGATGCAGGCACAAAGAAGGGCGAAATTCGCCGTGGGCCTTTGGCCAACAGCTCGTTGTGCATGTCTTCGATGAGCGGCAATCCGCCGATGCCAGAACCGATCACAACCCCAATGCGGGTCGCTTCCTCTTCGCCCAAGGCTTCGCCCGTCGACAAACCTGAATCATGCACTGCTTGAATTGCAGCCGCCACACCGTAATGGATGAACTTATCCATCGCACGCGCCTCTTTCGGTGGGATGTATTGATCAAGGTCTAAATCTTTGACTTCACCGGCGAAATGGCAGTTGATCCCAGACGCATCAAAACGTGTGATGTTGCCAATGCCAGATTTGCCAGCCAAAAGATTGGCCCAGGCGTCAGCCACCGTGTTTCCCACAGGGCTGATGCATCCCAGACCGGTCACGACGACGCGACGACGGCTCATGCGAAGGTTCCTATAAATTAGGCTTTTTTGTGCGTCAACGCGTAATCAATCGCGTTTTGCACAGTGGTGATTTTTTCGGCATCTTCGTCTGGAATTTCAATGCCAAACTCGTCTTCTAATGCCATCACCAATTCCACGGTGTCCAAGGAGTCGGCACCCAAATCAGCCACAAAGGCTTTTTCGCTGGTGACTTGTGACTCTTCCACGCCAAGTTGTTCGGCAATGATTTTTTTGACACGTGCTTCGATATCGCTCATGGGGTCCCTCAGAGGGTTGTGAATAAGTCCGCAATTTTAACCGGGCGGACACACCGTTTTGAATCTACGGGTTTGAGCTTCTCAAACCATGAACATGCCGCCATTGACATGCAACTCTTGCCCAGTCACATAGGCCGCATGGGCACTGGCCAAATAGGCCACCGCGTGCGCCACGTCCGAGGGTTTGCCCAAGTGTCCCAAGGGAATTTGGGACAACAAGGCTTTTTGTTGTTCTTCTGGCAAAGCAGCCGTCATGTCGGTTTCGATGAAGCCTGGGGCCACGCAGTTGACCGTGATGTTGCGACTGCCCAGCTCCCTGGCCAATGCACGGGTCATACCCGCCACACCTGCTTTGGCTGCTGCGTAATTGGCTTGGCCAGGATTACCTGACGCGCCCACCACACTGGTGATGTTGATGATGCGGCCATAGCGCTGCTTCATCATGGGCCGAATCACGGCACGCGACATACGAAAGACAGCTTTGAGGTTGGTGTCGAGCACCGCGTCCCAATCGTCGTCTTTCAGGCGCATGGCCAACATATCGCGGGTAATCCCCGCGTTATTGACAAGCACATGCAAGCCCCCGTGCTGCTGGACGATGGCATCTAACAAAGACTCAATCGCAGCGCCATCGTTCACGTTCAAGTGCGCACCTTTGCAGCCAGGAAAGGCTGACAAGGTTTGAGTGATCTTGTGGGCGCCCTCATCCGTGGTGGCTGTGCCAATGACACAAAACCCTTGCTGGGCCAACAAGTGGGCAATGGCTGCGCCAATGCCGCGCGTTGCGCCCGTGACCAAGGCCACTTGCACAGTTGATTTTGTTTCACTCATCTCACTTATCCTTCTCAGACATGGTCAGGCCAACGCAGTTTTGACTTCAGACAAAGAAGTCGGATCCAACAAAGACATGCCCGTCAATTCGACGTCGATGCGCTTGGTCATGCCAGCGAGCACTTTGCCTGGCCCGCATTCCACCAAGGTCGAAATGCCCCGGGCTTTGATGGCCGCCACACACTCGACCCAGCGCACTGGACCAAATGCTTGTCGGTACAAGGCGTTGCGAATCAAATCGGCATCGGTTTCGACGCGAACATCGATGTTGTTGAGCACCGGAATTTGAGGCGCACCGAAAACGGTGGTCGCCATTTTTTCTTTGAGTCTCTCAGCGGCTGGCTTCATCAAGCTGGAGTGAAAAGGTGCAGACACCGGCAACGGCAAGGCACGTTTGGCGCCGTTGGTCTTGAGTACTTCACAGGCTTTCTCAACGGCAGCTTTGCTGCCCGCAATCACTGTCTGACCAGGGTCGTTGAAGTTCACCGCCTCGACCACCTCGGCCGAACCGGATACAAAACTTGCTTGCGCTTGAGCGCAACCCGCGATCACCTGAGCAGCCTCTAATCCCAAAATGGCAGCCATGGCGCCCGTTCCCACCGGCACAGCATCTTGCATGGCTTGGGCTCTGAAACGTACCAAGGGAGCAGCTTGCGCAAGGGTCAGCACCCCCGAAGCCACCAAAGCCGAGTACTCACCCAAAGAGTGACCTGCAACAACAGAAGGGATAGCGCCACCTTCCGCCAACCACACACGGTAAACAGCCACAGCTGCCACCAACATCACGGGCTGGGTGTTGGTGGTCAGCGCCAAGGCCTCTTTAGGCCCCTCATGGATCAACTTGGCAATGTCTTCGCCCAAGGCATCTGATGCTTCTGCCAAGGTCTGAAGGACCACTGGATGGTCACCCCAGACATCCAACATGCCCACAGACTGAGAGCCTTGACCCGGAAAAACAAATGCAAATGGTTTCATAACGTATTCGGTTGCTAAGACCCACCCTTGTGGGCGGGAAGTTAGAGCTTGAGCAGCACAGCGCCCCAAGTAAAACCGCCACCCACGCCCTCCAGCATGAGCGTTTGCCCCGGCTTGACTTGACCACTTCGCACCGCGTCATCCAAAGCCAGGGGGATAGATGCGGCGGAGGTGTTGCCGTGGTTGTGGACCGTCAACACCACTTTGTCCATCGACAGCTTGAGCTTTTTGGCCGTACTTTGGATGATGCGTATATTGGCCTGGTGGGGAATCAGCCAATCGATGTCACTGTCTTGCAAGTTCGCCTTGGTCAATGCTGCGCGTGCAGCGCCCTCGAGCAAACCCACAGCCAGCTTGAAAACCGCCTGGCCATCCATTTTGAGCACGGGGTCACCCAACACCTCGCCGCCACGGACGTGGCCAGGCACACACAAAATGCCCACGTGCTTGCCATCGGCATGGATATCTGTTGCCAAGATTCCGGGTTGATCCGAGGCCTCTAGCACCACCGCACCCGCGCCGTCACCAAATAACACGCAAGTGGTGCGGTCTTTGAAATCCAGAATGCGCGAGAAAACTTCGGCACCTACAACCAAAGCCCGTTTGGCTGAGCCTGCACGGATCATGGCGTCGGCAATCGTCAGTGCGTAAATGAAACCACTGCATACGGCCTGCACATCAAATGCCGGTGCACCAGCAATACCAGCGGCGGCCTCGTCGAGCTGCGCCAATTTATGCTGCAAGATGCAAGCGGTCGAGGGAAACACCATGTCTGGCGTCGAGGTCGCCACAATGATCAAGTCAATGTCTTGTGGGCCACGACCAGCAGCAGCCAGCGCGTTCTTCGCCGCCTCGAAGGCCAAGTCGCTGCTACCTGTCTCAGGGGCGGCAAAGTGGCGTGCATGAATTCCTGTGCGTTCCACGATCCATTGGTCTGAAGACTCAACGCCTTGGCTAGCCAATTCCGCCACCAAATCTGCATTGGTTAACCGGCGAGGAGGGAGAAAGCTTCCTGTGCCGGTAATTCGGGAAAAAAGAGTCATCAATCTGGAGGCTCAGACTGTGGCAGGAGCCGATTGCGCCAGCGCCAGCAAAGGGGCAGCATGGGCAATGCGCGAGCGCACACGTTCGAGCAAGTTGTGGTGGGCCGCATCATACGCCCGGTTCAATGCGGTCTCAAAAGCCACCTCGTCGGCAGATCCGTGACTCTTGAAGACAATGCCATTGAGGCCCAACAGCGCTGCGCCGTTGTAGCGCCGATGATCCACCTTGTCCTTGAAATCAGATAAGACGGGATAGGAGAAAATGGCTGCGATTTTGGTGAAGATATTGCGAGTAAAAGCATTTTTAAGCGTCTCACTGATCTTATGAGCCAAGCCTTCGCTCGCTTTAAGGGCCACATTGCCGACAAAACCATCGCACACGATCAAGTCAACCGTGCCTTGGTAAATATCGTGACCTTCGACATTCCCAAAAAAGTTCAAATCGCCGGAGTTAGAAGCATTTCGCAGCAATTCAGCTGTTTTTTTGATAATTTCATTGCCTTTTATCGCTTCTTCACCAATATTCAAAAGGCCCACCGAGGGGCTCTCGATGTCATCCAGAACCGACACCAAGGCTGAGCCCATTACCGCGAACTGAAGCAAGTGGTCAGGCGTGCAATCAACGTTCGCCCCCAAATCGAGCATGGTGGTGCCGCCACCCTTGAAATTGGGCATGCGTCCGGCAATCGCAGGACGGTCAATGCCCTCAATGGTTTTGAGCACATACCGTGCAATCGCCATCAGAGCGCCGGTGTTGCCGGCAGAAACCACCGCCTGGGCTTCACCCAATTTGATTTGTTCAATCGCCACCCGCATGGAGGAGTCTTTTTTGCGTCGCATGGCGACCTCGACTGGGTCATCCATGGAGACCACCTCCGTGGCGGGCACAACCCGAGCACGCGGATGTGCAAATGAGGACAAGGCCGATGACTGGCCAACCAACAGCAAACGGGCGTCTGGGTGTGTCTCTAAAAACCGACGGCAAGCGGCAAGCGTGACACGCGGGCCGTGGTCGCCACCCATGCAGTCAACAGACACAGTGATCATGCGTGGTCTCGTGAAAAAAACAAAAGCCCGGGGCGCTTACAGAGCCACGGGCTGATGCATGCCAGAGTCAATCAGGCTTCTGACTTGCTTTTGAGCACTTTGCGGCCACGGTAAAACCCGGTGGGGCTGATGTGGTGACGCAAGTGGGTTTCGCCCGTGGTTGGCTCAACGGCGGTACCCGGCACGTTCAAGGCATTGTGTGAACGGTGCATGCCGCGCTTGGAGGGAGATTTTTTGTTTTGCTGGACAGCCATGGCCGGCTCCTAGACGTAAAAGGGTGTTGATCATGTGGCCACAAACCAACCTAGGCCAGCGTGACACGAAGCCTGCGATTATAGACCAAGTCAAGGATTTTCAGTCTTTGCGTGTCCGCAGTGCTGCCAAAGCTGCAAACGGGTGAGGCTTCTCGTCGTCGCCCCCCTCCGCTTGATCGAATGAAGTTGGTGCATGCTCACTTTCGCAATTCTCGTGCATAGGCACGATAGGAAGAGCCATGAGTAACTCGTCCTCGACCAATTCCAAGACATCCAAGTCATGGCTGAGCACCAGCAAATCCTCCGCCGACTCATCATCTTCAGCCAAGGCCGTTGCCTCGTCGGCCACGAAACGGAATTCCTGGCTGACGTTCAGGCTCAAATCAACCACGCCTAGGCAGCGCTGACAGGTCACAGGCACGACCGCCTGTGCGCTCAGATGCAGCCAAGCCGACTGCCCGCCCGAAGCCGAGGGCTGCATCGATCCCTGGACCGACCATGCCACCTCACCCGTCACCTCGCCCACACAGTCTTGTGACAAACGCCTGAACTGACCCAGCGGTGTTTGCTCGGTCAAATGTGTCTGTGCTTTCGCAAAGGGTTTGACATCGATGCGTGGCGTGGGGGAATGCGTGTCCATGAAAGGCAGTGTAAGAGAATCCAAGCTATGCCCATCTCTCCTCGAACACTGATCCTAGGCTCCACCTCGCGCTACCGCCACGAACTGCTGAGTCGCTTGCGCTTGCCCTTTGACGTCGTCGCACCTCAAGTCGACGAAACGCCTCTCCCCCTTGAAACGCCCCGCGCTTTGGCGTGTCGCTTGGCCTTGGCCAAAGCACAGGCCGTGGCTTACTTGCACCCTCAAGCCGTTGTGATTGGGTCTGACCAAGTGGCCGATCTTGCGGGCGAGCCTCTGGGCAAGCCTGGAAACCACGCACGTGCGGTCGAGCAGTTGCAGCGCATGCGCGGGCAAACCGTGGTGTTTCAAACCGCGGTCGCCGTGGTCTGCCTGTCCTCGGGGTTCGAACAGTGTGAGTTGGCGTCGGTGAAAGTGCAGTTTCGTGACTTGAGCGATGCAGAAATAGAAGCCTATTTGTTGGCTGAACAGCCCTACGACTGCGCGGGCAGCGCCAAAAGCGAAGGACTGGGCATCAGCTTGCTCGAGGCCATTGACAACGACGATCCCACAGCCTTGGTCGGATTGCCCCTGAGTCGCACCTGCCGCATGCTGCGGTCAGCTGGTGTGCACATGCTATGACGACCCAAGCCGCTCTTGGCACCTTGTATGTGGTGCCCACTCCGCTCGATTTTGGGTGCGACACAGAAACCCCGATCGCCGAGGTGCTACCGCAGGAAACCTTGCGCGTGGCCAGCCAAGTCGGCCACTGGACCACCGAGAACGCCAAAAGCACCCGCGCTTTTTTAAAACGCGTGGATCCCACATACCCTTTGGCGCAGCCCATTCAACAACTCACCATCACCGAGTTGCCCCGCGAAGTCCATAAAAAGGGGGACCATGCAGGGGAATTCGATGCCAAGCCGATGTTGAAAGCAGCCTTGGCTGGCCTCGACATGGCCTTGGTCAGCGAAGCGGGCATGCCGGCCGTGGCAGACCCCGGATCGTCGGTGGTGCGCGCCGCCCACGATCTAGGACTGCGCGTTGTGCCATTGGTGGGCCCCGTGTCCCTGCTGCTGGCACTCGCAGCAAGCGGATTGAATGGACAAAACTTCGCCTTCGTGGGTTACTTGCCCCAAGACGCCGCGGCGCGCACCCAACGCTTGCGCGAGCTTGAGACCTTGGCACTCAAAACCGGCCAAACCCAACTGTTCATTGAGACCCCTTACCGCAATCAAGCGCTGTGGGACGCCTTGCTGAAAGGTCTGCAAAGCAACACGCGGTTGGCGCGCGCGAGTGGCTTGACACTGGCCAGCATGGCCGTGGGTTGCCACAGCGTGCAAGCGTGGCGCAAGCAGCCCAGCAGCGTCTCAAGTCAACCCACGGTATTTGCCATCGGCAAATAAAAAGGCTCCCGCAGGAGCCTCTTTGCAAACTTAAGAGCCAGTCAGCGCAAGGGTTGCAGCCGTTGCAGTGCATGCACCGCACCCTCGCCAATCGCTGCACCGAAGCGCTTGGCCAATCGCTCGGCCACGTTGTCGTGGCGGGTGTAGTCAATGATGTCTTCGGCTTTGACAATCTCACGCGCCACAAAGTCCAAGTTGCCCAAGCCATCGGCCAACCCCAGATCCACCGCTTGTTGACCGCTCCAAAACAAACCACTGAACAACTCTGGCGTTTCTTTCAGTCGCTTGCCACGTCCCTCACGCACCACTTGAATGAACTGCTGATGGATTTGATCCAACAACGTTTGCGCGTGCGCGCGCTGATGCTTGGTCTGAGGGCTGAAGGGGTCGAGAAAGCCTTTGTTTTCACCCGCCGTCATCAAGCGGCGCTCAACCCCTAACTTGTCCATCAAACCGGTGAAGCCAAAGCCATCCATCAACACGCCAATGCTGCCCACGATGCTGGCCTTGTCGACGTAAATTTCATCCGCAGCCACGGCAATGTAATAGGCCGCCGAGGCACATGACTCTTCCACCACGGCATACACAGGCTTGTTGTGCTTTTTCTTCAAACGACGAATTTCGTCATTGATGATGCCCGCTTGCACAGGGCTGCCGCCGGGCGAGTTGATCAACAAGACCACGGCTTGCGAACCGTCGTCTTCAAACGCCGTACGCAACGCCGTCACGATCCATTCGGCGCTGGCGTCAGCCCCGTCGGCGATTTCGCCTTTGATTTCTACCACTGCGGTATGGGGCTGGCTGGGGCTGGTGCCGCCCATCCCACCTTTGTGCAGGCCCGCCCAAAACACGGCCACGGCCAAAACCAACCAAGCGAGACGAAAAAAGATGCGCCAGCGGCGTGCAGCCCGCTGCTCAGCCAAGGTGGCAAACGCCAGGCGCTCCAGCGCTTCTCGCTCCCAAGTCGCCTTGGGTTGCGAGGGTTCAGGCGTGAATTCAGTGAAATAAGGCTCAGACATGACGGCTTCTTTTTGAAAAATAAATCAGAACTCAGAACAAAAATTCAATGGGTTTGAGGTTGTAAGCAGTATGCCAGTGCACCACGCCATCAAGCTCCGTGAGGTCAATCTTCACCAGTCCACCCCGGCATGGACCGCCGGCACACTGCCCGGTGTCGGGTGCATATGCAGCGCCATGTGTGGCGCACAACAACCACGCTCCGGTGTCATCAAACAAGCGGTTGGGCTGAAAGTCCATCTCCATCGCCACATGGCTGCATCGGTTGAGATAGGCATGTGCTCGGCCCTGAAAGCGCACCGCAAACGCACGACATGTTTGCCCGGCATACACCACATCGAACGGCACGGCCAGACCGCCCTCGGCCAAATCAGCGCTTTGACAAAGCGCCAGTTGTGCGGGGATGTGCGGCTCAGGCATGGGCCAACAACCAAGCGTGCAAATCCCTCACCGAATGCGCCACAAAGCGCGGTTTCAAGGGCTCAAATTGATCGTGCGCATGCGCGCCATAACTCACCCCCACACTGGCGCACCCGGCGTTGAGAGCCATCTGCAAATCATGGGTGGTGTCACCCACCATCAAGGTGCGCTCCGGCTCGACGCCGAATTCACGCATCAACTCCAGCAACATCAGGGGATGGGGTTTGCCTGCGGTCTCGTCGGCAGTGCGCGAGCCATCAAACACGCCTTTCAACTCAGACGAATGCAGTGCTTCGTCCAAGCCGTGGCGGCTTTTACCCGTGGCGACCGTCACCCAGTGGTGGCGCTCACGCAAGGCGTTGAGCATCGGCAACACCCCCTCAAACAAGGCAAGGTCGTCCTTGTGTCGAACATAGTGATGGCGGTAGCGTTCATTGAGCTGTGGGTACTTGTCCTTGGGCACATCTGGAGCCGCATGGGCCAAGGCGGGCATCAAAGCCATGCCGATCACATACGACGCGGCCTCGTCGCTGGGTTTGGCGCCGCCCACATCCACCACCGCCAGCTGAATACAGCGTGTGATGATTTGGGTGGAGTCAAACAAGGTGCCGTCCCAATCGAAGGCAATCAAATCAAATTGACGGGGTCGCAAGGTCATAGGCCTCAAAAGTCTTGGGGTTTGGATTGAATCGGCGGCTGGATTGAATCCACGAACTGCTGCAGCTCAGCCGGCAAAGGCGCTTGCAAACTGATCGGACGCCCACTTTGCGGATGCTGGAACTTGAGCTGCCAGGCATGCAAAAACATGCGCTTGAGCCCTAACTTTTGCAGCTGCTTGTTGTGCTCAAAGTCGCCGTATTTGTCGTCGCCCGCAATCGGGTGGCCTTGACTGGCCAAGTGCACGCGTATTTGGTGGGTGCGGCCTGTCTTGATGGTCACTTCCAACAAGCTGTAAGGACCCACCGTGCGGGCCACGCGCACCAAGGTGATGGAACGCATGCCGTTGGGGTCGTCCTTGCCCACCACTTTGACGCGACGCTCTCCCTCGCCCTCGCCTTTTTCAACCATGTATTTGTGCAACGGAGAGTCGATCACTTTTTTGTTCGAAGGCCACAAACCCAGCACCAAGGCCAAATACGTCTTGCCGGTTTCACGCTCACGGAACTGATCTTGCAGGTGTTTGAGCGCGCTGCGCTTTTTGGCCACCAACAACACGCCCGAGGTTTCGCGGTCCAGTCGATGCACCAATTCCAAGTTCAAGCTGGCTGGACGGGCCCGCCGCAATTGCTCAATCACGCCAAAGCTGACCCCGCTGCCGCCGTGCACGGCCACGCCCGCAGGCTTGTCGATGGCGATCAAGGACTCATCTTCCATCAACACCGGAAACTCCCGCGCGGGCGCTGGGTTGTCTGCCTTGGCGGCCACTTGGGCCGAAATGCGCACCGGGGGCAGACGCACCAAATCGCCCACCACCACCCGTTGGTCGGCCGATGCGCGGCCTTTGTTCACCCGCACTTCGCCAGAGCGGATGATTCGGTAGACATGGGTTTTTGGAACGCCTTTGAGATGACGGATCAAAAAATTATCCAAGCGCTGACCCGCTGACTCTTCGTCAACAGCGAGGGTTTTCACCGAGGGTGCGTTGGCAGCGTCGGCTGCCTCTATAATGTTCTTCACCAGCGATTTGTTCTAAGTGCTTGATTTAACTGAGATTAGAGCACGGACCAACAAACGCGGTGAGGTCGATGCCCCTTTTGTGCCTGCGACGCAGACCCAGTACCCAAGAGACTGGATGGCGCGCACCCCAAGAGATGAGCCGATGCTCAGAAAACACTGAAACGGAATACCCCCAGTTGCTGAAGCTCAGAAAGGCTTCAACAACGGATCACAGCGAGAAGCAAACCCCATGGTTTTGGTAATGATGATGTTGGAACTCTGCACGCCATGGCTTTGGCCATTGCACGCGCGCAGCGTTGCCCGCATTGCCAAGGACCTGCGGCCAAGCCCTGCCCCACGTGCGCCAGCTTTTTTCATGGCACACCCAAGGCCCGGTTCACGACTCGCCCCCATCCACGCGCCCAACCACCGCCGCCCGCGCTAAAGCGCGAACGGCTGCGGTTTCAGCGGCTTGTTCCATTCGTTTTCTGACGTTCGTTCCGGCATCGTTGGCCCGTCATGGGCCTGTGATGATTTGAAACGTAAAGGAATGCATCATGAAACGGATGCTGATCAATGCAACCCAGTCGGAAGAGCGCCGCCTGGCCATCGTCGATGGACAAAAACTGCTCGACTACGAAATCGAAATTGAAGGCCGCGAACAGCGCAAAGGCAACATTTACAAAGCCATCGTGACGCGCGTCGAGCCATCGCTCGAAGCCTGCTTTGTGGATTACGGCGAAGACCGTCACGGCTTTTTGCCGTTCAAGGAAATTTCCAAGCAATACTTCGCCCAAGGCGTCTCGGTCAGCCAAGCGCGCATCCAAGACGTGATCCGCGAAGGCCAAGAGCTGCTGGTTCAGGTGGAAAAAGAAGAGCGTGGCAACAAGGGCGCGGCCCTCACCACCTTCGTCTCCCTGGCGGGTCGCTATGTGGTGCTGATGCCCAACAACCCACGCGGCGGCGGCGTCAGTCGGCGCATCGAGGGCGACGACCGTGCCGAGCTCAAAGAAGCCATGGACCAGTTGGAATACCCCAACGGCATGTCCATCATTGCCCGCACCGCAGGGATTGGGCGCACCGCGCCTGAGCTTCAATGGGACTTGAACTACCTGCTCAAGTTGTGGACCGCCATCGACGGCGCCAGCAAAACCAAAGGCGCGTTCCTGATTTACCAAGAATCGAGCTTGGTGATTCGCGCCATCCGCGACTACTTCAACAACGACATCGGTGACATCCTGATCGACACCGACGACATCTACGACCAAGCGCAGCAGTTCATGGCGCACGTCATGCCCGAGCATGCCGCGCGTGTGAAACGCTACCGCGACGACACGCCGCTGTTCAGCCGTTTCCAAATCGAACACCAAATCGAATCCG
>Ga0136644_10001951_pt1 | contig 16048 bp, 17 predicted proteins | sample C_130820_EF_Meta_FD_94780 | JGI IMG/M metagenome (GOLD analysis project Ga0136644, IMG submission 94780) | Freshwater microbial communities from Lake Croche, Canada to study carbon cycling - C_130820_EF_MetaG (v2) (version 2) | ecosystem: Environmental > Aquatic > Freshwater > Lake | place... | reverse complement strand
TTATTTTTTTTATTTTTTTTATTTGTTTTTTTAAATTTTTTATTAATTTTATTATAATTGTCTCCTGTAGATAATAAAATATCTTCGGGCATATCTTGAGGCATATCTTTGGGCATATCTTGAGGCATATCTTCGGGAATATTTTCGGGCATATCTTGAGGCATATCTTCAGGCATAAGTTTATCAGGAAACAACGTAGAACAAATAAGTATTGCATCTAATATATATTCATCCATTGTCATTTTTAGTTCATTTAAACGATCTTCATTTGGAATTTTTATTAATGCTAATTCATGATTTTCTCTTAAAACAGGAATCAATTCATCAAACTTAAAGTTTTTTAAATTTTTATATTCATCATTTTTATCATATTTTTGTAATAAATCCTCATCTTGAAGTAATAATTTAGCTCTCTCTATAAAAAAATTTTGCTCTGTTTCCAATTTATCCAAAAAATTTATATCTCTAGGACTATCATCATCAGGATCCATTTTTATATAATATAAATTTATTTTATTTTTATATGAAATTCTATTAAATCCATATCAGACACCTTTTATATACGCTAACTCTACCTAAAGTTTACGTGGGCAGAATTATGATATATAAATCTGCAATTGAAATATTAAAAGGTTTAAGCCATTGAAGAATTAAATGGGGCTTCTTATTAGATTTTAATTCTGCAATGATGATATATCAAAAAACGATTTGAAATGACGCCCTAAATGGGGTCCCATTTTAAATATTCACTTGTATAAATAAATTTTTTGATAAGTTTTAATTTGCGGATAATTACAATCCGCTTAAAATCACTGTCGCGGATAATTACAATCCGCTTAAAATCACTGTCGCGGATAATTACAATCCGCTTACACCTCGAACGGTTTGTGTCATTGTTCTTGATATATTCAATTCATCATGTGGTTGGGTTGCTGAAACGTATGTTTGTAAACTATCTGGTTCATCTCTCATATAGTCCGCGACTTGCGTTTCATCGATTCCTTGGTGTTCATCATCTTCATCGCAATAAGTATCTTGGTCTCTATTAATACTAGATTGTCTTCCAATAAATCCATTATTTACATAATAATCTTCTTTTTCATCATAATTATTTAATTCATGTGTTCCTGCGCGATATGACATTTCCCTAGCATGAGCACGTTGTCTCATAACTGTAAATGTAGCAGATGATTCTCTACCTATAGTTTTATACGATGTATACACATCATCACAAAGTATTTTCATAAAGACATCATCCTGTAAATCATTCTCTGTGATAAATTTTTTGAGTTTCCTATAGAATACTTGAATCTCATGTTCGTATTTTTTGATTTTATCACCATTATCTAATATATTTCGTCTAGAAGAATATAACTCGATACACTCATATAGGAATTGCTGTGTTACTTGTTTATACATATATTTTCTCAGATCAACTGGTACTATTGATCCATCTTCTTCCAATAAATCTGGAAGTTGGTCCGCTACACATAATTGAACTGGACCTTCCGTAAGAATTGATTCTACTAATTCTCGAGGTTCTAAGTCAATATCTGGTTCTCCCACAATTGTACCAGTAATAATTGCTGAACATTCAATATCTTTTGGACACTTCATTGAATAAGTAACTTCTTTATCGCCATATATTTTGGGAATACATAGAGTTGAGACCCATTCGTTTGTAAACGCGTTATATATTTTAGCGCCATTTTCCATACGGATTTCGAGATCGGTTAAGGCCAAATATATCATAGCATAGACGATTTCGCCATATACTTTTCCAGTGATTTCAAAATCATTTATGAAATAGTATTCTCCACACAAATTTAGTAATTTCGCACAGTGATCCTGCCCATATCCAATACAGAATACTTCACATCCTTTTGGAACTATTGACGCGAGATATTCACTACTCTGATTTCCTTCCGTAGCATTTCCATCCGTAAGTAGAACATATGCGGCTTTATTTTCAGGATACTGCTCAGAATATGCATTAATAATAGTAGTAGATTCGGTGAATGTTTTTTCGATATTTGTTCCAGTACAAGGAATAATGTTTTTGACTTTTTCAATTAATTCCATATGATTTTCTGGTGTAATAAGAACTGTATCAATAAGATTCTTATACTTTGAATTAAATACACCAACTTGCAGATAAATCTGTATGTGTGTCTGTTCTGCAAGAAATAGTATCATATTGGCTAAAGTACTCTTCACATAGTCGATTTTCGAAATCCCTTTTCCACCATGCTCAGCCATTGAGCCTGATGCATCGATATCGAACTTGAATAAGATTGGTTTTTTAGACATTCTAGTTTTTACGATTTTAAGATTGAGTATTCCGAAATTCATATCAGGTTCTTCTGGAAAGATATTCAGATTAGTATCCGAAATATTATTCATTCGAATAATGGATTCAGCGATAATCGGAGATTCAGTAAAATCAGTCATTTTTTAAGAGAACGGTATATGGTGTACATACTATATATCGTTGTTTTAGAAATCAATTTTATCGTAATACATAATGAGGTTTACATAGTAATCATTTTTACTTTCAAAAAAAGGATTTCAAAAGTCATGCAAAGTAGTACCTTGGTTCCCTTGGCTTTGACAATTCCCATAGCATTTTCCCTGATAATAATAAAACTCTGGATTTTTTACCTGAAAATTACTATAATTCGATTTAAAATATGGACCATTTTCAGAACCATATACACATTTTTGTCCACCTAATAAAGCACAACAGGTTGTAGATGCACATGCATTAGGATCAAGTGCATTACATTTTTGTTCTATTGCATTTTTATCTGGATAAAGCGAACTACAGAATCCTGCAGCATTTGCAGTCGAATTAACCACTGGAGCTACAGTACTAATATTCGTTAATTTACTTAAATATACAGATTCTTCATAGTTTGGGACATAATTTGAGGAACCAAACCGGAAACTTCCTGGCTCATTATATAATGTATTACCACTCATTTCTGAATATGGTACTGTTATTAAATTACCAGAATTGTCTAAAACCCACATTTTTCCAGCACCAGCACTTCCTATATCAGGTGAACCATTTGATGGATCTGAATGGTAAGTTATATTATAATTATTTGTATCATATGATGTACCAGATACTTTGGCGTCATAATCGACCTTAATAATAATACTTCTTTTATCATCTGAAGCAGTATAACCATATGGTACTAATGTTACTAATCCTGCATTAATATAATATCCATCTGGAACGACAATTTTACCATTTGTTAGTATTAGATTATTTCCACTCATACTAATATAACTAACATCAGCACAAACAGATGATGTATTTGGATAATATAATTGAGTGTTAGTAGGATCACATACAGTTTGATTTTTAATTACATTATCTCCAATATGCGCATTTGCTGACTGATTACCGATATTATAAGATGGATCTACTTGATACCCTTTATAATCAGAATTTACTATATTTCCATAAGGTACTGGCTGAAGAATATTATCAGAATCCAAATACATATTTACAGGAATGGACGAATTCTTAACAGCGCTATTTTGTAATTTACCATTACTATCATAATATTTTAAAGAAGTACAATTCGACGATCCAGAAACACAATTTTTTAAATTTGAAATTTGAATAGAACTCAAGCCTTGAAATCCTTCTTCTTCTATTACATGATTCATTATATAATATATATGAATCGCTAAAGTGATTATAATTATGAAAAGAATTAAAAATATATATATATTAGATTCCATTATTAGTTAATTATATTTAGGAAGAGAAAAATTCGTATTATTTTATTTTTAATTCTATTTTTGTTATTTTTGCGTCTAAAATATATATTGATTAAATATACAATGAATATTATTGTTGCCCTCTACTGCGCTCTCCTATTTTTCCTCCTAACCCCTAGCGTCCTTCTTCGTCTTCCTCCTAATGGAGGTAAATTCACAGTTGCTGCTGTTCATGCCCTCGTCTTTGGTGTCGTCATTTTCTTTACACAACATGCTGTTTGGAGATGGAGTACTACTTTAGGTATGTAAGTCAGAAAATTGATTTTATTTTAAATTGATTCAAAGAGAACATATTTAGTATCTTATTATATACGTTCTAAATGATTATTCCTGTAAAGTGTTTTTCTTGTGGTAATGTACTTGCTAATAAATATAGATGGTTTTTAGAACAAGTTCGTGCGAAACGTATCGCAAATGGTGATAATCCGAATAAGGTTATCTATTTAACAAAAGAACAAGTCGAAAAAACGGTCGAAGGGGACGTATTAGATGAATTACGTCTAACAAATATTTGTTGCCGTCGTCATATGTTAACCCATGTAGATATTGAATAAATATATAACGAATTAATATATAAGTAATTAAATGGGGAAACATTGTAAGAATAGTAGACGTTGTGCGAATCGTAGATATGGTAAGAATAGTAGAAGAATCATACGTAGAAAATCATTCACTCGAAAACTACAAGGAGGTGGAGATTTTGGAGCAGCAACATGGAATTCATCTATGGTGAACCCATATACTATGTATTCTCCATATGATATTACTAAAGATTCGTCTTATCCGTCATTAGGAGCTCTTTCCGCTAGAAATATTAATGGTGGTGCAAAAAATCGTAGACGTACATATAAAAAACTAAAAAACTCAAAAAAAGGTGGAAACTATGCAGGAGTTCCTTTAGGAACTGGACCGCCTTTTAACAATGGGACATTTTTTACCACATTATCCTCTTCTGGTGCATTATCTAGTGGAAGTATTCTTACAGGTAATGGTCTTTCAACTACTTCAGAAGTATATGATAATAAAAACTATCTTTCAGCATTAGTATAAAAATATCCGTTATATTTATATAATGGCTATTACAGGCTTAACAAACTTATGTGCTCCTGCATATTTATATTTGGCGATTTCATTGTTTGCAATTATTATTATGGCTATACAAAACTCGGGAAATGTCAATATGTTTTGTTTAGGAAGTTATAGTTGCGATGTTTCCAGTACCTCCCTTATTTTTGTTATTAAATTATTATATGTTCTATTTTGGACATGGATATTGAATTTAATGTGCCGTGCTGGTGCTGAATCACTTTCTTGGGTATTTGTTCTCTTTCCTTTTATTTTATTCTTTGGTATTTTATTTTATTTACTATTTTGGAAATAAATTGGCGTTATTTATACCGAGATTTTGGAAATAAATTGGCGTTATTTATACCGAGATTTTGGAAATAAATTGGAATGTATTATCTTTTTATATAATATATTAACTATGCATTGGCTAATGATTTTATACACAGTTCTCCTTTTTGTTGTTTTAACTCCTGCTATCCTTGTTCGTCTTCCTCCTAATGGAAATAAATTGACAGTTGCTTTCGTTCATGGATTAATTTATGCTTTAATTTATTATTTCACACATAATTTTATAATGAGACTTTCTTCTGGATTAGAAGGATTTCAAGAAGGAGCTACAGCATGTAGTAATCAAGTAGTTAAAGGAACCGTATGCGACTCTAAAGCCACTGGTAATTACTGTGTAAGTGGAAATAATGTTCCAGCAATCTGCTCTAATGGACATTGGGTATAATTCTTATAAAATACAATAATTTATAAGAATAGTATAGGAAAATGAACAGTAAAAAACCAAAACCAAAACTAATACCAAAACATAATAAAACACAAAAAATGAATAGACTATCTAGACAATTACAAAGAAACCATGGTTGGATTTTAGTGACAATCAATGGTACGCCCTATAATAGAGGTTTCCAACACGGCCAGATCCTATCGAATGAACTACAAAAACTCATCTTATTCTTTCCAAAATATGTTCAAGAAGAAATGGGATTTAGTACATTTGATAAATATCTAGAAAAAACGAATACCATTATTCCTATTATAAAATCCGAATGTAGTGAAGTTTACCAAGAAATGGAAGGAATCGTTGCAGGAGCTTTATCAAAGGGCATTGTAATAAATATTGAATTTATCATATCTTGGAATCTCTCAATGAGTCTTTGGAAAAGTCATATAACAAAACATAAAAAACATCAACATAATAATTCACATAATAAAAAGAAGGCTCGTTGTAGCTCATTTATTGCAACCGGATCCTATACTGAATCAGGTGAAATCGTAATGGCGCATAATACACATACCGATTTTATAGAGGGGCAATTTGAAAATATTGTTATGCGGGTATATCCTGATAAGGGTCATTCGTTTGTAATGCAAACCTCACCAGGACTTGTATGGTCAATGACCGATTGGTTTATTACAGGTTCAGGAATTATCGGGTGTGAATCGACGATTTCGGATTTGAATTACGAACCAAAATTTGGCCTTCCTATTTTCTGCCGTATTCGTCAAATCATGCAATATGCAAAATCACTAGATGAATGTGCGAATATTTTGGAAAAACGCTCTGCTGGAGATTATGCATGTTCATGGCTTTTCGGAAATGTAAATACAAATGAAATTATGCTTTATGAAGAAGGTATCAAATTCCATAAATCGCAGAAGACGAAAGACGGAGTATTTTATGCTGCTAACTCGGCAATTGACCCAGAAATTCGTGCGAAAGAAACTACCGATAAAACAATATTTGATCCGAAAAGAACTACTGGAGCAAGGATGTTACGTTTAGGTAAGCTTTTAACGATTGATTATTTTGGAAAACTCAATTTAGAATCTGCAAAAAAAATTATTGCTGATCATTATGATGTAAATTTAGAAAAAGATCATCCAAATCAACTATCGATATGTAATCATTTAGAATTACGTGATATAAATCCATATCCATTTGGTGCAGTCGATGGAAAAGTAACTACTTCTGCCCTTGCAAAAAAAGGAGAATTCATTGGGCGTTTGGGGTCCTCGTGTGGTAGAGTATTTAATGCGAAACAGTTTTTGAGAAAGTATCCAAAATATAATAAATGGAGGGATTTTTTACCGGATTTTCCAAAACAACCTTGGGTAAAGATATCTTTATGATATCGGACCTTTGGTAAAGATATCTTTAATTGAGTTTCTTGCTAATAAACCCTTGACGGAGTAAGAAGTTCGGAAGAAACATTGGTTTCTTGCTAATCATCCTCTTTTCTCTCTAAAAAATATTCTAGAATCTCTCGTTTCATCTTTTCAGGGAATTCAGCAGTAGGAATTATAATCCCATTTTTATCTTTTGTAATATGTATTTGAGGATCATATCGATTGGATGATAAAATTATCCATCTTTCATGGTATCTACGATTAATTTTCGATCCATGATAATGATGACGAATAACCCCTGGAACATATCCAAAACGTAGGGTTTTTATATTTCTTTCAAATTCTAAAATCGAATTCACATAACCATCTGTCGACTCCATATTTACACTTTTAGAACCCTTACCAATGAGAGATAACATCATAATATTATCCCCTGAACCTAGTATTCCCTTCTCAAATAATCCTCCGATTCTCTCATATGCTTTTCGTGTAATCGCCCATGCAAATCCAGGATGCCATAAATTTGGTTGTCTAGAATTAAAAGGTAGTCCCTTTGTATACTGATATCCAGCACTATTAAATACATTCATAGTTTGTTCTTCCCGATTCATATCACACGCATGAGAGAATAGTTGAACAATATCACGGGATCCATTGAGAATTTTCAATGTATCTGTAGCCCAAGATGTACTTTCAAATTCTATATCTGCATCTATCCATGCAAAGGCTTTCCAACCCTTAGGTAATAACTTTTGGACAGCTAAATTTACCATATTTTCTTTATGCCATAAAGGTACTTTTGTTTTAATCTGTAAATGGCGTTTATTACTAGAGTCTGTTACTAAGAATTTCTGATCTCCGTAACAAAGTTCAACTACATATAATAAAATATTGGACTCTTCTAGCTCCATCCTATTGACAAATTCCTTTAATAAAATATAACGACGCGCAAATAAACATGGATTCGAAATAACAGCTACTATATGTAATTTATCCTCGATTGGGTCATTATTTAGAATCGCATCTTTCATTTCATTTTTCTTATACGTAATATAATCTATTTCGATTCCATTAATGATTGTCATATTAGTAATAGTATTAATATATATACTCAAATTTTATTTTTATAAAATGTAATTATATGTTTTGGACAGTCATTTTCCTAAAATATAATAAATACACATATTTGAAAAAATTGACTTAAAATTATAGGTTTTAATTACTATAAAACTCTAGCGAATATATAACTATGAATCCATCGGTTACATCTATTTTAGAAGATAAAGATATTCTTAAATTTACTCTTACTGGTATAAATGTCAGTTTAGCAAATGGCTTACGCCGTACAATTCTTAGTGATATAGATACAGTCGTTTTTAAAACAGAAACATATGCAGATAATACCTGTACTATTTATGAAAATAATGGGCGTCTACATAATGAAATCGTTAAACAACGTCTAAGTTCGATTCCTATATATTCAAATAATCTAGAAACACTTCCTGGTAACTATATCATGGAATTAAACGAGGCTAATAATAGCGATACTATTCGGATGATTACTTCTGGCGATTTTAGAATTAAGAACAAAGAATCCGGTAATTATTTAACAGATGCAGAAACTAGGAAAATTTTTCCTGCGGATACAATTACTCATAATTATATTGATTTTGTCCGTCTAAGACCACGTTTAGGAGATACTATTCCTGGTGAAAAAATACATCTAACTTGTGAATTCTCTGTATCAAATGCAAAAGTAAATGCGATGTATAATGTTGTTTCGAAATGTTCTTATGGAAATACGCCTGATATTACGGCTGCGAAAGAACGTTGGGAACAAATTGAATTACGACTTGCATCAGAAGGCTCTACTAAAGAAGAAATCGAATTCCAAAAAACGAATTTTAAATGGTTGGACGCAGAAAGATCATTTATTCCGGATAGTTTCGATTTTATTATTCAAACAGTTGGTGTTTTTGATAATAAAGATATTGTAACAAAGGGATGCTATATTCTCCAACAAAAATTTAACACTATGATTTCTCAAATTGATTCTGACGAGATTCCAGTTACTATAAGCGAAACGACTATGGAACATTCATATGATATAATCTTGAAAGATGAAGATTATACGATTGGTAAAATTCTAGAGTATATTCTTTATGAAAAACTATTTAAAAATGAAATTGCTACTTTTACTGGATTTAAGAAAATACATCCACATGATACTCAAAGTATTATTCGTATTGCATATAAGGAAAAAACAGATAAGCATTTATGTAGAGAACATCTAAAACACGCATGTAATGATGCAAAAGATATTTTCGTACGTATTTATAAAATATTCAAGCCTTAACTCTACAAAGCGAGGAAATTAATTCATGTATTTACTTATTTTATTAGCACAAAGAGTTAAGCCATAATATTTATATCAGAAGCATCTGTTTCATAAATAGCGTCTTTATCGACCACATTCTCTTCCTCTGGTTGGTTCTGTATTTTTTCATAGTCTGGTAGTTTGATAGATAAAACGTGTAAGTCACCAATTTCTTGTAGTATTGGATGTTCTGTTAATTCACTCGAAATCACACTAAGTTCAATGTCAGTTTTAGATGATTCAATTTTACCTTTTATAGATGGATCAATATCATTAAATTGTATACGATCTCTTAAATATGCCGAATAAAATATAGATTTATCTGTGTTTGCTAGATAATATGTATCATATACTTTTGTCGCCATAAATAAAACATTTGTAACAAATGTTGTCGTTGTTTGATTTCCTAAACTATAATCATATACTACACGACCGCTTAAACCTGTATTAATAATAAAAAATAGAAGACAAATATATGATATTTTTTGATAATAATAATCGAGATTATAGATTTTATTTTTATATGCCGTTGGTATTTTATCGAAAATTTTTGCTAGGCTTTGATTATCTCTAGGATTTTCAGGATTCACTTCTAAATATTTTATCATCTTATCTTCTCTCGAAATTTCGATTATATAAAGACATATAAATGCAAAGAGTGTTAAGAAATTAAACGCAACTCCTGCGCTATATGTAGTATTATCACTAGAAAGATTATCATTTAATGTACATATATTCCCGTTACAATCCTGAGGAACAAATAAAATTAATAGACTTGATACTAATACACGATATAATTCGAGAGAAACATTCGATACTAATGCTATTCTCTGCATATGATCTTGATTCGATAATTCATTATTAATCATAGTGTTTATTTTTGCAGTTAGACGTCGTTCTGACATTTTATAATATAAACGCATATTTTCTTATTTATAGTATAACCCCTCTTTATATCATCTTTCAAAATATATTTATAAAATTGAAGTAAATATATTTTTTTAATTGTATTTATATCACAAAGGATTTGTTTTAGAATGGAAAAACGTTTGAATACTAAAATTGACCAATATATCAGTAATTTTAAAGATTCAATCAAAAATAAAATCGTTGAATTAGGAATAACTCAACACGAAAAATCAAATGATCTAGCAAGTTTCATTTATGATTATGAACGTTTTGCTCTACAAAAAGAAGATTTATCAAAAAGAAGACGTATTAAAAATTCGATTCCAGTTGAAAATCGGTGTAATGCATTGAGGGCGGATGATGAACGATGTACGCGAAAACGTAAAGATGGGCATCAATTCTGCGGAACACATCTAAAAGGCTCTCCAAATCGTGTTCAATCCTCTGATAATGATCAGAGAGAAGTATTTAAGAAATTAGATGTTGTTGTTCAAGATATAGATGGAATTCTTTATTATATAGATGAGTTTAAGAATATTTATAAACCAGAAGATATTATGATCGGAAAACAGAACCCAGAGGTTATTGGAAAATATTTACTTAATGAAGGAAAATATATCATACAATTTGCATAGTTGTCGTATTTATTATCTTATTTATTCTTCTTTAAAATGATTGTTTCCTTTACTTGTTCTTCTCTATTTTCTAAAATAAAATTATTAATTTCGATTGCTTTATTTGGTGTTTCTGGATAGTATTTAGAGAGAATGTTTAATAATATTGTTTTTGTGAGAGGTTTTTTAACAGTACGTTTTGAATAACATAATTGTTCTTTACCATTATTTAAATCTACCCCATCAATATTTTCCTTTTTCATAGTAACTAATAAAATTTCCGATATTTTTTGTTTACTTAGTTTACGTTTTTTTAATTCGCTTTGTAATTGCTTAATTTCATTATCTAATTTTACCCATTCTTTAATTGCATTAACTAACTGCTCTTTTGTTTCCATTTATATAATAACTATTATATTTAGTTATATCTCAAAATTTTAATCTGTTTTTTATAATATATAAAGCATTCAATAATAAAATAATGAATATGAATTTTTTAAGATCTACTCAAAATACTTCATATAATACAAATAATACAAATATATCTCAAACACAACAAATAGCTATGCTTTCTCGAAAACGTTTTAATATGTCTAAATCTGTTACATCGTCTCTTCCAATACCTCCTCCTCAAATACCAGTTATAGAACCTCCTAAACCAACTATGATATGGGGACCTGCTATTTGGTTCTTACTTCATACATTAGCTGAAAAAATTCTTGCTGAAAAATTTCAAGCTATACGTTCTGAATTATTAACTAATATTTATTCAATATGTACGCATCTTCCTTGTCCTGTATGTTCAGAACATGCAAAGGAATATTTTGGAAAAATAAATTTTAATTCGATACAAACTAAAGAAGATTTAAAATTATTATTATTTCAGTTTCATAACACAGTAAACCAACGTAAAGGATATGCTATTTTTACTATAGATGAATTGAATATAAAATATAAACAAGCAAATACAATTCATATTATACAAAATTTTATGATACATTTTAAAGATAGAAATCGCAGTCCGAAATTAATCGCAGACGATTTACAACGGGCAAGAATTGCTGTATCTTTACAATCATGGTTTCAACAAAATATTCAATATTTTGAGTTATGATTCATTGTTACATATCTAAAATAATATTTTATTATTTTAAATAGTAGTAGTATATCTAGATAGAAATAGTTACACGTAGGTAAACCCCGACCATTTATGATTTAAATGTACATTTGAATAATTGTTTCGATGGTCGTTGACATACGGTTTTATCACTTCCTACATTAAAATACTGAAGTTTCGGTTGTTTTATAGAATCAATAATAAATGCCCATAATGCTCCGAATCCGCCGCCAATAATAATAGAAAATAAAATACCTAATGGTTTAAAACAATTATTTTTTACATTCCATAATGCATCTCCTGCTATTAAAACTGGGAATAATATCAATGTCGGTAAGTTATACATCTCCATATTGTATTTTACAATTACATAAACTAAATAAATTAATGTATAACTTAATATGGATATTCCTAATGGTATTTTTGAAAATGCTCCACTAGATCCTAATGTTAACATATTACATACTGCTTCTTTCTCCTCTTTTACTGTAGTATATTCATCATTAATCGAATTACCAATCATTATTGTTAAAACAGATGAAATAATCACACCAGCTAAATATATTATACCTTTAATATCTTGATTAAACAGAGAAGATAATGAAAAATAAGATACTATTATAAAAGGCGCTAGTCTAAAAAATAAATATATAATTGTTAATATGTTTAACTCCATCTTTAAATATACTAAGATATTAATAACATAGTATTTTTAAAATAATATAAAAATTTCCTTTTATATTATCTATATTGTAGCATATTAATTTAATGGGCATTCCTAGTTATTTTTCGTATATTATTAAAAATTACACTAATATTATACGAAAATTTAAAGATATAAATGATAATTCTAAAATAGATCATCTTATGATGGATTGTAATTCTATTATTTATGATGCATATCGTATTATTGAAACAGATCATAAAATCAAACCAATCGATCCATCCGTAGTAGAAACATTACTAATACAATATGTTTTGGAAAAGATCAGACATTATATACATTTTATATCTCCAACAAAATCCGTATTTATTACATTTGATGGTGTAGCCCCCTTTGCAAAAATGTCACAACAACGAACACGTAGATATAAAACTGAATTCTCTAAAATTCTAGATCAACAAAATGTTGAAAATATATCACAGAGTACTCCGTTATGGAATACTACTTCGATTACTCCAGGAACTACATTTATGAGATCTTTGACTAATGCGATACATTCTGAATTTAAAGACCAAGAGAAGAAATATAATATTGAAAAAATATATATTTCTTGTTCCGATGAACCTGGTGAAGGTGAACATAAACTTTTTGATAAAATTCGAAATGATATTTCAACGGATGAAACTATTGCAGTATATGGTCTAGACTCTGATCTTATTATGCTTTCTATCTTCCATATTCAATACACAAAGAATATATATGTATTTCGTGAAGTACCTGAATTTAAATCGATTCTACCTGCCGATCATAAATTCGAACCAAATGAAAAACTTTTTTTAGATATTCAGTTATTACATGAATCTATTTTCGAAGAAATGGGTTCTCTAAATAAAGAACAATCTGTTCATGATTATATCTTTATGTGTTTCTTACTAGGTAACGATTTCCTACCACATTTTCCCTGTTTAAATATTCGTACAAATGGTATTCGAAATATAATGTCTTTATATAAAGAACATATTGGTAAGTTTGAGAATCGTGGTCTAGTATCTATTACAGATGGTACAATCCAATGGTTAAATGTAAAGATATTGTTTAATGAAATTGCTAAGCAAGAACATCGGTTTTTATTACATGAATATACTCTTCGCGATAAAATGGATGGTCGTATATGGGCAGATAATACACCTGAGGAAAAGGCACAACTTCTTTTAAATACTCCAATTATTTATAGACAAACCGAAAAATATATTAATCCAAAAGACTCTGGTTGGGAAAATCGATATTATAAAACATTATTTCATTTGGAAAAAAAAAGTACAAATGAAATAAATAATAAAAAAAGAGAGATTTGTATAAATTATATGCAAGGTCTGGAATGGGTCTTTAAATATTATACTATTGGATGTCCCGACTGGAAATGGAAATATAATTATTCATATCCTCCACTTTTTACAGATCTTGTACATTCGATTCCTTCCGATAATACAACTGAATTTATTTTACCCCATGAAAATAACCAGCCATTTTCGCCTTATTTACAATTAGCATATGTACTTCCTGGATCTCAATTATCATTATTACCATATGAAATGACACAATATTTAAGAAAGAATTATTATGCATTTTATCCTGCTGATTACGAATTTTTATGGGCATTCTGTCGTTATTTTTGGGAAGCACATCCTATACTTCCAGATATTCCGAATTCTGTTCTACAAGAGTTGGATGTTATTTTGAGAGAAATGTCATGTTAACCCTTTACTTTACGAAGTGAGGTAATTTATTCATTTTTATGATTATGTTGAGGTTATATACTATACATGGTATTAGAGAAACAATCTGAAGTGTTAGAATTTATCCTATCTAAATCTTCCTTTGTATTAATATTTGCTATCTCGATATGTTTTTCCTTTGATAAAACATATGGAGAAAATCCTTTTTTATGAAACGAGAGACCGATTATATCTGTTAAATAATATTCACCAGACGCATTTCGATTATCAAGTTTTGGAAGTGTATTAAAAAGGGTAAAATAATCCGTATAATAAATACCACAATTTACGATTTTTATTTTGAATTGTTCTTCTGTACAATCTTTTTCTTCGATTATTTTTTCTATATAACCAGATTCTTCATCTACTATTATACGTCCATATCCTCTAGGTTCATCTAATTCATATGTCATTAATACATTCGAAAATGGTTTATAACTAATAAAACTCGATAATGTCTCGTTTGTAAGTAATGGGACATCTCCGCTTAGAATTAATATTCTAGTATCGATATATCGTACATTGATATTTAACCATTCGATACAACAATATAATGCATTCCCTGTTCCTATTGGATTTGGTTGATCGATAAATATAAAATAATCATTATAAATAGAATCTTCATAGTAGTTCGCAATCGTTTCATCTATAATTTTACGGTACTTTCCTACAATAATTAAAATTTTATTGGAGTTTAACTCTAATGCTCTGTCGATTATATGACAAATCATCGGTTTCCCATTTACAAAATGTAATACTTTTGGAAGGTCCGAATTCATACGTTTTCCTAATCCACCAGCAAGAATAATTGAAATAAGAGATTTTGGATTACACATCTATATGTTTAAATAAAATAATTATACTTTTAATTATTTTATATTATAATATAATAAAATTGAAACTCGTTTATGTAAATTATTTGAATTATATAGACTATTACTACTAATAAGACCGACCCGATTATGCAGTGGATCACTAAGATTAAAGATATTGTAGGTATTTATATATTTTGGATTTCTCTTCATTTTATATGTAGTCATATGTATGCGAGATTTTGTGCCGGAAACACTATATTAAGTATATTAATGAGTGTATTTGTTGCACCAATGCCTTATTGCGTTGCAATGCGCTGGGTAATATTTAAGGGTGTAAAAGTTATTGAAGTAATGTGGGTTTTAATTGGGAAATGGTGTATTGAATCATTTGTGGTTAATCAATTATTTCCTCAAGGCGTTGAATAATATTTGTTTAAACCCTTGAAGAATTAAAATGGGACATTTTAATTCTTCAAAGGTCAGATATCGGTAACGATTTGAAATACGCCCCGAAGGGGCGTGTCCCATTTCAAATCTTCACCGGTATAAACTTTCAGTAATATTTATACATCATATGCATGAATTATACATAAAGAATTATACATAAAATAAAACAAATAAAACATACAAATGTGGAATATGACCTATTTTTTTCCACAATAAGAGCCCCATATGTAAGATTCAAGGAATCAATAGAGAAGTATGTAGGAGGAATATATAAATCAGAGATAGAAATAGAGATAGAAGTATGAAAAAAAGAAATTACCTACTAACTAAG
>Ga0136644_10001949_pt1 | contig 16059 bp, 18 predicted proteins | sample C_130820_EF_Meta_FD_94780 | JGI IMG/M metagenome (GOLD analysis project Ga0136644, IMG submission 94780) | Freshwater microbial communities from Lake Croche, Canada to study carbon cycling - C_130820_EF_MetaG (v2) (version 2) | ecosystem: Environmental > Aquatic > Freshwater > Lake | place... | reverse complement strand
TAAAGTATTGGGGCATAACAAAAAGAGGTATAGATTATGTTGATTTTGGTATTCTTTCCATCCCATTAATAGCAATACTATATTGCAATACTTTAACTGCGGGGTATAACTTTTCAGGATTCCAGGTGGGGATAGCAGTTCTCCTTTGTCTAATATTATCTTTCATAGGCTCTATAAGTATTAATTTTAGAAATCTTTTATCAGTAATTTTATTTATCATTGTTGGAATAAATTTTTATAATAATAAATATATGACTTCCTCGTATAGTTGGTGGGGTTATCGATTAGACTCAATCGGAAAAGCTAATTACAATCTTGATAACAAATATCTAGCCGGATTAAATTTAACATCCGATACTTATGAAGTCATATTAAAAGTAAGTGAATTGAATCTAAAAAATAATAGTTTTTATATTTATCCGAATATTCCGTTATTTTATTATATTTTTAATATAGATTTAAAATCTAAATTTCCGGTTTTATGGTTTGATGTGGTGCCAAATAAATATAAAAGTGAGGCAATTTCTGAATTTGAAAAAATTAATCCAGAATATGTTATATGGCTTAAGCCTATAAAATCGACCTACGATGGACATTACAAACTTAAGCAATCTGAATCAGTTATGACTTTAGAGGATCAGCATATATTAAGTAGAGTAAATGCTGGAAAACTAGAATTGATTTGGTCTCGACCTATGGGAATCCCAAATTCAAATAGCAATGATGTTGACTCACCAATTCATGCAGTCATTGATTGCCAAAAATGTAGCTCTCTTAACATTGATGACCTGATGGCTAATTATTCAACTAATTCTGTAAAGTTAATGAACTCTACGAAGAAAATTTATGAAATTGAATTTCCAAATGGCTTTAGTTTTATAAATTTTGTAAATAATTACAATCCAACTATTATAAATTCTAATTACCCAGTATTTTCAATTTACAAAAGAGTTGATCAATAACTGCTTATATTTATTTATATGGGCCTACTTTTTATGTATAAAGATAATACTATTTTTATTATTTTGAAAAATAGTATAATTAGTTGAATTAGTAATGAATTTAAATGTTTCCTGATCCATTAAAGCGGAATCAATTTGATCTCCAAATTTTTCAAAAACTATGAATTCAACCGCTGGGTTAGATAGCGTATTTTTTATTTCTGGAATGCGTGCATGAGAATATGAGGTTCCTACGTGCCACCAAAGTGGGAGATTTTCAGGTGGAATGAGGTTGTATTGACTATATAAATACTCTAATCGTGGGCCAAACATAATGGCATTCTTTGTTGTTGTTGTTGTTGTTGTGGCCATAAAATTCTGAATTTCACTATCAACATCTTTATGGAATTTTGTTGTTTTCAGATGGTCAAAAAACTTATTGTTAACTTCAAAACTAAAATCTCTAAACCCTGAAGGCGGCCCAGCTAAGATAATTTTTACTCGTTCATACCCTTCTATGCTAAACATCAACAAAATTATCAATGCAATTAATAGCCCCATTTTTTTATTTTGTAATTGGTAGTTGCAGAGACTGGATTGAATTATCAACCCAATTCCGAGCGATGTGAAAAGTATTGGAAAATCGCTACTCTTCACATCGAAGTTTGTAGCGAGACATATTATTGATAGAATGCCAACGCATAGCGCTAATGATGCAAATATAAAATTTAGCAACTTGTGTTTATTTGAGTTCTTTAGCGAAAAGAAGACTGAGGAATAAAATATTGCCAGTATTAGGGCTAATAAATTAAATCCAGAGAGGTAATATTGGTTGTTAAGCAGCGAATAGGTTACTATTATCCCGCACAGTAAACCTATTGCTATCCGCTCAATTTTTAAGACATTCTTTGAAAAAAATACTAGTGTAAAAATTAATACGCTGGTGAGAACGCCAAAATTTATGAGGTGATGAAGGGCTTCCCCGGATAATATTGTTAGTGGAAATAATATCTTTACATCTATAAGACCTAGATTCAGCGATGCCCTATTCTGGCTAATCAATTTTATAGTTTCAAGATAGTTATTTATATTTAAATTAATTAACCACTTCAATAAATTAATCCAGATAAATCCACCTGCGGTTATAAAAAAAAGGTTTTTGATAACCGTAAAAGTCAATGCTTTGAAATTTTTATATTTCTGAAATTCGCTTAGCAGAATCAGCCCATTTATAAATAGAAAGGTAGGTAATCCTATATTTGGCTTCAATAATAAGGAAAAGCTGGAAATTATTAAAATAATATTTTTTATCAGGCTAGTTAAATTCGGTCTAGCCATATTTTCAGAATTTCTAGAGATGAAATATATTGATGTTAAAAAAATTAATACACAACAAAAAATATCAGAAGTATCTGAGATATAAAAATGCCCATCAGTAATTAAAGTTGGGATGCAAATTAGAATCAGTAGAATTTTTGATATAAAGACCGTTGACTTATTAATGAAATTATTTTTGGAATAAAAATTAATTAAATAAATGGAGATTAAGAAAAGTGTCGCTACAAATAATTGATTTCCATAAAAATAGGAAAGATAATTATTAGAAAATGGGCGTGTAAAAATATGCACAATAAAGGTAAATCCTGGCGACATTGGGTTATCAATTGAGTATTCATTGCCCATGCCGGATATTAGGATATTATTTGCTGAGATCATTGGGGATAAGTCAAAGCCTGCAAATCCTTTTCTACCCAGTTGTGTCGAAAATAAGGATGCAACTAATAAGACCAAAACTTCCCATTTCGAGACCAAAATTCTTTTCATATTTTTAATTTCTTGAATATCGTTTCTGGAATGTGGTTCACTACAAGCATGATATAAAACCAGAATTGCGGCGTATACAACACAGATTTTTTTCGTAATATTGCTTTATGGATGTCCTGTGCAACGCGATCTGGCTTTACCCAGGCAACTCCCTTTGTAAAGCTAGCGGTCATAGGCGTCTCTACAAACCCTGGTTTCACTGTTAATATATTCACGCCTGATTTATTGAGTCTTTGCCTCATCCCTGATAAAAAAGTAGAAACCATTGATTTTGCAGATCCATAGACGTAGTTGCTTTGCCTTCCACGATCTCCGGCTACTGAGCTTAATACAACAATAGTTCCAGTGCCCTGAGATTCGAGTCTATTAGCCAATTGAGTAAGGAGCGCAATTACTGATAACCCATTTGTTTTTATTTCATTTATTGTTAGGCTGACCAATTGCTCGCATTTTTCCTGGTCTGATAACGTTCCATGCGCAATAAGCACAACATCAATATTCTGAAGCGATTCAAACGCAGCATTAAGCATTGGTAGATGCATGTCAAAATCATTCGCATCCATGGGGTAAATTAAAGCTTTAGATGCGCCTCTAATCTTCATATCCTTGGATATTACATCTAATTGCTCTGCATTCCTGCCAACAAGGAAAAGCTCAGCCCCTTCGGTTGCCCATATTTTGGAGGTTTCCTGGGCAATTGATGAGGTTGCGCCTATAACGAGTATTTTTTTCACTCTAATCCTAGTCTTCTTGATTGGTCGGATGAAAATTTGCCATGGGCTCCATATTTGGAGCGCACCTGCTCAAATTCCACCCAATTGGGATATATTTTCTTAAAAGTACTTTCTGATAGCAGCGCATCTTTTGTTAAATAAACTCTACCCCCCATATCAACCACCATGCTATCAAATTCTTTTAGGAGCGCAATCGTTTCTTTTGATATTTTAAAATCTAACGCTAATGTGTAACCTTCAATTGGAAAGGAAAGTAGGTTTTGATTGGATTTCCCAAATACCTTTAATACCGCTAAAAAAGATCCTTTTCCACTATCTACAATTTTAGTCAGGATTTTTTTTAGGCCCTGCAATCCAACTGCTTTTGGCAATACGAATTGATATTGCACAAACCCTCCTGCACCGTAAAGGCGATTCCAGTTCCTAATGGAGTCTAGGGGATAGAAGTAGGGTTCAAACGGAAGGGTTATTTTATTTGATGCAGGTGTTTTATGGTAATAAAGTAAATTGAAGCATTTGATGGAGTGTTGGTTTAAGAGTCCAGATGGCATCTCAAATGGGATATTAAACCTTTTAGGCTTAGCTATTTCTAGAACATTATTTTGAGCGTGTTCACCAAGCATTAAGAGGGATCGCCCTAGTTGCGCCCCTTTTGCCAGGCAATCAATCCAAGCTACAGAATAGGTGCTTGCGCTATTATCTTCAAATTTTTGACATACCTCCTCGAGGCAGGTTGCTTTTATTGTGGTTTGTGTAATCTCGCTGGATTGAATTTTCTTTAATTGAATTGTGGCGGAAATTATCACTCCTGTTAGACCCATCCCGCCACAGGTTGCTATAAACAAGTCTGGGAAATTTATTCTTGATACATTGTAAATTTCTCCAGTGCCAAGAATGATGTGAAATGAGATAACATGCTCTGAAAATGTTCCGTTTATATGATGATTTTTGCCATGCACATCGCTTGCAATTGCGCCGCCCAGCGTGACATATCCAGTCCCCGGTGTTACGGGTATAAACCAGCCCTTTGGAACAACTAGCTCAAGAATTGTCCGTATTGAAACCCCGGCTTCACAAGTTAAGACGCCTGATTGCTCATTAAATTCAATGAAGTGATTAAGAAATGTAGACTGAAGAACTGTGGTGCTATTGGCGCTATCCCCGTAGCTTCTGCCAAGGCCCCTTGGAATAAGGGTTTCAAGCCCTTTTATTGAATCAATACAATCTACCCGTGTTTTGGGCTGTAAAATTTTTGCATCAGTAATGGGATATCTTCCCCAGCCATGAATTTTCATGCTAAAAATTTTCTATTTTTGTTAATAAATACAAAGCGCTTATCTAGCCAGTATTTAATAAAATATCCAATTGAAAGTCCTAGAATTCCGCCAATGTAACGCATGAAACTGGTTATGAATATCAAGTGAAAAACATATTCAGTAATCCAAAAAAGAGCGGTAGTAAATATGCCCATAAGGCTATACATAAAAAATAAATGACCATCTTGCGCCATACTATTCGATTGAAAAGAAAAAATGAAGCGCTTTTCTAGCACGTAACGGAGCGGCAGCCCGGCGAGAGTCCCAATTAAGATGGAAATTGTAATCGCATAACTTCCACTGTAGGTCATCATCGATATCATTTGGCTGCCAATATTAACGAGAGTCGATAATCCAGCAAATAAAATATATAAGACAACAAGCCTGGGTGCTAATTTGATCATTACCATATCCTTGCTAGCGCAAAAGTGGCAAGGAAAAACATGCCAATTAACACGCTTGCTTTATCTTTTATGGCGAACACTATAGGGTCATCATTCATTAAGCCCCTATCTACTTTGAGCCACATCCTGCTTACCCATAGAATCATTAGTGGAATGGCGCCCCAAATAATTTCAGGGGTGCGGTATAGCCTGGCTACGTTGTCGCTATTAAGATAAAGCGCTAAAACAAGTATTGCTGCATATCCAGAGGCCACTCCTAATTGCTGCACTAGGGAAAGATCTGACGTGTAATACCCCCTCCCATCAGACTTTTCAACGCTAGTGTTTAGATGTATTTTTAACTCCGCGCAGCGTTTGATGAATGCTAGGGATAGGAATAGGAATACCGAAAAAGCAAGGAGCCAAAATGACAGTTGTACGCTTGCTGCGGCCGCACCAGCCACAATTCTTAAGGTGTATAAGATTGCCAGGAGTAAGCAGTCGATTAAAGCTAAGCGTTTTAGACCCCATGAGTATGCACACGTCAGTCCAAAATAAACTATAAGCCATTGTAGGAAATTTCCACCAACATAGCTTGCAATTAGTAGGCTTACGAGAAGGGTTGTTGGGGCAAGTACTATGCCCTTCCAAATCGGTGCGACTCCAGAGGCAAAGGGGCGAAATTTTTTCCGAGGATGTTTTCGGTCGCTTTCCAAATCTAATAAATCGTTTGCAATGTATACCGATGAAGCGCATAAGCTAAAAGATAAAAACGCAAGCAGAAGCTGAGTGCCAATTTCTGCTGAAATGACTTCGTGGGCGGCTAAAACTGGCACGAAAATAAGGATATTTTTAATCCATTGATGAAGTCGAAAGACTTTTATCCAAGTTCTAACGGTATTTTTTTCTTTAGGAAAAACATGCTGGACCTCTGTGAGTAAGCCTGCTTTTCGGGGTAAATCACTTGACCCATTAACTACAATTGCACGCCTAGATTTTTTCCAAACTGCTAAATCTGCCGACGAATTGCCAACGTAGTCAAAGCCATTCTCTCCATAAGCCTTAGTCAATGCACAAGCTTTACTTCCCCCAGCTAAATTAATTCCTCCATTACTAGCTATAGTGGCATCAAAAAAGCCTAGATGGGTTGCGACTGCGCTGGCGATTGATTCGTCAGTTGCGGTGCAAAGTACTAATTTTCTACCCAATTCTTTCTGTGATTTAAGCCAATTAATTAAACAAAGGTTATAGGGCAGTAGGGCAACATTAATATCCACATAGCTAAATATTTTTTTTTTAAATTTGGCCTTTCCTTGTAGTAGCCAAAATGGGATGAGGGCTAATAAATACGGCTTATTTCGAACAACTTTTAATAATGCTTCATGCAAAGTATCGGAATGAATTAACGTACCATCTAAATCCACTATTAATGGTTGAGTAATTATCAAAATTTATTAGCGCCTAATTAACACTTCAATTAAAAATAACTTGAACTTTGTATAAGTATTTACCTGTATTTTATATGATTTATGAGGTTTTTTGTTTTTAAAGGTCCGTTCATCCAGCATAGCGCATTGCTGTGTCCGGCTTTGTCCATCTCCCTCGGTTTATTAGGGTTGGCAGGGGAGGTTGGAGCGCTAATACCTCTTATCGTTTATTTATCCCCCCTACTATTTAAGGAACCAAGCTCAAAAACAAATACTCAAAGAAAATAATCAGGTGCACCACTCCCTGAAGTAGAGTAGTTCTACCAATCGCTAGGGTGAGCGCCCCAATAAAGAAGGTCAGATACATCAGCGTCATATTGAGATCACTGATCCCCAGGCTTAAGGGCATATTAAAGAAGATGGCTATCGCTGCAATTGCAGGAATAGAAAGTCCAATGCTGGCTAGTGCTGACCCTAAGGCTAAATTCAAGCTACTTTGCAAACGATTTGCTTTGGCTGCTCGCACTGCTGCAAAAGCCTCTGGCAGTAGAACTAACATCGCAATAGCAATACCCACAATCGTTTTAGGTGCCCCTGCTGCTTCAACCCCTGCTTCAATCGCCGGACTGAGTAATTCTGCTAATCCGACCACCACAATGAGTGAGGCTATCAGTAGTGCTACGCTGACTCCAGTTTTAAGATTGCTAGGCTTGGGTGCATGAAAATTAATATCTGTTTTCTTCTCTTTTGTTTTAGGCAGGTAGTAGTCGCGATGACTGACTGTCTGAAAGAATAAGAATGCTGCATACAGTGCAAACGATGCAATGCCTGCAAAAGCAAGCTGGCTCTTTGTAAAGTCGGGCCCAGGTGAGCTGGTAGTCACAATTGGCATGACCAGAATAAATGTGGCTAATGCTGTTAATACTGCTAAGGCTGAATTAGTGCCTTCATTGCGGAAAGTCATTTCGTAATGATGAAGACCTCCAATGAAAATACATAGACCAATCACGCCGTTAATCACAATCATGACGGTTGCAAACACAGCATCTCTGGCAATAAATTGAGAGCCATCATGACCGCTAAGCATCATCGAGATAATCAGAGAAACCTCAATTATGGTGACACTAATAGCTAGTACGAGGGCTCCATAAGGCTCACCGGTTTTATGGGCTACGACCTCGGCGTGGTGAACGGCAGTCAGTACACCCCCGATAAGCATGCATGCCATCACCGCAATAAACCAGGTTTCATGAGCGAGAGAGTGGAGCAGTTCCATCAATGATCCTTATCTTATGGATGCAATTACACTTTTGTGAAATTGCGGTTAAGCTTATAGATTGGTAAATCAATAAAACTCAAGTGAGTTAATCAATACAGTGAGTGTATAAGTATTTTATGAAAGCAATTATCCTTTTTGGCCATGGCGCACGTGATAGTCGTTGGCGTGAACCCTTTGACCGGCTCGCTAGCCTGTGGCGTGAGCAACATGGTGGAACGCCCGTTCAACTTGCCTTCTTGGAAATGATGCAACCATCATTAGATGAGGCTGTAGCTTCTCTTGTTGACGGTGGCGCTACTCAAATTACCGTAGTGCCCGTCTTTTTTGGCCAGGGAGGTCATTTACGCAATGACTTTCCAGTATTGCTGACCGCTTGCCAGGAAAAGTTTCCCCAAATTACTTTAAGCGCGACGCCTGCTGTTGGTGAGGACTTGAGTGTCTTGCAGGCTATTGTTGATTTCGGGGCTAAGACTCTCTAATGTTTCATTTGTCTGAGTTTTGCCTTTCAATGCTTTACCAACCATAATTAAGGCAGGCGAGCTGGCATCAAACCAGTCATCCGCTTTGCCTTGAGCTAATTCACCAAGCGTGCTGCTCCAAAGGCGTTCACGCTCTGTGCTAACCGCTTCTAGGATGTGTACTGGTGTATCTGTTCTTTGATTCGGGCTTTGCTCAATTAATTGCTGCGCAATTTTGGCAGCATCTTTACGACCCATGTAATAAACAAGAGTATCGGCACTAGGATTGCTAATGGGCTGTTGTATTTCTTGGCCTTGCTCATCTTGTGTGCCATCAGTTGCCTGAGCAAGTGTTACAAAAGCAACACTTCTAGAAACGCCTCGTAAGGTGAGAGATTGCTGCAGGCTGGCTGCGCCAGCCAATGCAGCTGTAATACCTGGTACAACTTCAACCTCAATACCTGCTTCTTTAAGGGCAGTGATTTCTTCATCAGCTCTACCAAACAGCATGGGGTCACCGCCCTTAAGACGCACAATCACTTGGTGCTGCTTAGCCGCATCTAACAAACGCTTATTAATAAATTGCTGAGCAGAGGAGAGCTTGCCACAGCGTTTACCAACCGCAACCTTGATAGCCTGTGGGCAAAGCTCAAGCATCTGTTCGTCGACCAATGCATCATGCAAAACAATATCTGCTTTTGCTAAAAGCTTTGCGCCACGCACGGTAATAAGGTCAGCTGCGCCTGGACCGGCACCTACCAGGTAAACCTTACCTAGGTTGTGAGAATTGGGCTTATTGGATAAAGTCATGATTGAAAAGTGATAGTGGGCTTGCTTACGCGCTTAGCGTGGCACGCGTGGTTCTTAACCCGCGCCAACTATTCTGTGTAGTCACAGTAAATAAATCAAATTGCTTTAAAGCCACATCAGTATTTTGATCGGGACGCAAAGCAAAGCTATCAAAGCCCACCCGTGCACCTTGCAAGAGCTGATCAATTAAGACATCACCAATAGCGCGAATTTCACCAGTCCATTGAAAGCGGTCGCGCAATAAGGCTGCAGTGCTAAAGCTTCTACCATCTCTGAAAATAGGGAAGTGCGCAGCTACTAAAGGCCATACAGTCCTACCTTGTTCAATAAGCTCAGCATGTTTCAGGATGTCTTCATCGGCCGTAAACCATACGCCAATTTGCCCTTGTTTTGCCTTACTTGCTACATCCGTTTCATTGTTATGCTTTATCCACCAGGTAAATGGCACCAGCACCTTCGTTTTGCCATGCTCTAGATCGGGGGGTGGAAAATTTGCACCTTCATCTTCGTTTTTATCAGGATCGCCACTCCAAATCAGCCATTCATTTGGGGCTAAGCTAGGCGTTTGACCTTTAGGAAAGTGCAGAACTTGCTCATGAGCAGGAATGACGCTGCTTACATTCGCCTGACTCATGATGCATCTCCAGCGGTTACTGAATTGTCTTTTTTCTTGGTGTGCTCATTTTTATCTTTGTAAGCAGCCTCTTTAAATGGTGTTACCCCAAGCCGGCGATAGGTTTCAATAAAAGGCTCATCAGCACTTCGCTGTGCTACATAAGTATTGATGATGTTGCTCACCACCTCTGGGATCTCGTCCGCGTAGAAAGAAGGGCCAATGACTTTACCAATAGAGGCATCATTGCCTTGTTCGCCACCTAGAGTGATCTGATACCACTCTTCACCATCTTTATCGACACCTAAAACGCCAATATTGCCAACGTGGTGATGGCCACAAGAGTTAATACAGCCAGAGATGTTCAGACTAATGTCGCCCAGATCAAATAAGTAATCAAGATCATCAAAGCGCTCTTGAATCGCTTTTGCAATCGGCAAAGATTTGGCATTCGCTAATGAGCAGAAGTCACCACCAGGGCAGGCGATGATGTCAGTCAGTAACCCAATATTGGGTAAAGCGACTTTTTGCTTTTTCGCTTCTTGCCAGAGTGCATACAGCTTAGCTTGCTCTACATCAGCAAGTACTAAGTTCTGTTCATGGGTAGCACGAAGTTCACCAAAGCTATATTGATCAGCGAGATCGGCAATCGCATACATTTGCGCAGTAGTGGCATCACCAGGCGCTACTGAACCATGAGGCTTGAGTGACAAAATGACACTGGCATAGCCAGGGACTTGATGTGGTTTGACATTGCGCTCTAACCATTTTGCAAAGGCAGCTCTATCTGCTTGATTAGCCATTTGAATGACTTGTTCATCAGAGAGTTTGACCAAGTTCTGATAAGCAGGTTTTGTGAAATGCTGGGCGACCCGATTCCATTCCGCTTGAGTAAAGTTGTCGTCACCATTTTGGATATGAAGCCACTCGCCTTCGACCTGGCGGGCAAACTCTTCTGGGCTTAAGGCCTTCACTAAAATCTTGATGCGGGCCTTATAGATATTGTCTCTACGACCAAAGCGGTTATATACGCGTAAGAGGGCGGTAAGGTAACTCGGTAATAGTTGCCAAGGTAGGCCAGATTTAATTAGTGCGCCTAAGATTGGTGTACGCCCCATGCCACCACCAGCATAGATGTCTGCGACTAGTTGACTAGACCCATCACCCTCCGTAACTTTCTTAAGTTCAATGCCAACGTCATGGCACAAGAGAATCGTGCGATCTTCTTTAGCGCCATTAATTGCAAACTTGAATTTACGCGGTAAGTGTGCAAATTCTGGATGGAGTGTTGACCATTGACGGAGCAATTCACAAATGGGGCGTGGATCAACATATTCATCACCCGCAACTCCAGCAAAGGGATCGCTTGTAATATTACGAATGCAATTGCCTGAAGTCTGAATGGCATGCATTTCTACTTTTGCCAGATCTGCCAAGATATCAGGTGTATCTTCGAGAGTGACCCAGTTAAATTGAATATTTTGGCGTGTCGTGAAATGCCCGTACCCACGATCATATTTTTCTGAAATCATGGCCAGTGTGCGAAGCTGTTTTGAGTTAAACAGGCCATAGGGAATGGCAATACGCAGCATGTAAGCATGTCGTTGGTGATACAGACCATTTTGAAGTCTTAGAGGACGAAACTCTTCTTCAGCTAGGGTGCCATTCAGACGCCTCGCAACCTGATCTCTAAATTGGGCAACCCGTTGATCTACAAGGGTTTGGTCAATGTGGTCATATTTGTACATAGCCCACGATTGTCGAGGATTTTCTATATTGCTACAAATATTCAAAAGTCCACTCTATATAACAATTTAGGTATAAAGCTGGGCCTAAAGATCAGCCGGAGCCTGTATGCCTGCTTTGGGCTTGCTGGGATGTGGGCTCTTCAAAAGTACCAAATGTTCCACTTTACAGATTCTGTTATACAGAATATGATATTGCATGATCCGCTCTTTCTCTTGCGCACTTACAGAAGACTTATTTAATAGCAGACCTTCGCGTAAGTTTGGAAACATTGAAAGGGTGGCTCGACGAAAGTTACTGCAATTACACGCCGTCATAAATTTATTGGATTTGAGAATTCCTCCAGGAAACATGCTGGAGTCCTTGAGTGGAAAACGCAAAGGGCAGCACAGTATTCGAGTTAATGATCAATGGCGTATTTGTTTTGTGTGGAAAGAAGACGGAGCCTATCAGGTAGAAATTGTGGATTACCACTGAGGATATGATGAAAACAAAATTACTCGATGAAATTCACCCTGGTGAAATTTTGCTAGAAGACTTTATGAAGCCAATGGGTATTACTGCGCGCCAGCTAGCAGCAGATATTGACGTCTCTCCTAGCCGGATTAGTGAAATTGTTCACGGTACTCGCCCCATTACTGCTGATACAGCACTCCGTTTAGGACTGTTCTTCTCGATGGAGCCGCGTTTTTGGCTGAACCTACAGTCTGAGTACGATATGCGCATGGCTAAGAAAAATCTGCAAAATTTAATTCAGCCGCGAATACGTATTTTCAAAATGGCCGCCTAGGTATTCAAATAAAAAAGCCCCGATTGAATGGGGCTTTTTCTAAATATGTTGAGTGTTCTTTAAATCCTAAATCCTTGATAGTGTCGATAGAGATTGGCGATGGAGGCAAACCCCAGGATGACAATCAAGATTGCAAAGAGGTACTCGATTGTCAGGTAAGTAAAGATGCCTAGCTTAATGAGGATAACTGCGCCAACAAAAGCAGCAATACTGCCAAAAGCAACAAGCTTGAAGTTTGGAATAAAGGCGCCCAGGGTAATGGCAATAAAGACGATGTAGAGATCAGAAACAAGCTGATCAGCAGTGACGAAAACGGTATTGGTAAATTCGGGGTTAGTGAACTTGCCAACAATAGCAATCAGCAAAATTGCAGCTAAGATCGCAAAGTTCAACTTTGCTTTGCTCAAAATGGTTTTCAGTTGATCATTCATTTTGTCATTCTGTATAGATACGCTGAATTTACTTAGCCAGTGTTGCCGCTAAATACTAGGCTGATACCAATCCACAACAGCACAAAAGCTACCAAGATCGTCAAGCCAATTTTCTTGAGGAAATATTCCAGAGTATCCATATAGGCTTCGTCGTTGCGACCAAAATACTGATCAAACCGTTTCCAAACTAGACGACCTACAACCAGGGGAAGTAGCATGGCAACGATGCCAAGAATGACGGTAAGAGTGTTATCCATTGTGAGTATTGGTCAAGTCCTAAAAGATACAGAATACCCGCTTTCAGAGTTTAGGGGCTGGTTTGGGGTGTTTTGTCAGAGTTTATTGATACAGTAGAGACTTCTGAATGTATTAACCACTTAGGGAGCATCAATATGGCTGAACTGAACACGGCTCAGATTAACGAAATTCGTAGCAATGTATTGGGTGCGGTTGCAAAGGTTCCAGGCGCTTTGATTGGCTTAGGTATTTTGTTCATCATCCTCGGCATGATTGGTATTGCAGGACAAGTACTCTTCTCATTTGTCACTATTAATGTTTTAGGAATTTTCCTGTTTGCAGGTGGTGTGCTCCAAGGTATTCATGCATTTAAGTCCACTGGTTGGAAAAGTGTCACCATTCAACTCATTTTTGCTGTCTTGTATATTGCCGCAGCACTCTACGTTTGGGCATTCCCCATTCCAGCGCTCGAAGCAATTACCCTATGGCTTGCAGCAATCTTCTTTGTTACCGGCGTTTTGCGCTTGATCTCTGCTTTTCAGCATCGCCAGTTTAATGAGTGGATTTGGTTGGCACTCTCTGCCGCGATCTCCATCTTGATGGCTGTGCTCATCATGAATAACTTCCCAGCAGCAAGCTTGTGGTTGCCAGGTTTACTCATTGCAATTGAATTGCTATTGCAGGGCTGGTCATTGTTGTTCTTGGGATTTGCGGCACGCTCGCTTACTAAGTAAGCAATAGCCTCAATCTACAGTGAACAGTCAGTCTTTATAGAGGAACCTTCTGATGACAATGAAAAAGACGGACCTCTATAAGAACTTGGCCTTGGTGACAGCTCAGCGGATGAAAAATTCTGCTAAGACGCCTAAGTTAACTGCGGCAGATAAAGCGAAAACCAAAAAAGAGCTAGCAAGTGCTAACCCCTTGCTAGCCTCTTTAATGGGCAAAACTAAAGCGAAGTAGTGCAGTCAAAAAACCATTTTCTGCTGGTCGATTTTTTAAAGACTTTCGCAGCTTTAATCATCATTCTTCATCATTTATCGAGCTATGGTCAGATAGCCGAAGATGCTCGGCAACTATTGCCCAGCATCATGACTTTTTTGTTTGAGTATGGCCGCTATGCAGTGCAAATATTTTTAGTGATGGGCGGCTATTTGGCTGCGCAATCTCTTACTCGTGCCAGCAATCTGAAAAATCCCCGAGATGTTCTGAAGACCATCATTAACCGTTACTTGCGCCTATTCGCTCCTTATGTTGTGGCGCTGTTATTCACCATCGCCTGCGCTTGGGTAGCACGCTTTTGGGTCCAGGATGAATTTGTCGGTGAATCAGAAACCTTAGGTCAATTCTTAGCCCATCTATTTTTCTTACAAGGCATCTTAGGATTAGATGCGATCTCCGCAGGTGTTTGGTATGTTGCGATTGATTGGCAACTTTATGCCATCTTGGCGCTGATGCTCGGCATGTTTCCAGGCTTTCGGTCTTTAGTCTGGGTCTTGATGGTGTTGTGCGTTGCATCCTTGTTGTACTTCAATCGTCAGGGTACTTACGAGAACTATTTCATTTATTTCTTAGGTGCTTACGGTTTGGGCGTATTGGCCCAGCTTTGTAAAAACTATCCTGATCCCTTGGTAAACCGTTTTGCCAGAATCGTGATTGCTGTCATTGGTTTGGCGATCCTGATTGCGAGCTTTCATGAATTTTGGCTGCGAAACATCATTGCCTATTTAGTGGCTATTGCACTCATCTTTTTTGGAGACTTGGCCTACAAAGATAAAGTGCGGGATCACAAACCAATTCAGCCGCATAAATTGGTCAATGCCATTTTGTGGAGTAGTAGAAGGTCGTATTGCGCCTTCTTATTGCATTTCTCATTGATCTTGCTGGCTAATAGCCTCTATATAGGCTGGGGCATGAGCCGTCTTCATGATGGTGCATTGGCGCTCGCGCTGATGATGATGGCCTTGGTAGGCAGCTGGATGGCCGCCAACTATCTCTACCGCTGGGTAGAAGTGCCATCTAGAAAAATCAAGCTCTAAAGAAACTCTTACAGGAGGATTAAATGCCCATATCTTTCAAGACACGAAAGATTTCTCGATAGGCCTTAGGGGGCTTGTTTTGTTCTTTTTCTCTACGCGCATTGCGAATCAGGGTGCGCATATTCTGAATATCCATATCAGGGTATTGCTCAATCATTTTGGTAAAGGCTTCATCATTTGCAATCAGGCGATCACGATAGCTCTCTAAAAAATGGAGCTTAGCAGTTTCTGCTTTACTGACACCCTGAATGGCATCTAATCGTTTTTGAATGGCTTCGAGCTCTTCCTCATCTAAAAAACGCATGAGTTTGCCAAGGTATTGCTTGTGACGCCGAATCGCTTCAAAACTTTTGATCTTATTGGTTTCAGCAATCGCTACCTTAATAGCCTCATCCAGAGGAATCGTTTTGAGTGCATCACTACTTAACGCAGCCAGAACCTCCGCCAATTTCTGGCGTTCAGTCATTTGCCGCTTGAGCTCAGACTTACTCGGGCCCTCATCGACCTCATCTAGCTTGGGTGTGCGATTCTTCTCATTAATGTGCATAGCGTCATTTTAGACGGGTATTGAAGTATCCCCGCCAGATGCTCAATTTGTCAGTTTGGTAAATAATAGGCAATCTAGCAAATGCTGCATTATCTGAAGCAAACAAAATGACTCAAGACAACACCTACGACTACATCATCATTGGGGCAGGCAGTGCTGGCTGCATGTTGGCGAAGCGCTTAACTGAAAATCCCAATAAGAAGGTCTTGCTCATAGAGGCTGGTAAAAATGACAACTACATTTGGATTCATATTCCGGTAGGGTATTTGTATTGCATTGATAACCCTAGAGCCGATTGGCGTTTTAAGACAGTTGCAGAAGAAGGATTGAACGGCCGTTCACTGCTATACCCACGTGGCAGAGTGCTTGGTGGTTGTTCTTCCATTAACGGCATGATCTACATGCGCGGCCAGGTGGGTGATTACGAATCTTGGGTGCAAGCAACTGGTGATCAGTCATGGTCTTGGCAAAACGCACTCGCTCG
>Ga0136644_10001945_pt1 | contig 16073 bp, 9 predicted proteins | sample C_130820_EF_Meta_FD_94780 | JGI IMG/M metagenome (GOLD analysis project Ga0136644, IMG submission 94780) | Freshwater microbial communities from Lake Croche, Canada to study carbon cycling - C_130820_EF_MetaG (v2) (version 2) | ecosystem: Environmental > Aquatic > Freshwater > Lake | place: Lake... | reverse complement strand
GCACCACCGTCGCCGCCGACGCCGGCACCACCGTCTCGGCCACGTCGGCGCCGGGCACGAAGAGGAGCCGCGGCGGGCAGGCGAGCCACACGCCCCCGTGCCCCACGGCCACACCCGTCAGCCCCACGAGGCCGTCGATGGCGACGCGGTGCCGCTCGGCCACGCCGTCGCCGTCGGCGTCCTCGAGCACGGTGACGCGGTCGGAGAGCGGACCGTCGCGGAGCACGCCCTTCTCCGCGTAGGTGAGGTTCTCGGCCACCCAGAGCCGGCCCCGGGAATCGGTCGCGGCCCCGATCGGATTGCGGATCACGGGCTCCGCGGCGAGGAGCGTCACCTCCACGCCGGCGGGCACGCTCGCACCCGGCCGCACAGCACGCACGGCGTCCGCCCCGGCCATCGGCGCGCCGGGCTCGGTGTCGAGCGTCGCCGCGTCGGCCCCGCCGGCCTGCTTCGCCCCGCCGGCCTGCGCCGCATCGCCCGCCGCCGGCTTGCCGCCGGCCGCCGGCCCGCCGAGCCGGTAGAGGTGGGTCTTCGTGCGCACGACGAGGTCGTCGCCGACCACCGCCGGCGAGGCCATGCAGCCGGCGGCGAGCCGGTTTTCCGCCACCTGCCGGAAGCCCTCGGGGGCGGCGGCGAACACGATCGCGCCGCCGTCCTCGTCGAAGGCGTAGAGCCTGCCTCCCGATTCCACCAGCGACGCCGAATGCCTGCCCGTGCGGCGTTCCGACCAGGCCTGCTCCCCGGTGCGCACGTCGATTGCGCCGAAGATGCCGGTGTCGCTGACCATGTAGAGGTGGTCCCCCACGACCGTCTGCGAGGGGCGGGAGGGGGTCGATTTGCCGAACTTCCACGCCACGTGCGTCTTCGTGACGTCACCGTCGCCGTCGGGCCTGACGGCCAGCATGCGGTCCCCCGACTGCGTGCAGATCACGACGAGCCCGTGCGTGAACAGCGGCCGCGCGGCGGTGTTGTAGCCGCCGTGCGTCACCTTCCAAAGCTCCTTCCCCGTCCGCGGGTCGTAGGCCACCGTCCCCACCGCGGCCGGGCAGACGAGCTGCCGGCGGCCGCCGTGGTCGACCACCGTGGGCGTGCAGTACGACTTCTTCATGTCGCCGTCGTCGGTGCCGTAGTCGATGCTGCGATCGGTCCGCCAGACGGTCGCGCCGGTCTTCTTGTCGAGCGCCGTGACGTACTGCACGTCGAAGCCGTCGAAGACGAGGATCAGCAGGTCGTCGCAGAGGATCGGCGAGGAACCGGGTCCGCGGTGGTGATCGCAGGGGATGTCCTGCCGCTTCCAGAGGACCGCCCCGGTGGCCGGGTCGAGGCAGGCCGTGCCCGCGCTGCCGAAATGCACGTAGAGCCGCCCCGGCTCGATCACGGGCGTGGGGCTCGCGTAGCTGTTGTAGTCGTGGCAGAAGGCGGGCTTCTCGATCGCGAAGACCGTCACGTCATGCAGCACGCGGCCGCTCTCGGCGTCGACGCAGACCGCCGACAGCCGTTTGCCGTCGGGCGTGGCGTTGGCGAGCCAGATCCGGCCGTCGAGTTCGACCGGCGACGCCCAGGCCTTGCCCGGGATCTCGGTCTTCCAGCGGACGTTCTTCTCCTCGCTCCACTCGGTCGGCAGCTTCGCCGTGGCCGCCCGGCCGTCAGTGGTGGGGCCGCGGAACTGGTTCCACGAGTCGCCGTGGGCGGTGGCCGGCACGAGGACGGCCGTCAGCGCGAGGGCGCCGAGGCGGGCGAGCACGGAACGGCCAAGCCAGCCATGCCACCCGCGAGCCAACGGCCGCGGACACGTCCCGGCACGAACCCCGGCAGAATCGCCTCGCTGCATCGTCCAGCCTCCGCGCGTGTGTCGGTGTCCTCCGCCCGCGTCGCCGCCCCGCGACGACCCGCCGCATCCGCGGGGGGGCGACGGGCCCCGGACTCGCAACCTATCATGCCACGGGGGCGGCCGGGAACCGCCGCCCCGCGGGTCCCGCCCCCGACACACGCCATGGCCGACCACCATCCCACGATCGCCCCCTTCCACCCGCCCGCATGGCTGCGCAACGCCCACGCGCAGACGCTCTACGGGGCCCTCTGGACGGGAGGTCTCCCGCCCCACACGGCGACGCTGCGGCACGTGACGCTCCCCGATGGCGACGCGGTGGCCGTGCACGACGATCTCCCCACCGATTGGAACGGCCGCGTGGCCGTCCTCACGCACGGCCTCGCCGCCGATCATCGCAGCCCGCTGCTCGTGCGGCTCGCGGCGAAGCTCGTCGCCCGCGGGGTGCGGGTGTTCCGCTGGGACATGCGCGGCTGCGGCGCGGGCGTGGCGCTCGCCCGCAGGACCTACCATGCGGGCTGCTCCGACGACCTCGGCGGCGTGCTCGCGGCCGTGCTCGACTGGTGCCGTGCCGACGCGCCCCCCCGTGAGCCCGAGGTGACGCTCTTCGGGGTGTCGCTCGGCGGCAACGTGGTGCTCAAGTACCTCGGAGAGGACCCCGCCGCCGTGCCGCCGGAGGTCCGCCGCGCGATGGCGATCAACCCGCCCATCGACCTCTGCTGCGCCGTCCGCTCGCTCGAAGGCCCGATCAACCGCCTCTACGACCGCCACTTCCTCAAGGCGTTGGAGCGGCAGGTCGCCGACCGCCGCCGGGCCCGGCCCGACGCTCCGGAACCGCGGCGCCCCCGCCGGCCGCGCACGCTCTACGAGTTCGACGACTCCTTCACCGCGCCCCTCCTCGGCCACGCCGACGCCGCCGCCTACTACCGCGAGGCGAGTTCCGGGCCGCACGTTCCCGCGATCCGCGTCCCCACGACGATCCTCACCTCGCGGGACGACCCGCTCGTGCCCTTCGCGATGTTCGCGCCCGACCGTCTGACCTGCCCGCCGACCGTCCGGGTCGTCGCCACCGACCATGGCGGTCACTGCGGCTATATCGGCCGCGCGGGCCGCGACCCCGATCACCACTGGCTCGAATGGCGGGTCGTCGAACTGGTCACCGCCTGAGCGCCGGCCCGCCCCGCGGCCGCGGGCGGCGTGTTCCCCCGCATCGTTCCTGCCGGCACAACCCCGTCAGGGCCCGTGGCCCGCAGGGTGGCCCGCCCCCGCATCCGGCGAGGAAAGCTGGATGCCCGGCCGTGACCGCCGGTCAAGTGCGGCCGGCCGTCGTCCGATCCCTCCGGAGGGGCGAAGACTCGGTGGCCGCGTCGGCCACGGCAGCCCATCACGCGACGACCGACGGGAGAGACGACCGATGGACGAGCAGCAGCATCGCCTGACACGGATCGAGGACGAACTCCGCGACACCGTCGAATCGACCCGCTTCCTTCCCGCCGCGACGGTCGTCGTGGCGGCGGTGTCGTTCATGCTCACCACGTTCGTCTGGCGGCTGATCCACCAGACCGCCGGCGTCGAGGCCGCCGTGCGCGAGAGCATCGCACAATCCGCCGACGCCGACACCGCGGCGCTCGAGGAGCTCGCCCGTCTCCGCAACGACGTCGCCGGCCAGGCCGCCGTCACCGAGCGGCTCGAACAGCGGCTCGCGCGGGTCGAGACCAACGGCAATTCCACCCTCGTCGGGCTCGACACGCTCTCCAGCGACGTGGCCCGCCAGGCGACCGCCGCCGACCAGATCCTCCGCGAGATCGCCGTCACGGCCACCGGCGTCGGCGACACCCGCCGGCAGGTGCTCGACCGGCTCACGGCCCACGCCCAGCAGGAGTCGTCCGACCGCGACAGCATCGTGCAGGAGATGAGCGTCGCCATGCAGCGGATCGAGCAATCGATGATCGCGCAGGCGCAGGACGTGCGGGAGCAGCAGCGACAGCTCGAGACGGCCGCGGAGCGGGCCCGCGCGGCGCGGCAGGCGATGCTGCACGACGCCACGCAGTCGGTCTCGGTGCAGCTCGACGGCCTGCGGCAACTGCTCGACGGCCTGCGGAACGAGGCGGGCCCGGCCCCGGTCGCGGCCGACGCGACGACCCCCGCGGCGACGGACCGGGCCGGCGACGGCACCGCGGCGCTCAAGGGGGAGCGTCCCGCGACGCTGAAGCCCGCGGCCGACAACGACGCGGAGGTGTCCGCCACGACGCCGCCGGCGGCCGCCGGCGACAAGCCCGCGGCGTCTGAGCCCGAGGTCGCCTCCCGCGACAAGGGCACGGCGACCAACTGACGCGCCGGCCGGGGGATCGGCCGGCGTGCGCCGGGGCCGCGTTCAGGCCGACCTGAGCCGGGCGAGCACCGCCGTCGCGTCGTCGTGCGGATCGCCCGCCCCGCGGAAGGCCGCGACCGCGTCGAAGAGCTGCGTCACAAGCTCCCCCACCGGCGCCTCAACGCGGCTGCCAAGCAGGTCGTTGAGGGTGCGGAGCACCGCGCCCAGGTCACCCTCGGTCCGCACGAGCGCCCGCAGATAAGACCGCGCCGTCGCCGTCACGAGCGCCGCGGCGAAGCCGTGTCCGGACGCGTCGCCGACGACGAGGCCCACCCGCCCGTCGGGAAACCGGAAGAGATCGTAGAAATGGCCGAAGAGGTCGCAGGCCGCGCGGTTGGCGACCACGATCCGCCCCGCGCGGTAGGCCACGAGCATCGCCACGAACGCCGCGTCGATCCACGCGGCCATCTGCCCCTCGTCGGGCCCCCCGTCGCTGAGGACGTCCTCCTCACTCATGCCGCGAAATCCTTCCCGGTGAAAGCCCGCCCCCTCACGCGAGGATGCCCCGCACGACCTCGCCGTGGACGTCGGTGAGGCGGAAGTCGCGGCCCTGGTAGGGAAACGTCAGCCGCAGGTGGTCGATGCCCATGAGGTGGAGGATCGTGGCGTTGAGGTCGTGCACGTGCACCCGCTGGTCGGGCGTGACGATGTTGTAGCAATAGTCGTCGGTGGCCCCCCAGGTGAGCCCCGGCCTCACGCCCGCGCCGGCCAGGAGCATGGTGAAGCACCGCGGGTGGTGGTCGCGGCCGTAGTTCGTCTCGGTGAGCGCGCCCTGCGAGTAGATCGTGCGGCCGAACTCACCCCCCCAGACGACGAGCGTCTCGTCGAGGAGGCCGCGCGCGGCGAGGTCGTCGAGCAGGGCGGCGGTGGCCCGGTCGGTGTCCTGGACCTGCCCGCGGATCGCGCCGGGGAGGCCGCCGTGGTGATCCCAGCCCATGTGGAAGAGCTGCACGAACCGCACGCCCCGCTCCGAGAGCCGGCGGGCGAGCAGGCAGTTGGAGGCGTAGCTGCCGGGACGGGCGACGTCGGGCCCGTAGGCGTCGAGCACGTGCCGCGGTTCGTCGGAGAAGTCGACGATGCCCGGCACGCTCGTCTGCATGCGGAACGCCATCTCGTACTGCGCCGTCCGTGCCGCGATCTCGGGGTCGCCGAGGACCCCCGTGCGGAGCGCGTTCAGGCCGCCGATCCGGTCGAGCGTCGCGCGGCGGCGACGCCGGTCGACGCCCGGCGGGTCGGCCAGGTAGAGCACCGGGTCGCCCATGTTGCGAAACCGCACCCCCTGGTGCTCGCCGGGCAGGAAGCCCGCGCCCCAGAGGCGGTCGTAAAGCGGCTGGTCGTCGCGGCGGCCCGATCCGAAGCTCGTGAGCACGATGTAGGCGGGCAGGTCGGCGTTGTCGCTCCCCAGCCCGTAGGCCACCCACGAGCCGATGCTCGGCCGGCCGGCGAGCTGATGGCCCGTCTGGAAGAACGTGATCGCCGGATCGTGGTTGATCTGCTCGGTGTGCATCGAGCGGATCATGCACCAGCGGTCGGCGTGGCGGGCCATGTTGGGCACGAGCTCGCTGAACCACATCCCGCACTCACCGTGCCTGCGGAAGGCGAACATCGACGGCGCCACAGGAAAGCTCTTCTGGCCGCTCGTCATCGTCGTCAGCCGCTGCCCCTGGCGGATCGACTCAGGGAGATCCTCCCCGCGCCGCGTCGCCATCTGCGGCTTCGGGTCGAAGAGATCCATCTGCGACGGCGCGCCCGACTGGAAGAGGTAGATGATCCGCTTCGCCTTGGGCGGAAACCCCGGAAACGGACCGCCCGGACGGGGCGTCGCCGTCGCGGCGGGCAGGGGCCCCGGGGCGACGAGCCCGCCGAGGGCCGCGACGCCCAGGCCGCCGGCCGACCGGCCGAGAAAGACGCGCCGGTTGACCGTGTCCTGCGCCCGCAACAGCGGATCGGAATGCATGGTGTGTCTCCGTCTTCCCGGCGCTTCACGCCGGCAGGCAGGCGGGCTGTCGTGTCATGGACGTCCGGTCATGACACTAGTCCCGCATCACGAACTCGTCGAGGTTCACGATCACGTTGGCGGCCAGGGCGTAGGCCGCGAACTCCTCCGCGGACACTCCCTCCGGCCGCCCCACGAGCCCCACGGCGGCGAACGTCCCGGCCGCCGCCGGATCGGCGCGAAACGCGGCCAGGTCGGCGCCGAAGCCGTCGGCGAGCAGCGCCGCCTCCCGCGCCGTCGGCGGGCGGCCGATCGCGAGGCGGAAGCCGTGGGCGATCCGCGTTTCGGGCGTCGCGCCCCCCTCGGCGATCATCCGCCGGGCCAGGCCGTGGCCGGCCTCGGTGAAGGTCGTCTCGTTGAGCAGCGCGAGCGCCTGCAGCGGCGTGTTCGTCCGTGACCTGCGCACGGTGCAGGTCTCCCGGTTGGGCGCGTCGAAGAGGAGCATCGTCGGCGGCCCGGCCGTGCGCTTCCAGATCGTGTACATCGTGCGGCGGTGCCGGCCGGGGCCGGTGTCGGCCTTGTAGCCGCGGAGGTCGCCATACTTGCTCGTCTCGTCCCAGACGCCCTCCGGCATCCACGGCCGCACGCTCGGGCCGCCGATCGTAGGCACGAGCAGCCCGGAGGCGGCGAGCGCCGAATCACGGACGATCTCGCCAGGCAGCCTGATCCGCGGCGCCCGGGCGAGGAGCCGGTTGGCGGGATCCTTCGCGAGCTGCTCCGGCGTGACGGCCGCGTGCTGGCGGTAGACGGCGCTCGTCACCACGAGCTTCACCATCCGCTTCACGTCCCAGCCGCCGTCCATGAACTCCGCCGCCAGCCAGTCGAGCAGCTCCGGGTGGCTGGGATACTCCGCCTGGCTGCCGAGGTTTTCGCTCGTGCGCACGAGCCCGGTGCCGAAGAACCGCTCCCAGGCGCGGTTCACCCAGACGCGGGCCGTGAGCGGGTTGTCGCGGGAGACGATCCACCGGGCGAGCGCGAGCCGGTCGGCCGACGTCCCCGCGGGCAACGGCGGTAGGAACGCCGGCAGGGCGGCCTCCACCTTCTCGCCCCGCTTGTCGTACTCGCCGCGGACGAGCAGGAACGCCTCGCGCGACGGGCCCTCCTTCATCACCATGGCGCTCGGCAGGCTGTCGCGGTAGGACGTGACGCTCTGCTTCGCGGCGTCGCGGGCCGCCTTCGCCCGACGGATCGGCTGATCGACCTCGTCGCGGTGATACTTCGCGATCTCGCCCCGCTGTGCGGGCGAGCGGGCCCCGGGATCGACCGCGAGCCCGGCCCGTACCGCGGGGGGCAGCGACAGGCCCGCCACGCCGAGCAGCGCCGGGTCGGCCGCGGTGAACTCGAGCCGGAAGCGGCCGATCGCATGGCCGTCGAACGCCTCCTGCCGGATGCGGACGACGAGCCGGGCGTTCTCCGGCACGGCCACCGGCTCCGCGGGAAATGCCGCGAGCCGGCGGGGCTGCCGCCGCTGCGGATCGTGCCCGTCGACCGCCCAGCCCTTCCCCTTGCCCCCGTCGCCGCCGAGCACCGCCGCGGCCGGCCAGCCTTGCTGCTCGTAGTCGGCCTCGGCGCGGACGAGCGCCACCGGGATCGCCGGGGCGTCGCCGGGGGGATCGATCTCCGCCTCGAGCCGGGTGACGACGATGTTGCCGTTGCCGCCGCGGCCGAAGCCCCCGCCGCCGCCGAGCGACGCATGCGGCAGCACCTCGAGCCGCAGGCCGCCGAAGCCGCCGGCGGGCACGAGCGCCTCGAACTCGTAGGTGTCGCGCGGGGGCAGCGGCCCCTCGACCATCCAGGTGCCGTCCTCGCTGCGCCGGAAGGTCGCGCCGCCGGTGCTCCGCAGTTCGAGCGGCTCGGAGGTCCGCCAGATCTCGCCGTCGGCCGCCAGCGCCGGCTTCACCTCCGCCTCCCAGGCGGCCGCCCGCGCCGCGAGGCCGGCGGTCTCCGCGGCCAGCGCCGTCTCCGCGTCGGCCACCAGCGTCTCGAGCCGGGCGAGCTCCGCCTCCTGCTCCGGCGTCGGCAGCAGGTGGAGCGGATCGGAGTTGCCGCCGCTGCGGTTCTGCGACCCCATGATCGTGCCGCTCTCCGGCACGTTGTTGAAGAGGGCGAAGAGGGCGTAGAACTCGCGCTGCGTGAGCGGGTCGTACTTGTGGTCATGGCAGCGGGCGCAGCCCACGGTGAGCCCCAGCCAGGTCTGTCCGGTGGTCTCGACGCGGTCGATCACGGTCTCCACCCGCCACTCCTCGGCGATGATGCCCCCCTCGCCGTTGATGCGGTGGTTGCGGTTGAACCCCGTGGCCACGATCTGGTCGCGGCCCGCGTCGGGCAGCATGTCGCCGGCGAGCTGCTCGATCGTAAAGCGGTCGAAGGGCAGGTTGCGGTTGAAGGCGCCGATCACCCAGTCGCGCCACGGCCAGTTGGAGCGGCTCGAGTCGGTCTGGTAGCCGTGGCTGTCGGCGTAGCGGGCGGCGTCGAGCCACTCGATCGCCATCCGCTCGCCGAAGTGCGGGCTCGCCAGCAGCCGGTCGACGTGCCGCTCGTAGGCGTCGGGAGAGCCGTCGGCGAGGAAGGCGTCGACGTCGGCCGGCGCGGGGGGCAGGCCGGTGAGGTCGAGTGCGAGCCGCCGCGCGAGTGTGACGCGATCGGCCTCGCCGTTGGGCTCGAGGCCGGCCCGATCGAGCGTCGCGAGGATGAAGTGGTCGATCGGCGTCCGCGGCCAGCCGGCCTGCCGCGTCGCGGGCACCGCCGGCCGCTCCACCCGCTCGAAGGCCCAGTGGCCGCGATACTCCGCCCCCGCCGCGATCCAGCGGGCGAGCACGTCGGCCTCGGCGGGCGTCACGGGCTTGCCGACGTGAGGGGGCGGCATGACGACGTCGGGGTCGGTGCTCGTGACGCGGGCGATGACGCCGCTCTCCGCCGGCCGTCCCGGAAGGATCGCCGTCGTGCCGCCGTCGAGGGGGGCCGTGGCCGCCTCGCGACGATCGAGCCGCAGGCCCGCCTGCCGGTCGGCGGCATCGGGGCCGTGGCAGGCGAAACAGCGGTCGGAGAGGATCGGCCGCACGTCGCGATTGAAGTCGGGCGGCTCGACCCGGGCCGCCGGCTCTGCGGCATCGGCACTCGCCACGAGACAGGCCGCAAAGCCCGCCGCCAGACAGGCCGCAACGCCCGCCGCGCGACGAGCAGCAGGCCCGATGACGAGCGTCGCCGCGGCGCGCCGCCGCACCGTGCACGACGCGCGGCCACCGGCGCGAAAACCGACTGCGACGAGTCCCACGGAACGTCCTCCGAAGGCGCCCGCGTCGCCGTCCCGCGGCGGTCGGCGGCGACCCACGCGGTGACGCGGACCCGCTCTCTCGGCAGGTCGTTCGGCGGGAAACAACCCCGAGTATAGTCGCCCCCCCCGGTCGGCCGGAACGGCGACCGCGGCCCGGCGGCCGCCCGTCGCTCCCGCCGGTGGAACGACCGCGCGAAGAACGGCCGCAGCGGTGGTACAACGACATGCATGAAGTCGCGATCGCTCGAGGCCCTGGGCATCCCTCTCGCACTCGTCCCGCTGGCCCAGCGGCAGGTGGCGGAGGCCCGCCGGGCCGGCCTCGGGCTGACGGAGGCCCGCCTACGACTCGCGGCGGTGGTCGCCGCGCCGGCCGACTTCACGGCCGACCCGTCGTTCGCGCCGCTCGCCGCGGAACTCGTCGCGTTGCGGGCAGCCGCTCCGACGGCCGCCGCGCCCCGCACCGCGCCCGTGCCGTGGCGGCAATGGGGCACCGACATCGACGCCGCCGCCATCGCGCAGATGCGGCAGGCGGCGCTGCTGCCGGTGGCCGTGTCGGCGGCACTGATGCCCGACGCCCACGTCGGCTACGGCCTGCCGATCGGCGGCGTGCTCGCCACCGAGAACGCCGTCGTGCCCTACGCCGTCGGCGTCGACATCGCCTGCCGGATGAAGCTCACCGTGCTCGACGCACCGCCGGAGTGGCTCGACGCCCGCCGCGACCGGCTGGCAGCGGCGCTCGAGCGGGAGACGCGGTTCGGCATCGGCGCGGAGTTCGGCCGGCGGGGCGATCCGCACCGCTCTCGCCCCCGCGAGCACGAGGTGCTCGACGACGACTGGAACGTGTCGCCCGTCACGCGGGCCAACCGCGACAAGGCCCGGGCGCAGCTCGGCACGAGCGGCAGCGGCAACCACTTCGTCGAGTTCGGCACGTTCACGGTGGCCGCGGACCGGGCCGGCGAACTCGGCCTGCCGCAGGGGGGCGTGTTCCTCGCGCTGCTCTCCCACTCCGGCTCGCGGGGCACCGGCGCGCAGGTCTGCGACCACTACTCGCGGCTCGCGATGCGGCGGTGCCCCGACCTGCCCCGCGAGATGAGCCGGCTCGCCTGGCTCCCGCTCGACTCGCCCGAGGGGCGGGAATACTGGGAGGCGATGCAGCTCATGGGCCGCTACGCCGCGGCCAACCACGCCGTCATCCACCGCCACGTCGCCGCCGCGATCGGCGCCCGCCCGATCCTCGACGTCGAGAACCACCACAACTTCGCCTGGGAGGAGGAGCACGTGGTCGACGGCGTGTCGCGCCGGGTGATCGTGCACCGCAAGGGGGCCACGCCCGCCGGCGCGGGCGTGCTCGGGATCATCCCCGGCTCGATGGCGGCGCCCGGCTATCTCGTCCGCGGCCGCGGCGTCGATGCGGCGCTCCACTCCGCCAGCCACGGCGCCGGCCGCCGCATGAGCCGCACGCAGGCCCGCGAGACCTGGCGCTGGCCGCAGGTCCGCGGCTTCCTCGCCGACCGCGGCGTCGAGCTCCTGAGCGCCGGCATCGACGAGGTGCCGCACGCCTACAAGGACATCCACGCGGTGATGGCGGCCCAGGAGGATCTCGTGGAGACGCTCGCCCGGTTCGACCCGCGGCTCGTCAAGATGGCGCCGGAGGGGGAGCGGCCGGAGGACTGACGCCCGCGGGCCGGCCGCCCCCGCAGAAGGGACGGGTTTCCCATACACTCGCCGCGGCCCCACCCCCATTTCCGGCCGGCACGTTCCACGCGCCCATGCACGACCACACCCCCTCCCCGCGGGCCCGGATCTGGCGGTGGTGGGTGAGCGGGATCCTCCTGCTGGCCACCATGCTCAACTACATGGACCGGCAGACGCTGGCCAACCTCTCGGTGCGGATCAGCGACGAACTCGCGCTCTCGCAGGAGCAGTACGGCACCGTCGAGACGGCCTTCGGGCTGGCCTTCGCGGTCGGCTCGCTCTCCTTCGGCATCCTCGCCGACCGGCTCCCCGTCCGCTGGCTCTATCCCGCGGTCGTTGTCGCCTGGTCGGCCGCCGGGATCGTCACCGCCTTCGCCGAGGGCTACGCCGGGCTGCTGGCCTGCCGGATCGCGCTGGGCTTCTTCGAGGCAGGCCACTGGCCCTGCGCGCTGAAGACGACGCGGGCGGTGCTCGACCGGGGCGACCGGATGCTCGGCAACAGCCTCCTGCAGAGCGGCGGCGCGATCGGCGCGATCGTCACGCCGCTCGTGATCCGCTGGCTCGTCGGCGACGACACCTCGCGGGGCGCGTGGCGGCCGCCGTTCGTCATCATCGGCGCCGTGGGGGCGGCGTGGACGATCGGCTGGCTGCTCTCGATCCGTTCGAGCGACCTCACGATCCGCCCCGATGCGGCCGACGACCCGGAAGGGCCCGTTCACCGCGACGCCCCCGCCGCATCGTCTCCCGCCGCATCACTGCCGGCGGCATCGTCGTGGACCGTGTGGCGGGAGGCGTGCCTGGCCAACCGCCGCTTCTGGGCGCTCGTGCCCCTCGTCGTGAGCATCAACATCACCTGGCACCTGCTGCGGGTGTGGCTGCCGAAGTTTCTCCAGCAGGGCCGCGGGGTGACGGAAGCCGAGCAGCTCTACTTCAACTCCCTCTACTACGTCGCCGCCGACATCGGCTGCATCGCCGCCGGCGCGGCGGGCCTCTGGCTCGTGAAGCGGGGCATGCCGGTGCACCGCTCCAGGCTGGTCGTGCTCGGCGTCTGCGCCGCGATGGCCACGCTCACCACGCTGGCCGGCCAGCTGCCGCGGGGGCCGGCGCTCGCCGCCACGCTCCTCGTCGTCGGGGCCGCGTCGATGGGGCTCTTCCCCTGCTACTACTCGCTCGCGCAGGAGGTGAGCCCCCGGCACATCGGCCGCTCCACCGGGTTGCTCGCGGCATTCGGCTGGCTGCTCTCCTCGCCGCTGCAGAAGTCGTTCGGCCGGCTCGTCGACCGCACCGGCTCGTTCGACACGGGGATCGCGCTGGCGGGCTGGGCGCCCGCCGTCGCCGTGATCGTGCTCCTGGCGGTGTGGCCCGGCGAGCGGAGCGGGGCGCGGACCGACGCGAATCGGGGCTGACGTGCGCCGGGCCCGGCCGCCGCCGGCATGGCGGGCGGCGACGCACGGGGCGGCGGCGTCCCCGCGCGGTGTCGCGGCCCCGACCGGCGGACTATGCTTACGGTCTCTTCCCCGGAGGATCTCCCATGCCGTCACGACGTCCCGTCCGCCGTATCCAGTTCCGTCCGGCGGCCCTGCCGCTCGTCGCCCTCGCGGTGGCCGCCATCGCCGGCGCGGCCCGGCCGGCGGCCGCCGAGGAGTCCCCCAACACGCTCTCCGCCGCCGAGCGGCGGGCCGGCTGGCGGCTCCTGTTCGACGGCACCTCCACTGACGCGTTTCGCAACTACCGCAAGGAATCCCTCGGGCCCGGCTGGGTGGTCGAGGAGGGCGCGCTCGTGCGGCGCGACAAGGGCGCCGGCGACATCGTCACGAAGGACACGTTCGGCGAGTTCGAGCTGCAGCTCGAGTTTCGGATCGTGCCGGGGGGCAACAGCGGCGTGATGTTCCACGTGGCCGAGACGGAGAAGACGCCCTGGATGACCGGTCCCGAGGTGCAGATCAACGACAACGCCGCCGGGCACGACCCGCAGAAGGCCGGCTGGCTCTACGGTCTCTACGAGCCGCCTCCCGCCCCGCTGCCGCCGGCGGACCAGCCCGCCGCCGCGTCGGCCCCGGCTCCGCCCCGCGTGCCGGTCGACGCCACGCGGCCGGCGGGCGAATGGAACCACCTCTATCTCCGCGTCACGCCCGGCTCCGGTGAGGTGTGCATGAACGGCATCCGCTACTACCAGTTCAAGAAGGGGCAGAAGGACTGGGACGAGCGGGTGGCGAAGAGCAAGTTCGCCGCGTTCCCGACGTTCGGCAAGGTGGATCGCGGCCACATCTGCCTGCAGGATCACGGCGACGTGGTGGCGTTCCGCTCGATCAAGGTCCGTGAACTGCCGGGCGGCGACTTGCCCCGGCCGCCGGAGAGCGGCACGCTGCCGGTGAGGGCGGTGCCCGCGTTTCCCGACGTGGCCTGGGAGGGCTGGTCGGCGGAAAGCGAGACCGGCCGGAAGCCCGAACCGCTGCGGCCGCTGCAGGTGACGCACGCCGGAGACGGCTCCGGGCGGCGGTTCGTCGTCGAGCAGTCGGGCATGGTCCACGTCGTGCCGGCCGACGGCGGCCCCGCGAAGCTCTTCCTCGACGTGCGGGAGCGGACGCGGCGGTGGAGCGACAAGAACGCCAACGAGGAGGGGCTGCTCGGCATCGCCTTCCATCCGCGGTTCCGTGAAAACGGCGAGTTCTTCGTCTGCTGGAGCCCGGCGCCGGCCGCCGACGCCGCGGGCGAGGGCCGGCCGGAGCGGATCTCCCGCTTCCGCGTCCGCCGCGACGATCCCAACCGGGCCGACCCCGCCAGCGAGGAGGTCGTGCTCTCCATGCAGCAGCCCTTCTCCAACCACAACGGCGGCTCGATCGCCTTCGGCACCGACGGCTTCCTCTATCTCGGTCTCGGCGACGGCGGCAGCCAGCGCGACCCGCTCGGCCACGGCCAGAACACCGGCTCGTGGTTCGGATCCATCCTCCGGATCGACGTCGACCGGCGCGACGCGGGTCGCGGCTACGCGATCCCCGCCGACAATCCGTTCGTGAACGTGCCCGGCGCCCTACCGGAGATCTACGCCTACGGCTTCCGCAACCCCTGGCAGCTCTCCTGCGACCGCGCGACCGGCCGGATCTGGGCCGCCGACGTCGGCGAGGATCTCTGGGAGGAGATCAACGTCGTGCAGAAGGGGGGCAACTACGGCTGGAGCATCCGCGAGGGCACGAAGGCGTTCGGGCCGCGCGGCCGCGGCGAGCCCACCGTCGACCCCGTCTTCGAGTACGACCACCAGGTGGGCAAGTCGATCACCGGCGGCTTCGTCTACCGCGGCCGGGAGATTCCCGAACTCGTCGGCAAGTATCTCTACGGCGACTTCGTCTCGGGCCGGCTCTGGGCGGTCGACGTCGACGCCCCCGGCGCGCCTTTGAACATGGCGATCCCGTGGGACGGCCGGCCGATCTTCGGCTTCGGCAGCGACGAGGCGGGGGAGGCCTACGTGACCACGTCGTCGCCGACGGGCCAGGGCGTGATGCGGCTCGTCCGCGACCCGGCCGCCGCCGGGAAGGCGCCGTGAACGCCCCCGGCGACGCGGGCGACCCGATCGAGACGCTCGCCGCGCTCGTGGCGATCGACAGCGTAAATCCCGCCTACGGCGGCCCCGGCGAGGCGGGCGTGGCGGCCTTCGTCCGCGGCTTTTTCGCCCGGCACGGCGTGGATTCGTTCGCGCAGCCGGTCCTGCCGGGCCGCGACAACGTGATCGCGGTCGTGCCCGGCCGCGACCGCTCCCGGCGGGTGGTCCTCGAGGCCCACATGGACACCGTGTCGGCCGCAGGCATGGCGATCCCCCCGTTCGAACCGACGATCCGCGAGGGGCGGCTCCACGGCCGCGGCTCCTGCGACACCAAGGGGGGGCTCGCCGCGATGATGCACGCGCTGGTCGACCTGCGGGCCGATCCGTCGCCTCCTCCCTGCGACGCCTGGCTGGCCGCGGTGATCGACGAGGAGCACGAGTTTCGCGGCGTGTCGGCGGTGTGCCGATCGCTCGCCGCCGAGTGGGCCTGCGTGGCGGAGCCCACCGGCCTGCGGATCGTGACGGCGACGAAGGGCGTGCTGCGGTTTCGGATCGCCGTGTCGGGCCGGGCGGCCCATTCGTCGCGGCCCCACCAGGGCGTCAACGCGGTGGTCCACGCGGCCCGGCTCGTCACCGCGATCGACGCCCTCCATGCCGGCCTCGCCGCCGCCCCGCTCCATCCCCTCCTCGGCCCCGCCACCGGCTGCGTGTCGATGATCGCGGGGGGCGTGCAGATCAACATCGTGCCCGATGCCTGCGGCATCTGGGTCGACCGGCGGCTTCTGCCCGGCGAGTCGCCCGCGGCGGTGCTCGACGATTACCGGCGGCTCATCGACGCCGAGGTGGCCCGTGACCCGACGTTTCAGGCCACGGTCGAGCCCCCGCTGCTCGTCGACGAGCCTCTCTTCACGCCGACCGATGCGGCGGTCGTGCGGCTCGCCGGGGAGGCGGCCAGGGCCGCCGGGCTGCCGGCGGACCCGATCGGCGTGCCCTACGGCAGCGATGCGAGCAAGCTCTCGCGGCACGGCATCCCGAGCATCGTCCTCGGGCCCGACTCGATCGAGCAGGCCCATTCGGCGACGGAAAGCGTCGATTGCGGACAGGTGCGCACCGCCCGGCTGCTGTATGCGGACATGATCCGACGGTTCGCGTGAGCCGCAGCGCCTGCGCCCCCGCTGCGCATGGCGGGGTGGCCGGGTATGCTTTGAGGAGGGGAACAGCCCTCCGGAGCGTCGTCCACGGTAGAAGCGACTCCGGTTCTCCCGGCTGCTGCGTTCCGGCACGTCATCCATGACGCGCTGCAGGCCGTGTGGCCGCAGCCTGCTCTTCGCCCGGTCACCCTGACGGTGCATGGCATGCGATCCCGGCGCG
>Ga0136644_10001936_pt1 | contig 16120 bp, 18 predicted proteins | sample C_130820_EF_Meta_FD_94780 | JGI IMG/M metagenome (GOLD analysis project Ga0136644, IMG submission 94780) | Freshwater microbial communities from Lake Croche, Canada to study carbon cycling - C_130820_EF_MetaG (v2) (version 2) | ecosystem: Environmental > Aquatic > Freshwater > Lake | place... | reverse complement strand
TTATATGCTTGATACGAGTTTGCTGAGGCTGGGGTTGTTGGTGTTGTTGGGGATGTTGTTGGGGATGTTGTTGGTGTTGTTGGGGATGTTGTTGGGGGTGTTGTTGGGGATGTTGTTGGTGTTGTTGTTGGGGATGTTGTTGGGGATGTTGTTGGGGATGTTGCTGGGGATGTTGCTGGGGATTTACAGGAATTTGTTGTTCGTTTACTGTAGTTTTTTCTTTATTATACGACTCAAACAATTTATAAGGCGGTGTTTTTCTATGGTTTGACATTTTGTATTTTTATGTTTTTATATTTTTAAGTTGTATTTCAATTATTTCAATTATTTCAATTCTTTCTATTTTTTACAAATACTATTGTGGCTATAGCGGCGGCGGCCACAACCAGTCCAATCACACTAAAAAATACAATTGTTTCTGTAGACATGGGTTTTTTAGTGTCTATAAATCCTTCTCGTATTGACTGGGTTTTATTACCTTTTGGGTTGGTAATTTGCATTCTAGTACCATTTGTATCTATATACATTTATATTTAGCTTGAAAAAAATTATCGAATTTTAATAATTTCCAAAACATCTTTATCGACCGTATCTCCTTTTTTAGATTGTACCATCTCATTAAAAATGCGCTGTGCTTTATCATCCGCCATATAATGACGTAATATATTTAACGTTTCATCTTTTTCTTCCTTTTTCTTCTTTCGGACGACGCGTTTTACTTTTTTCGAAATGATTGCAATACCTTGTGAACTATCTTTAATTCCAGGCTGATTATTATTTTTTAAAAAATCAGCTACTATTTTATTTAAATCTTTTACTCTATCTGTAAGCTTCTTTAAATCGGTTCGTCTATTTTTAATCTCTTGCTTTAATGTATTAAGTTCTGACATTACGGTTTTCATTTGTTCCGTAGCCATTTTTAACATTAGTAAAAACTTTTAAAATGTTATATAATAAATATAAAAATGGAGACGGCAAAAAAATACAGCTATGATATTCATCAATGGAATCCAATCAATACACGTTCTTTTAATTTATTGGCTAGTATAAAAATTAAACCCGACGTGAAATTGCTAGAGTTGTTTAAACTTGCCCCATTATATAACATTTTATGCAAAATTAGTGGTACAGATAGTGAATATGACGGCAAGATATTATACGGAAAAATTGAAAATTCTACAGAAGATGATTCCCACTACATTATACTTGATCATGTATGGAAAAGTTACCCAGATGTAAACAAACAAGGCAAAATTGAGTTTTTAGCAGATACAGTATACAAAACAATTGATTATCTTGAAAACCCGGACGCAAGCCCTATTATAGACAGCGCCAGCTTTAAAAATGGTCCTGTATTAAATTTATTGTATAATAGTGCAGATAAAGGGTTGGCAAAATCCGATAAAAAGTCTGATACACTCTCTACATTTTCATTGTCTCCTTCGTCTACGTCTCCTACGTCTACATCTACATCTCCTTCGTCTACGTCTCCTTTTTCATTGTCAACGGCTCCGCAATTTTGTTCTAATCCTAGAATGAAATTGTCTGATATGTTAATTCCTGTTGGAATAAGCTTGATTGTAATTGGGTTAATGATTTATGTTTTTCCCAAAAAACTTTTTAATTAAAATTTTAGAATGTTGATTGTAATTGGGTTAATGATTTATGTTTTTCCCAAAAAACTTTTTAATTAAAATTTTAGAATGTTGATTGATCGCAATTTTTTGTTCTTTAATTAACGATTCCAAGCATTCGATATTAAACCATCCAATGCCATTGGCATCGTTATCTAAAATATGATTTTGTGGTTCAATATACGTTTCATTTAACTCTACAGTGTAATACATGGCCTTGTTTTTTACAACGGTAGGTTGTCCAATAAACTGATCGCTTTTTAACTCAATGCCTGTTTCTTCCATTACTTCGCGAAGTGCACAATGTTCAATTGATTCATTATCTTGAATTGTTCCTTTAGGAGGTCCCCATAATTGCCCTCTTGATTGCACAAGTAAAATTTTATGCGTCGAGGGGTCAACTATAAAACAGCCGGCCTTTACTATTTTACCGGAAGTAGACTTCCATCCGTCGCCGTTATTCCACTTTATTTGTTTATAAGGTGTGATCTTATAATTACAACATTGATTGGTGCAGATAAAAGAGTTGAATGATTTTTTCTCCATCTTCTCCATCCTTAATTACTTTCTCTTGTATTGTTTCTTTTCTTTTTAAAGAACAATTTAAAATTTAAAAATGATTAAATTTTAAATTCAATTTTAATTTACAGCTGAAGCACTCCCAAAAACTGCCTAATTTTAGCGGTTATATAAAACAAGTTTTATAGGGCGTATACAGTATTGTTTTACCGACCTTATTTCGTTGTTTTTCTGTTGGGTCAAGTAAGGCATGCAATTTTTTATACTCTTTTTTCAATAGCGCCAAATTTAGTGGAGGCAATAGTACAACACCTTCCCACTCGTTCCGTTTTCCATCCATATCCACCTTGAATTCTTTTGGATAAAACATTGATGTTGTCTTTAATGTCATGATTTCCTGAAGCTTCTCGGGCAACAACGACACACTTTTAGGCGGAAGTACACATACCAATTGAAAAAAAGGATCATACGGTTTTTCATCCGATACAATCGTTCGAGAAACATACGTTTTACCGTATACCACTAAATCGCTACAAAAAGGAGCATAACTATGGGGATAATACCAATCCCACGAAGATACGCCGTCAAGGTAGTAAGTAAGAACCCATTGCATCCCATCAAAATAATGATGACATGCGCGCTCTATATCAGTCTCAGAATGACAGTCCATTTTTTTAGAGTAATATTCTGTCCGATATGCTTCCCAATTTAGTCTGTAAGTTTCTGGATCCGATTGGGCAAGAGTTGTGTGTTTTTCCAAGAGAGAATCCTTTACATGTTTACGTCGTTCTTCAAGTACAGAATGTTGGTATGATGCAAGGGTTTCTATCAACACAAGAAGAGGTTCTGTATTTATGGTATGATACTGTGTCACGATATTTCCGTACATTTGGACGACGGTTCTGTACGCATCAAAAAACATTTCAATCGACCCTTCCAAGATATCAATGGTGGGTAAATGTGGCAAAAAATCGTTGCCTGACATAAATAACATGACTATAAAATCGTTAATAAAAAACTGGTCCGGTGTCATCGAAGGCTCGTGTAATAGGGAATGAACAAGCGAGTCACGGATAGATTTTATATCCAAGTAAAAAAACTCTTGACGCTGTCGATACGGATTTTCACGTAAAATGTGAAAGTTTTCGCGTTGACTTGCTAATGCTAGCATGATAAGATCAGCGTCCATTCCATGTATCATATAATGATCGTTTTTATCACCAAATTCTCGTACGTATGCTACTAATTTATGCTCTCCTTCTCCTGGACATTTTTCATTGCTAAACACAACTTTTATATTACGCCACTCTTTTCTTTTCATTTTGTCCCTAATAAATTCTTCAAGATAGTCAGACAATTCATCCATAAATTGTGTTCCGGGTGTAATACAATTGCTGTCAAATACAAATGGGTTGATCTCCACATTTAATTCATTTTCTAAAGACGACTTGTATCTTCGCTGGCGTTGCTGAAATTGTTTGCTTACAGGTGCAACACCATCAATGCATAAAATAACGGATTTTTTAGGCCGTGTAAAGCAAACAAGTTGGTTAATATATTCGCCTACCAATTCAAAACAATAATTTTTAGGACTATGATACGGTTTTGCGTCTTTTGATTTTGGCTTGAAACTTCCGTATTGAAATGCTTGTTGTGCGCAAAAATGAAAAATACCGTTTAAATCAACCAGAAATGTGTCTATGGCGATATTTAAGCGTTCATGAGATTGAATGGTTCGTATATGATTTGAAAATGTTTTTTTAAACCAACTGAAAAAATATTTAATGCCCATTTTTAATGTGAGTCGAGTCCTCTTTACTTTTATTATAATTTGTTTAATTAAATTATAATTAATTTAGATATATAACACTTCCTTTAAGTTTAAAGCGAGATTGTGGTTCCAAATAGTTTTTAAACATAATCTTTATGTACGACTAGCCGTGTTTATTTTTCTTTAAAAATCTTTGATAACGTTTTCATATGAAACGAGCATTCTTCGTATTCAAACAAGTTGAATGATTTTCGAAAATCATCAATCGTAAAAGGCCCTCCAAATATCTTTAACAATCTCCAATGCGGGGCGCTTTTAATTTTAGTCGCTTTTTTGCCCACGACTTCTCTGTACATATTGTACGTCAACATCTTGCTTTCATTATAAAAAGCATCATGCGCCTGATCTTTAATAAACGCCATAATACAGTTAAAACTGCAAAATATACCATCTGTAAGATAATATTCGGTTTCAACCGGCGTAATATCATACGAGTCTGAATTTAATTCAAGGACCGACGCAAGTTTTGTTTTTGTAAGATTTTCTTTCATGTAATACTTGTCTTTTGTAATATGCGACACGTACGATTTTTCAATACGATTATTTACAAATTTGATAGGACAACCCAACGGTTTTGTAGAAAATTGATGTTTGCACCAATAACACGCAATATCTGTCGTTTGATGAAATTTTTCTTTATTAATCCAGTCTAGCATTGTTATAAAACATTTGTCATTTTTGTCGTCCACAAAAGATACATGCGTTTCTTCTTGTTTTTCGATAACGTCAACAATGCTTGTTTTATTGGTCGGGATGGTGGTCTCTGCGTCAATATTTGAGATGATACAAAGGCCGTACTTTTTGGCAACTTCTTCTACATCAAATCCTTTAAGAAAAAAACAACGCTTTTTGCTCATCTTTTAAATTACCAATATGTTTAATTATATTAAATTATATTTTTTTATATTCATTTTTATAAAGTAAAAGTGATGCATTGTACTTTTTGGTTAGAGAATCCATTTGTCTTGTTGAAAGATATTAAATTTATTCCTAAAAAAACAATGTCAAAAGAAGAACAAATGAATTGTATCACACGGCTTGTTATTTTTTTATTTTTATTACTCTACTTGAGTAGCTATAAACATTGTTTTTTATTTTTTATACTTTCAATAATTTTTATTATTATTCTTTATTACTTACAAAAGAGACAGATGACAACTGAACATTATACACCTAAAAGTTCTTTATCACGTTCTTTCTCTAATTCTTTATCACATTTTAATAAAGTAGAAGATCTCTACGATCAAGGTGTAAAAGAATATAAAAAAAATCGTTATACAGTTGAAAAGTTTCCATCCTATTATGCAGACCAACGTATTAAATCTACAGAGATTGTCCCAGATCAAACGTTTGTCTCATCCAACCAACGTCTTGTAGGCAAAGCAAACCCAAAAACGTTAATTGCTCCCGTCATCGCCCCTCCATCACATGACTGGGAAAACTGGAAAGACAACGATTTTGTGTTTCCAAGTGCTATTAATGAAAAACGCACGCAAGATTTTTACGGAAGCGGGTACTATACAAGCGATGAACCGGAGAAAAAACCCGTCATTGAAACATATCAACCCCGACTACTTCCATCCCAGCCACGACCGTCTTACTACGAAAATACATATGTTGCACCACGAAATCCTATTGATACACTTGGACAGTACAACGGAAAATGGCCAACGCCTATAAATAATGGTAACAATATGGGAAGCGAAGTCGTCGTGCCTAAAGATTTTTTAAGAAAAAAAGAATCACGCCAAATGGATTCCGCTAAATTTTCAAAGACAGATGGTGTACTAAAATATACAGGGGATGTTAATCGGTCGTGTACGTATGACCCCACAAATATTAATTACAATTTACCAAGCAATTTTATGGCTGGAAATTGTGAACGAAATGAAAATGTCAAGGAATTAAATGATGAACTATTTACAAGCACAGTTACACCTGGTGTTTACTATAAATCACAAATTGTTGAACCTTTAAATTCAAATATTGGCATATCATTTGACCAGCAAATGCCTCCAAGACAAATGACAACGGACGATATGGGTAACGTGACATATACGGCGCTTGACCCAAGCTTATACGAGCCAATTCCGTATGTTGACAAGACAGACTATGGAACGGCGCCATATGAAGTGTATGACCCTCGTTCAAATGGATACGGTACAAGTTATCGCGAATACCAGCACGATTTAACGGGCCAACCGCGATTTTACTATGATGACGTGAATACGGCGCGTCGACCAAACTATATTACGCGTACAAATATTGATCATCTATTGAAAGCAGATTCGTACGGCACTGTACAAAGCACAAACGATATCATGTCTAGAAATTGCAATAGCAGACAAATCGCCGAACAAGGTATTCTTGACAATACGATAGAGCATCGAACAGATTTAATGACACGCACGATGCGAAAGAAGAATGCCGAGATGTGGCAACGACGCATGGCGCCTTTATCGGCCTACCAACGTTAGTAGATTAAACTTGAAATTGATTTTGAAATTTGAAATCTAAAATATAAAAATAAAATAAAAGAAAATCTCAATATGCTCCATATCGTTACAGGTCCAATGTTTAGTGGAAAAACGTCCTATTTGTCAACTCATCTTTCTCCTAAATCGCTTTATATCAATCATTGCCTTGATACGCGTGGCGAGCTTTTTTACAGCCATAATACATCCTTGACTTTTTTGGACGATATTACTTGTATTAAAACCGATAAATTATCCGATGATCTTGTTAAAGGATTTGATATTATTGGGATCGATGAATCTCAATTTTTTAAAGAATTAAAGCCAACTGTCTTAAAATGGGTTGAAGAGATGGGGAAAACTGTCTATGTAGCCGGATTAAATTGTGATTACAAACGTGATAAATTTGGAGAGATTTCAGACTTGTTTGCATACTGTGATTCAGTAACAAAATTAACAGCACACTGTATATGTGGAAAAGATGCGATGTTTAGCCATCGATTAAACAAAAGTAATCATCAAATCGTGGTGGGCTCGTCCGAATACGAGCCACTTTGTCGAAAGTGTTTTACAGACCGAAATCATTCATAGACAGACTAGTCTTTATTTCGTTCTGTAAAACATATTGATAGCACTTTAAGAGTGTCTATCCAAAAAAGTGTTTGGCACGGTTTTCTATTGAAATTGTTTTCATTTAATGAAAACAATTTAATTTGATAAAATATAATAAATAAAATGGTTAGTCCTAGCATAAAACTGGCCAAATCAAATCAATCGTCTGCTATTGAAACCGATGATACAATTTTATCCTCGCCACTATCACTGTCAATATCAAAATGTGATAAAAAAATATGCTTTTATTATATTGTTATCGTATTTGTATTATTGCTTATTTGTAAACCTAAATTTATTCTTCAAAAAAAAACGTTAAATGACGAGTCAACCAATATATCAGTTTCAAAATTAGTATTATGGCAACTTGTTCTTTGTATTCCTTTAATTTTTTACTATATAATTAATTATTAAAAAGTAAAGCAGAAAAAATACAAATGTTTTAAATGCTAGTCTGTAATATGGATTCGCTGTTTTTATCATATTACTCAATATAAAATCAATCATTGGCAATGACATCACTGCATATAATAATGTGGCTAAAATGATTTGTTTTATATGATACGAACGCACAGGCGGTTTATTGTTAAAAATCATATCAATAACATATTTATCGTTTTCAGATACAGGTGAATCATCCGTACCAAGTTGATGTATATCGTCGTCCATTTTATTTTTAAAACCACTTTAAATATAAATAAAAGTATATAAATCGTATACAAATCGTAAACATGAGTTCCATAGATCTATCAAAGTTAAAAGCATCTTTGGAAAAATCAAGCATTTTAATTGTAGAATATTATTTACTTGAAGAAAAATGTGCAATGATAAAAGCATATGTATATAGTATTAATCAATTTTTGCTTATATATATTCCAACAAAACTTCGAACTGAAATAACAGGTAAAAAAAATATATACGAATTAAAAGCGCTTGAAGATGTTGTGGATGAAGAAGACTATGCAAAATTTGATGAATACCAAATTAATATGATAAGACAAGTCGGCTCAGATAAAGATGCTTATAAAAATTTGTCGCAAAAATACAATAAACAAATTGTACTAAACGGAGACGGCGTTGAACAATTTGAAAAGCGTATAATGAGACAAGTAAAACGTCTTAATATCCCTTTTTCAAAGCTTGAATATACACTTGGTGTACAAAATAAAAAAATAATGGCGTTACACTTTGGAGAAGAAATAAACTTGTTTTATGTAAAAAATTATACAAAAGATGTTCGGTGTTACATGTACATTGTAAATGTAAAAGATTTAATTGAAAATGGCGCCGAAATGCAACATGAAATTGCAACGATTAATACACAATTTTTTAAAATAATCTGTGATGTTATTGATACAAATTTAACTGAAATCTCTTCTAAAGATTATACAGCTATTATTGAAAAATATAAAAAACAAAAAGCTGATTTTGCTAGAAAAACTGACACATTTTCATCATTTATTAAAAGACTTGAGGACGAAGAAAAAGCCGAAGTTAAAAAATATAAAGGTTTATTTGCAAATGAAACATCAGGTATTCGTAAAAATACGTTGGAAACAGAATATCAAAATATGATTTCATCTTTTATGAAAAAAAAGATGGACAAAATGGAGTCAATGATTGACAATACATACATATTTCATATTTTCTTTCTTCTTCTTGAAGAAATATCATTTGATAATTTTATAATGATTAAACGTACTACTGCAAATTTTGAAAAACTAAAGGCATTATTTGATTAAGTAGCTGTATTATTTTATATAATTTATATAAAACTACCTTTCTAACTAATTATTTTGACGTGTTTTGTGAAAAATCACTCTTTATCAAGTCTAAATCATAGCGAAACATGTATTGTTTACATACATTGATATCTTTATCACAAAGAGGGACAATTGTATCTTGTAATGACAGTTTTCCATAAACTACTTTATGTTCTTTTGAAAAAAAAGCCAGCTTTGTAGGAGGATGAATGTACTTGCCAATTTTATAATTCATCTTTACAACTTCTAGTTTTTCAATTTTTTCAATTTTTTCAATTTTTTTTGATACCTTCTTTTCTTTATCTTTCTCCTTCTCTTTTTCCTTATCTTTCTCTTTATCCTTCTCCTTTGTTTCCTTATTCTCTGTAGCCTTGATAGCCTTGTTAGGCTTGATAGCCTTGATATGCTGATTGCAATATTCGCCCGATTTTATTTTTTTTCCGCATGTCTCTCCTTTTCTCGGTAGACGTGTAAATGTGTACACACAAAAAAACACCGGATCAGAGTTAAATATCATCCATTCACGTTTAATATCGTTCATGTCAATATTGTATTTTGCATTGATACGCTTAAAAAAAAGTTCAGTGTGATATTGAAAGATATTTTCAAGTTTATTCATATTTCAATCCGCGATTTGATTATTTAAACTTTTATTAATTAATTAAAAACATTTATAAAATTTTTCAATTTTATAAGATAAAGAAAAGATGCTGAATCGTGGAAATATCGAAAAAGCAAAATATATGAAAAATAATGTAAATAAAGTCTACTACTCTACGCAAGCAGATACGCGTCAAGTTGTCACCGATTTTGATCATTTTCCATATCAACGATTTTATAGAGGTATTCATACCACCGAATACCCCACTATTATCGAAAGAGAAGCAGGTTACAGAAAACAAGAACAACCGTGTTACAGAGAAAAACTTATTGTTAAATCAGAATACCCCAAGCATTGCTTTGAGGGCCCTGCATCTGTTGTCTATCCTTGCTACCCTGATTACTTGCGCAAGTACTCTGATAAGGCTGAGATGGAGATCATGTTGAACAGAGTGTGCGTGGATCGTTCTGTTTAATTTACAAAAAAAGTGCTACATAATTACTAAACTTAAAAAAATTTTTCTTCAATCAGTGGCTTGCACTGTTTAATAATTTCTAAAAACTCATGATACGTTTTTCGCATACATTCTTTGTGTGGTGAAGACAAAATAACATTTCCACTCTGAAATACAAGAAACGTATTGTATCGCACTTTTTCTCGTTCTTTGCGCTTATCTTTTTCGTCCAAAGACTCAATATAATCCGCGTACGTAAATGCATCATTCTGCCACTCCTCGTTTCTGCAACTTATCTTTGTCATTGGTATATTATCAATGTTCTCCAAGGGTATTTTAATGTTTACGCCTGTATAGCCAAAACTTGTTTCCAATAATGAATAATACCTTGTTTTTGTGTTGATGTATTCATCTAAATTTTCTCGATTGATACAGAAGCCTAAATTAAAATTAATATTGGTCATTACCGTGATAAAAACAATTTCTGAAAACTGACCACACACTTGGATGATTTTTGAGGTGCCTTTTGTGTATTCATAAATAAACTTCATGCATTGGTGTGAATGCAATTCATTTTTACATCCCGTAAATTGAAATTTACCGTTTTTACTTACCTTGAAATTTATAAATTTATTATCAAGGTACATCACAATCGTCAAGCTGTTTCGAAAAAAACGTTTTGCATTTTTCTTTTCGCGAAGATTAACACCCTTTAATTTATTGCCAAGTTTTAAAGTTACAATTTGCCCATCTAGCAACTCGATTTTTTTTTCTTCCTTTTTTTCTTCTTTTGATTTACGTCCTCGTTTTTTTGGCACAACTGTAAATTCTGTCACTGACAAGTGATTAAACAATTCATTGATATCCACTTTCCAATTTGTTTTGGCAATAATCGTCTCTGTGGAAATCACAATATTATTAAAGACGTTTTCCTTTGAATCCGTCATACTTTCTATTTAAATCGTAATTATTTAAATAACAATTCAATTTTATTTAAATAGGTTTTTTAGTAGTCTTATACTACCGCTTTTTGTGAAAAAGACGTAGTATAGTCTTTAATAACGCCACCCGCTTTTGTATACACTTTTTTGCGTTGCGCAAAATGTTTTTTTAAACCTTTATGATTGTCCACAAAATCAAACACAATTGGCTCTACTTGCTCTGTACGCATCACACGTGCCAAATACTGGATAAAATACTCCTCCATATCCGACGCGATCACCAGCGCATCAAGAATATCGTGTGAAAATCCCACTCCGCATTTTTGAAGACTCGCCACAATAATACGCGACTCCCTGTCGAACGTGTTTGTATCTTCAATCATCAAGGACACCTTTTCACCGTATTCATTCTCTAATTTTTCCGCAATGTATGTCGCTTGCTGGACACGTTTGCATAGCACCAAAAAATGCCGTTCTGGAAACGCGCGAATAATCTCTACAATCATATCATTACGCCCTTGGTGCAAACACTGCGATGTTAAAAGCGCATTCCAATTGCTAGATTCCTCCTCAAACTCAATGCCTGTATCCACTTTATACACCGTATGTTTATGATACAGCTCGCGTCGAATGCTATTGTCGGGTCCAAAATACAAATCAAGTAATCCATCCATGCCATCGGGACGCGTTGGTGTCGCGCTCAGACCCAGCACGTAACGCGGGCTTACATAAAACATTGATTCTGATAAACTTTCCGCCATAATGGCATGAATTTCGTCCACGACGACAAACCCAATGGTCTTGAAAAAATCACGACCCAGTTTTTTCATATTTCGAGCATTCACTATAAAAAAGTCTGCTTTTTCATTATACTTTTTCATACTAGGCTTGACAAACTCAACCGTCGTATCCTCTCCTGTAAACCGTCTGATACTATCTCTCCATTGCTCCATCAATACAATGCGGTGGCATACAATCAGCGTCTTTAATTTAATAACCTTTGCCGCCAAATAAATAGCCAAACATGTTTTTCCAGCGCCTGGATAAAGCGATATAAGCACACACCCAAATTTGTTTAGTCGTTGCAAGCATTCGTCTTTGATTTCCAACTGAATGTTTCGTAGGGCGCTTGTAAATGGGACAGAAATAACGCCAAATTCACCCCGATCACGTCGTTGGCATTTTTCAAGATGGTGCAATGCCCAATGAAACGGTACATAATAACACTGTTTTTCGCTGTGTTGTAAAAACGCGTTCAACGGTGTTTCAATTATTTTAAACCCGGTACGCGGATTGTATGAACTTTCGCTTTTAATAACTTTAACCTCATTAATGATTCGGTCTTCGTCAGATACAGAAAGTTGATGACTATAAATACAAATAGACATTTGGAATAAATTGATTTATACTTTATTAAATCAATTTTAGATGTTTTCAGAGTTTCAGAGTTTTCAGCGTTTTCCACCTTTTCCGCCTTTTCTACCTTTTCCACCTTTTCCATCCTTGCCTCCAAACAAATAATACAAGCAAATTGCAACAATAATAAAAAGACAGCCATATATTAAATAAATTATATTTCGGTTTTCCAATAAAACCCCGACCGATAAATCTCCGTCAAATAAACCCCCATCCGATAAATTTGCAATAGGAGGTGTACATGTATATGCTGTATCGCATGTCGTCTTGTTAAAAATAGGTTGATCCTTTGTAGCGGTCACAATTGTATCGGGTTCAACTGTTAATATACCATCACACTCCATACCATTTTCAGCCACATTTTTTGTCTCAAATGCAACATTTTTGTTGATATCAGGAAACGTAGTTCCGTTCTTGTCTACTTCCTTGTATGTTTGATACATTGCATATTTAAAATAGCCTTTTTCTCCCCAATTTGCAGACCATGAATTACGGCATACCCAGTATTCTACTTTGGGGTACACGTATGTATTATTATTAATGACAGCAGTCACATCTTTCTCAACGCCCCACCCAACAATTGAAATGGCATGTCCGCCCAAAATATCGTCTCGATTAATAGTTTTATCAGTCACATAATTAACACTGTGTATATAAATTCCTTTTGTCGAACTAAATATGCCATTGGTATTATCTGCGTGAATAAAATTTGCGTATACCACAAACCCGCCAATAACAGCCCCAAATTGCATAAGATGTGTTTTTATAAAAGGCACACTCGTTGTAAGCGTTTTATTTTTAATCTTGTACATTTTTGGTATATCGCCCTCACAATGTCCGCATTTTGGTATCATTTCTTCCATTATTTCGTCGGGCGTTTTTGATGATTCTGGATTATCTTTTTTTTTATCAAGATGATTTTCGCCTTTTCCATTGCATCCTTTATTTGCATCACACAATTTATAGTAATCTTGAGAACAATTAGAAGGAAGTCCGCCTTTATTAGTTATATCATCAAGAACAAGTGATGGATTTCCCCCTTTACATTGTGCGTTATCTGGCAGACAAGACAGGATATACATTGGGCTAAGAAACGGATTGTGCTTTAATTTCATCCCAAACAAAAAATTGTCGGATATCGTTGTAGAAATAGATACAGCATAACAACTACCACAAAGTCCTTGATTTACTGGGCGAATTGTATTTGCTTTCAAACGTTTCATTGTATCTGTATCCGTCTTATCGGGCGTGTAATTATTCCAGTTTTCTGGTAAAACAACATCTTTGCCAAGCTTGAATGTATGATTTACATTTTTATGTTTTCCACCCTGACTAAAACTTAAATTGCATGTCATTGCAGGAATTTGTGTAAGTCCAACGCTTGATTCATCTGGTGAATAGCGAAAGCTTTTAGGAGCTTTTACAAAAACTGGGAGTGCATTGCTAAAAATGTTACTGTTGCTCATTTTATTATATATTTATTAACAAATTATTTACCGCTTTTTTCAAAATAGGATAAAGTGATAACAATATAAAGTAGGGTTATGTTGCGGTTCTAAATACTTAACACGTGGGATTATCTTTATCTTTATTTTTTATCTTTCATCAAAAATGTGTGTATATACCACCCAAGTGACATGTATTCCATCGCCAATTTATCGCTAGGCATGTCACTTATTTTTATGTGTTTAGAAAAAGTGTGCTTGACATACAGTAATGAAATATCTTGAAGTATATCGTCTTCCAATTCGTTATTTTGTATTTTTTCAATTAATGTTTCTAGGTAATTAATCATGTCTTTTTGCGTAAACATTTTGAAATCCAACTTGATTTATATATACTCTTTATATATAAATTAAATGATTAATTATCTTATCTTTCTTTCTTTCTTTCTTTCTTTCTTCACACCACCTAATCTAATTATTACCCGATTGGCACGCGTTGCACGCGCTTCTGTATCCTGCAATAGCAGAATTGGCACGACGGTGTTCAAAATTTTGTCTGGCACGCGTGTCAACGTAATTTTCTCGGGTTGAAGTATAATTCGTCGGCATGGGAACACAAGTACCACCATTGGCTCCACACGTACCACCTGTATTTTGATTAATTTGCTTAGGTATTTGAAAACCAGTACTAGCATTTTGGTTTTCCACTTTTGTATTAGCAATAGTACGATAAAGTGTTTCTTTCTTTTTATAACTTTCTGTAGACGGAACAACACCGCTAAAAACAGCAGGGTTTTGGTAGCCTTGCGCATCAAGTGTAACAAAGTCAATGTATCTAGGACGTTGCTGATTTTCAACAACGACGCGGTCCTCGGCCGATTGACAGCCCGGTGCTTTCGTGTAAAATGAATCAAAAGCAACGATACGACCAAATGTATCCAAACCATTCCACACGGGGCAGAGGGTATTGTCAGGGTTTTCGTAACGATCGGACCATAATTTATTTGCCCATCCGGTATTTACGCTACAAGTTTGTACAGCACCAGTTAATGACATCATCTTTTTATTATCAGAAAAAATAAATAATTTTATTTTTATTTATTTTCACTTTTTACTTTCACTTTTACTTTTTACTTTTACTTTTTACTTTTTACTTCTTTTACTTTTTACTTTTTCACCGCCTTCTCTTATTTTCACAGCATGTTGACTACCTATTTACACCTTCCTTTTTTATATTTGACGCGAGATTGTGGCTCCAAATAGTTAAATTAAACGTTACATTTTTGGTACGGCTTTTTGTGAAAAAGCGGTGTTATTTTGTAATGATCTGTTTTTCTTTGAAAAAATGTTCAATTGCACCACAAAGCGCTTTTTTATTTTCGCTTGCCCAATAATGCATCCTAATAAGTTCCTGACGAGATAACTTTTTTACATCTATTTTGTCAGTATCTATATCTGGATTATCTGCAAAGTCCCTTTTCAATTCCTGATCCGTTTTTTTATCTTGTTTATAGTCGGCTGGTGCCTTTATCTTGAACATGTAAATCATCGTAAGCAATTTTTTCTTTGGTACAGACTGCACGCATTTAACGCCTTTATTAATTTTTCGCGTATCTTTATCTTTGTAAACGTCGTCCTTCTCCTCTTTCTCCCCCTTCTTATCTTTTCGTACAGTTTTTGCCGGGATATCTTTCTGTTGTTCTTTAATCTTGAAAACACCTTTTTCATCGTATAATCCTTCGTATCCGTACTCATTTAATTCTTGTTTTTTAACTGGTTGTTTGATATCTACATGACAATTGTCCCAATTTTCACTTTTATTTTTTAAGCATCTATAGTTTTTCTTTCCAAGAAATGACGATACAGTCATATCTCCACTTTTAAATACATAAGATGCAAATTGGGCTAGAATAAAAGCTCTGATAGGATCAACACCTTTATCTGTATACCCCTTTTCAACTGAAAGTACAGCAATTTCAATCATAAGCTCCTTTGCATTTTTGCTAAATTTGTCCAAAATAGTTTTTTTGACATCTTTATCTTTTTCAGCTTTTAAGCGTCCAAATAAAGTTGGAAGATATTTTCCATATAATTTATTAATTTCACTGTTAAAATTAAATTCTAATTGAAGTGGAATATGCGTTGTATAAAATACATCAAATAAAGTTGAATCGTATATATTAAAAGATAAATAAAGAGTGTTTTTAGAATACTGCAAATAAAGGTCAATCCCATATACCGTCTTTATAACAATTTTATGCTCTATTGCATACAATATGCTTTGAATAAACAAATGATAACTTTTGTCCGTATAGTTTTTATACATATCAAAAAGTGTAATAGAGGATTTGTCTGCAAATGTTGTCTTTATTCTCTCAACTACACCAGATATGTCATCTTTGCTGTAAAAAAGGTGATACGTCGACTCGT
>Ga0136644_10001935_pt1 | contig 16121 bp, 14 predicted proteins | sample C_130820_EF_Meta_FD_94780 | JGI IMG/M metagenome (GOLD analysis project Ga0136644, IMG submission 94780) | Freshwater microbial communities from Lake Croche, Canada to study carbon cycling - C_130820_EF_MetaG (v2) (version 2) | ecosystem: Environmental > Aquatic > Freshwater > Lake | place... | reverse complement strand
TGTGTCTCCTGTACATTTTTTCACACGGTGATCTTCAATTTTTTTACAACGACTTTTGTATGAACAACACCGTTTCCTTGTGCATTTTTCCAAGTTATACATCCATTTTTTCAATGGTGATAATGACTGGGTTTTTTCTACTTTTTGCAAGCATTCCTCAAACGGATTAGCGGTAAGATAGGCTTGATAGATGCCGCGAATTTTTTCATTTGGTAAAATGTATTGAAGGCAGTGAAAAAAACGAATATAAGCCCTTTTTCGCGTCTCTGATATTTCCAAATTATAATTAAACACGACGCAATACAGAAAATCGATTCCTGTCATACAATTGATAGACCTTATATAGTCTTCGTAAAATGTGTCAACCTCCCTTAAACTTGGGTCATCGTTTGTAAGATATCCCTGATGACGAAGCTTGTCATTCACACAATTATGTATGATGTAAAGCCATTTTGTTAAAGCACGTTTGGAGTGCGTTTGAACCGGGTATAGTGTAATGTATTTTTTATAAGACCTACGACAATAGATACAAGGCAGTATGTGCTGGATACTATTAAAAAATGTTCTATAACAAACGGCATTTTTTTCGTCGTAACTGTAAGCAATTGAATGGGTGAGTTTCCATCCATCTTTCCCCCAAAAACTGGTATTCATATGATTACTTTATATAAGAGTAATCATTTTTTTGCTTTAAAACTTTTTATAATTTAATAGAATGAATATAAATAAATAAATAAATAAATGTATACAGCTATTATAGTTGAGCCAAGAATACATAATGCATTACCATTTGTATTGCAAAATTTTAATGAAAATTTATCAGATGAATGGTCTATTTTAGTTTTTCATGGAACAGAAAATAATATTTTTATTAAAGATTTTATAAAAAACTCGAATATTACTCGAATAGAAACAGTCGAATTAAATATTAAAAATCTTACAACAGAAGAATATTCTAATTTACTAAAAACAAAAGAATTTTATAATTTAATAAAAACTGAAATATTTTTAATATTTCAAGTGGATACGTTAATCATACCAGAAAATAAAAATATTATTAATGAGTTTTTAGAGTATGATTATGTTGGATCTCCATGGGAAGACAACTCTATTGGTAATGGAGGACTCTCTCTTCGTAAAAAAAGTAAAATGTTAGAGATTATTGAAAAATGTCATCCAGATTTTTACAAGAATGAAGACGAGTTTTTTACAAAACAGTTTGTAGTACCTTTACACAAACCTTCTTTTGAGAACTCAAAAAAATTTTCAGTAGAATCTGTTTTTTATGAAAATCCATTTGGTGTTCACAAATTTTACGAGTATTTATTACCAGAAAATACAAATATACTTATTAAAAAATATCCTATTTTACAAACACTTATAGACTTGAATAAAACTATAAAAAATCCACTAAACTTTCCAATCACAATAGTCTATAAAACATACAAAAATGATTTAGAATGGTTAAAATACAGTTTGTTATCTCTTTTAAAATATTTAGATTTTTCTGTTATTTTTGAAATCATAATTTATACACATAATGTTGTTTGTTCTGATGTAAATGAAATAATAGACTTTATTAAATTGAGAAATTGTATAAATGTTAGAGTGATTCCTGTTCATTATAATTACCATGGATATATTAAGCAACAAGTTGTAAAATTAACCTGTTACAAAGATTGTCTTACAAAATATATTTTATTAGTTGATTCAGACTTAATTTTAAAAAAATTTTTTAATCCCTTAAATATGATCAAAAATGACAAAATTGAATGGGCTTATTTACCTATTGAGAATGATCCAAATAATCACGTATTTAATGTATGGAAGACCGCTTATAAAAATATCACAAAATCTGAAAAAACTGTTCATTATATGAGTAATGGTTTTCCTTTCATTTTTACAAAAAAAAGTATGGAAGAAGCATCTGATAAGTTTATCGAATTAAATAATATGTCTTATGAAGAGTATTGCTATAAAAGATGTACGGAAGAAAATATTTGTATTAATCAATCAACTAAAGATATTTTTGGTAAATTATCAACAATCTTTACAGAGTTTGAATATATTGGATTTTTTTGTCATCATTTTTCACAAGACTATATATTTTATCCTATACAAAAATGTAAAATGGCAGAACAATGTGAAAATTATGATACAGAATCATATTTTATACAAAATTGGTCACATGGTGGTTTAAATGAAAACATAAAAAATAAAATACAATCTATCCTAGGAAAAACAGACGTTATACAACATTATGAAAAAAAAACTATTATTTTTGTATGGTCACAAACATACTCTAATATAGTATCTGATAATACAAACAATTTCTTTGGACTAGGCGATATATTAAGAGGAACTATAAGTATGTATCAATATTCTAAAAAGTATAACTTTAGGCTTATTGTTGATACACAATTGCATCCTGTTTCTAACTATTTAAAAGTGCAATCACACGATTATTCTGAGCTTGTAAAACAACGACAAAATAATATATCTTTTGTGCACCCTGACAAAATAGATAGTTTTTTAGCATCAAATCAAGACTATTTAAATTTAGTATTTAGTAATAGTCATCTTATAACAGAAATAACAGAAGACTGTAAAAATTTTATAAAAATGCTTTTAACTCCTAAAGATGAATTTAAACAATATATTAACGGAATTTTGGATTCAAAACCTCTTCCGCTTAATCATTCTATTTTACATTTTAGACTAGGTGACTCATTGATGATAAGAGGAGAACAAAAAAATTTTGATACAATTTTAGAAATTATGAATAAACACAAAGAAAATACAGATGTTTTGATGAGTGATTCTGAACGTTTTAAAGAGCACTTGATGATTAATTTTAGTGATATATTTTTATATCATATAAATATTGGACATATTGGTTATAAAGAACATTCTTCTATTATAAGAGATAGTTTATTTGAGTTTTTTATAATTATTATGGCAAAAAAGATAAAAACATATAGCATTTATGGATGGATATCTGGTTTTGTTAAAATTGCTCATGATATATACGATGTACCGCTTAAAGTTATAAAATAATAATATTATTCATTATTCATCATTCATTATTCATCATTCATTATTCATCATTCATCATCTTCAATAGTAATATTACTATTATAAGAGTCAGCTAGTTCTTCCAAAGTAAATCCATAATATCCGTGACTATTACTCTGAAAGTGTTCTAACCCTTCCATATACACATTTTTTAAATTTTTTAGTTGAATATAATAGTAAAAAAGTCTTTCATGATAGAAAGCTAATTTTTTAGAGTCTGCATTTTTTATTTGTAAATAATCAGGGTAATACCAATCTACAAAATCTTTTAATATTGTTCGTTTAATGCAATGATTTGTGGTGGAGTACCAGTCTGTAATATTATATAGTTTTTCTCCTTTTGATATAATAAATTTGTATAAAATATCAGTCTTAATGTCATTTTTGTATTCCGCTTCAAATCCCTTTATAAATGAAATAACATCCAAGTGTTTAAGTGAACTTAAAGTTTCTTTAAAATTTTCAGATAATTTAACATCATATTCAAGAAGACACAGATGTTCGTCATCTTTAAATAAATCATTTTTTATAATAGCATACCACGCTGTAAATGTAAGCAATGATTTTTCGTATTCAATGTTATCTTGTAGATCTCTAACTATAATTACATCTGGGTAAACAGTTTGGTCAAGAGTGTTTGACCCCACAAATAAAATAGTTGGATTTTCATAAGTATTATATAGTTTTTTGACAAGTTCTTCTGAATGACAAATAAATACTATTTTTACCATTTTATATTTTTATATTTTTACAATTATTTAAATCATTAAATAATTAATAAGGGCATCTCACATTTTGAAGGTACTTTTTAGGGAAAAAGTATGTCTCTATATTATATTTATATAATAGTATTGAAAGAAGGCTTTGATCATGTCGATGATCTCTAAAATAGTGTGAATTATAATCTGTATCTATATCAATATTATCTGTAATATGATCTTTTGTACAACACATTTCTAACCATTCTTTTATTAATTTTAAAGAGCAATCTGTTTTTTTAATAACAATAAAACCTGCCCAACATTCAATACAGCCTTTATTATAGACAAGATCTTCCATTTTGTATTCATATACGACTTCTGGTTTACAGTATGTCATCATATGATTTATCCCTTCATTTGGTTTATTATGCCACACTACTATATCAGTTTTTTTTAAATGATCTTTATACAAGTCTTTAAATTCTTCTGTAAAATAATAGTTTGAGTCTGAGTAAATTAATATCTCATTATCTTTCAAGTCTTTCAAGGTATAATAAATAATATAAGGCTTCCAAAGCCAGTATCCACCTCCTCTATGCTGTGAAAGAATATGTTGATATTTATTTTTAAAGTCAGTGTCAATTTGTTTTTTATCAAAAATAATCGGTTTAAATTGTGAGTATGTTTTTACTGATTCAATAAGTGTTTCATTTTCTTTTGTATAATTACCATCATTATAAATTAAAAAGTTCATTTATTTAATTTTTAATTATATAAATATGAATTATTTAGATAATCTTGTTAAGTCTGATATATATATATATAAAAAAGGACATACAAATATTCTATTTATTGGTGGTTGTAGAAGTTTTTGTTATCAAATATATTTTGAAGAACTATGTAAACACCAAGAGTGGTTTCTCAATGCACAGTTTGGAACATCTGTAATAGGTGTACACATCATTAATTTGTGTAAAAGAAATAAGACTGAAAATATGGCATATGCCATAGAAAATGCTGATATAATTATTTGTGAGCAAGTGCGTAATTATAATATTTTAAATACAAGCAAAAAATGCGATGATAATATATTTAAAAATTTTAATATTAAAGAAAATTGTAAAATTATAAATATACCAAACTTGGAGTTAAGATATTATAAAAATGATATTTCGTTTAATTATATAGATGAATTAGCGATCTTAAAGAAACAAAATCTAACAAATTTTATTGAATCATGTAAAAAATACAATTTTAAAGAACTAGCAGATTATGTTTCAATAAATATTAATAAACGTAGATTATTTATTGAACATAACCACCCATCTAGTTGTTTGATATTAGAATTTTTCAAAGAATTAATTAAAATTGTTTTTCAACAAAACATACAAGATAATGTATTAATTATTTTAAATGACATTAAAATATTTGATACTGATTATATTAATAGAACTATTATTGATAATTGTGACTATATATGTGGTTTAGAAGATCATGTTGTATAATTTTTTCTAAAAATCGTCTATTCGTCATCCTCGGTAATATTTTTAAAAATAATTGTGGTACTCTATTACTCAACAAGTATTATTTTAGATAATTGTAATATTTAGTGTAAATATAGTTTAAATAATAGTATTATAATTAAATTATAAATGGAAATTTTATACGGGCTATATCCAACTTATATAGATGTAACATTAAAACTTGATCCAAATAAAGATGTTACTATACCAAGAAATGATATGAAAAGATCTTTAATGTTTGGTGCAGATCCTTTTCCTGGAATAGTTAAACATATTATTATTAAACAAAATAATGAAAAAATATTTGAAGCAGATACTAATGTAAAATTAATAGTAAATATTTCAAAAAATGAGTACAGGATAATCCATAAAAATACATGTCTTCTTGTTGAACCAAGAAAACTATATTTTTTAAAAAATATTATGGAACAAACATACAGTATTTTAAAAGATGAATGGAACTATGTTTTTTATTGTGGAAAAGGTTTAAAATCATACTGGGAAAATGTATTAGAAAAATATGTTAACATCAGAGAGTTAGATGTAGATAATTTTCCAGAACCAAGATTTTATAGTAATTTTTTTAAAAATAAAAATTTATGGGAGTCTATTAAAGGAGAATATGTTTTAACAATACAAGCAGATACGTGGATAGTAAATGATCCTTTATATAATATTTATTTTTTTATGGGGCTAAATAAAAGTTACATCGGTGGAAATGACCATCGACCATTTTGGAGAGAATTAGCAAGACAGGGGCTTGATTTTGAATATTCAAATTTTAATGGTGGTTTATCGCTTCGAAAGAGACTTGATATGATTAAAATTATTGAATCATTTCCACCTGAACAAACTATGGAGCCTCCATCTTTATCTACAAAAATGGAAACAGATGCAGAAGATGTATATTTTACGATTGGATGTAAATTATTAAATTTACCTTTAGGAGATGATGAAATTTCTTCACATTTTTGTTTACATAATGTATACAAAGAAAGTTTTTTTGCTATTCATAACCCAAATAGATCGGTTTACGATCGAATTACATATAGGTATCCAAATTTGAAAAGTCATCCTCATTTTTAGCTTACTATTTAAAAGAATGATTTATATAAATAAATGAAAGTTATTTATAGAATAAGTGATGGGGGCAATAATAAACAAAGGCCAAGCTTTTTTGATAAAAAAGCTTTTTTTTTACACTTTTTAAAGAGATTTAAATCTTACGACATTTATGTTATTGCAGATAACGTATCAGAAGATACATATTCTTTCCTTCAAACCCATATAGATTCCGTAAAAATTATTAGAACAAATCTTCATAATGCAAAATCATTTTTATTTGCAGTAGATTTTGCAATTTCCAATTTTGAGTTACACGAAAAAGTATATTTTGCAGAAGATGATTATTTATATACAGAAGATGCTGCCGACATAATTAAAGAAGGTTTAGATATTTCTAATTATGTTTCGGGTTATGATCATCCTGATAAATATATGAATTATGATGAAGGAGGTCCAAATCCTTATATAAAAGAGGGTGGAGAACTTACACGAGTTGTAATGACAAAAAATAAACATTGGAAGTTTACAAATAGTTGTTGTATGACATTTGGAACACGTGTGTCAACTCTTGAAATGGATAAAGATGTCTATATAAAATATTGTAATGGAAATAATATCGGAGATTTTGGTATTTTTTGTGAACTGATACAATCAAGACAAAGAAAACTTATTTCTCCCATACCAAGCGTTTCTACTCACGTAGAAACACTCTTTTTAGCTAGATTAATTAACTGGGAAAAACAACTCTCAATTTAGAGTTAAACTTATTTATATTGTGTAATATAAATATAATCTTAGAAATCGTCCTCAAACGTCTCCAAATTTGTCGTGCGTTTATTGTCTTGATTGAACGCCGACTGATAGTCCGTTGGACGACTCTCGAAAAAGTTGGACTTGCCCAACATCCCAATCGTCTCCATAAACACAAACGGGTTGGGTGTGTTATAGATCTTTTTATACCCTAGATCCATCGACAGGCGATCTGCCACACACTCAATGTACTGTTCCATACTATCGCTATTCATTCCAAGCAAGCGAATAGGTAGGGCATCTTTCATAAAAATCTTGGCCACTTTTACACCGTCATCAATAAGCGTAAACACTGCCTCCTTGCTTAATTTTGTCTCTAACAATTTATAAATCTCACACGCAAATTGTACGTGCATCCCCTCATCTCGTGCAATAAACTCGTTGCTTTTTACAAGGCCTTGAAGAAACAAACGGCCGTTACTTTTATATCGTTTTAGCCAGAAAATACTGGCAAACGCGCCACTAAAGAAAATGCCTTCGACGACGGCAAAGGCGACTACGCGGTGTGCAAAGGACAGATCGCTTTCAATCCAATGCATCGCCCAGTCACCCAATTTTTTTACGCTTTCAACTGTCTTTATGGACTGGAAAAGAAAGTCTTTTTCCGTGGGGTCCTTTATAAGATTGTCAAGCATTAACGAGTAGGTTTCGCTGTGGATACCTTCAATCATCATCTGGTACGTATAACAGGTAATAGCCTCCATAATCTTGATTTCCTGTAAAAATCGTTTGGACAAGTTAAAATTGACGATGCCATCGCTGGCGGCGAAAAAAGCCAAAACACGTTTAATGTAATGTTGTTCGTCAACGGAAAGCTCAACAAAGTCTTCATAGTCCTTGGAAAAATCAATTTCTTGGGGCTTCCAAAAAGATGAGAGTTGCTTTTGATAAAGATCCCAGAGGCCTTGATATTGGATTGGATACATTGTAAAACGGCTGTTGGATTCGTCGAGAATGGGTTCGGTTGACATCTTTATTTATTTAAAATTATTAAAAGAAGATTTCAATTTTAGCAAGATGGTTTCCAATCAATGCAAATACCTACACCAGCTTTTACATTGAACGATTTTGTATTGATAACTTTAATAGATCCAGTACTATTTAATTTAATATCAATGTTACCCCATACAATACCTTTAGATGTAATCGCAATATCATCTTTATCATTGCTGAAAAAATGAAAACTGTTTGTAGATGGATGGTCACGAAAATAAAAATAGGCATCTAAATTTTTACAATGAATCCAAGTTCTTGGGCTTGATAATAAAGGCTCGTTTAAATCAATTAAAGTTTGGGGCGAATCGTGTCCAAGATATAAGTTATCTTTTACTTTCCATACATCAATTTCTACATCCCATCCTTCCTTGATAAGATTATAAAGTATGGCTGGATTATTTTCTGTCTCTAGACTTTTAGAAGGTCCTTCGCTGTTTCCACGATGCAAAATCCAAGGAGATGGAAGCGTGTTCCATCTTTCAATTATATCCAATGTATTTTCTTTCATACACCATGTAGAAAATCCAGCATTCCATTCGGATGGCTGTAACATCCCAAAATAAGAATGTTGAAATATTTTCATAATTTGTGTTATTTGAGAAAATTCGTGTTCATCAAGTGGTTTAACCCATCTTGCTAATGTAACGTGATAAATGTCCTGAGAATGTGGCTCAGAACAAGGGTACACATTTCGTATTTTTTGCCTGACACCATTATAATCTCTTGGAGGATATCCACACAAAACAATGCCTGTTCTAGATGGAGCAATGCCATTGAAACAAAGATAGTAAGGTGGTAGATCTTTCATCTCATCACGAGCTTTTAAAGACCATTGTTTGATTAATGGAATATAATGTTGTTTTTCATCTTGTTTTATTCCAAATGTATGAAATTGAAAAAATGTATGATGAAGAATAGCCTCATTTGATTCATTTATATCATACCATATAAGTTTGTTATTCCAGTCTGATAATGCGCTTTGAAAATCTTTTAATGCTCTTGTCATACGAAATGTTCCTTTGCACCACATTGCAGCACAGATCGATTTATCACTTGAAAAATCTGGTTGACATACAGGTAGCCTAGAACCCCATTTGCACCATAAACTCTCGTATTTTTCAGACAGAGAAAGATCTTTGTGATGATCAATAAAATCAACGTAATCTTTGGGTATTCCAACACCCCAAAATTTTAAACAATTTAATATCCTTATTTTTTTATTATCTTTTATTGCATAATTGTAGACAGGACAGACATAAAATTCATTATTAACTCGATCATTATACACTATCATTTTTTCAGCATATTTAACATAATCAGATCCTTTTTTCCAAGAATAAATTCCTGTCGTTGCATATGGTCCAATATATTTTTTTTCAGCAACTTCTTTTACCATATCATCTTGACACAATGAGGCATATGACCATTTTAAGTCATCTGGACAAGGATGATAAAAAGTAGAAATACATCCATCGTAATCAGGATGCAATAAAGTTGATAAAAATTCGTCTGAATTCCATTCCAAGTATTGGTCACTATTACCAATAATTAATGGGGTATCATCATTAATGATGTTTTTTAACGTTAAAACAGTACAGACAGGTCCTTCTGTCAATGTCTCAACTGTATGAATGTACAAATTTGGTTTATTTTTAAACAAATGTATTTGATCTTTTCTAACAATCAAGTGAACATCTGTTTTTTCTCGAACATCCTTTTCTTTTGGTAATAAATTTTCAACAACTTCTTCCCACAATTGCCTTCCTCCTATCATTGGCAAAAATGGTTTTTGGATAATATAATCGTCTTTTTGAAACCGAGAGCCAAGTCCTGCCATCGGAATAACAATTCTTAGTTTTGTTAAAGACAGTGGCCTTTTTAAATATACCCTACAATGATCTAGAAAAGATACAGTTATGTCTAAACTATTTACAATAGGTATTACGTGTGCACCGGATTTGTATGCAGCAGTTCGTCCACATAAACTATCTTCAAAAATAAGTGTTTCGGACGGGGTAACATTCATTATCTCCATCAATTTTAAATATCCATCTGGAGATGGCTTTGGTCTTTGGACATCTTCATTTGATAGCGAATATTCAATTAAATGTAAAATATCAAGTTTTTTTAAAACTATATCAAGCGTATTGCGTATAGAGTTTGTAAAGACTCCAATTCGGATACCTTGATCTTTAACCCATTCCAATACAGCTTTTATACGGGATGTAAATGGATAAGCTTGGAGTTCGTATAGAGTATACTCTTGCTTTTTTGTATAGATAAGATCTTCATCTATTTCTAGACACAACTGAGTTTTTATTTTTTTTAGCTTTTCTCGAGTGCTTAGTCCTTCAAGAAATTTATCATGAAAATCGGAATCAATTGATACGGAATTATGGTCATTAAATACTTTTATAAAAATTTTACGATGCAACTCGCATAAATCTACAAGAACACCGTCTAGATCAAATAAAAATGTTGTAATTGTCATTTTTATTTATAATTGCATTTAAATAAGATTTTTATAAAAACTAAAAGGTTATAAAAGAACAGTTTACATTTAAGCTTAAAATTTGTGTTTTAAGCTCTTTTGTATAAGGTCCTCCATACACTAATATAGTAGGATTTATTTCTGTTTTTACTATTTCAAATGGATGAATGCATAAAGAAGATGATGCAATATATTTGTTTTGCTTGGATTTATCATTATCCATTAATCCCTTTACATTTTTATGTATATCTCTTTTCAGTAATTCTTGATAAATAACATAACCATAATGGCCTGCCGGAACAATCCAAATATTTGTATCCGTTTCTTTAAAAAGTATAGAATCAAAACGTTCTTTACGTCTTGAAAAAAAAGTTTTTAATAAAGTGTTGTGTGGTGTGTCATATACAATTTCCTTGAATAGATTACATGTCCTTTCAAAACAAAAAAATCTGAATGATTTATAAACTTTACTTGTTTTGTGCACTGAAATGAATATTTTCCAAATAAATTAAATAGATGAGTAGGCGTAAAATAAAATGTATGTTCTATACTGATCAGATTGATATTATCATCAAGTAGTAATTGTTGCATATTTGGCACAGATAAAATGATTGTTGTAACGTTTGATTTTAAAATATTTTCCAGAAATGTAGATGGATTATGAAGATGCTCAAACACATGGCTCATTATGATAGTTTCATCCTTGAATTTGTAATCTTCACAGTTTCCATTTTTTAAATATATTCTATCATTTTCTGTATCTTTTTCAATAAAATCGATTATAGTATATTTTATATCTGTATAGATGTCTGTAAATTTTTTTGCTAAAATAAGCTGAGCACCTCCTATTTCTAAAATATTATTTTTATAAAGTACATTCTGATAGCTGACGTATCATTATGAGAATTTTTATAAAGAAGTTCTGGGTTAATAAGATCGATATATTGAAGGCTGTAACATTTATCGCATTGTCCTATTTTTATATCTTGTACAAGCTGTAATATTTCATCTTTATATAAGGTTGGAGAAAAAGAAGTATGACTATTAGTCTTATAAACAAACTTTAAAAAGTTATTACAAAATATACACATATATCTAGTCATTTTAATAAATACTAATATTTAAATTATATTATATGAAATTTGGAATTAGATCTGTATATACAACACTTTCAAGTGATTTAAATTTATGTAAAAAATTTGTAAAAAATACGCTTTCCATGGTTAAATTTACATTCTCATTGTACTGATTTATAATTTTTTCCAATGATTTATTATCAATAATTTCATTGCTCATCATATTATAAAATATTTTTATAAACATATCAACATTTGTGATTAAAAATGATTCTGTTATAAGATGTCTTGGTTGGAGTATCCTGGATGTATATAATTTAGAAGAATCAATATGGTTTAAATTTATATGTATTTCTTTCAAAAAATCAAACCTAGAAGTAATCACTAGATCATATTTTATTCCTGTTTCTTTTATGTAATTATCTAGCAAATTTCTTACAGCTTGTCTAGTATGAATCTGTGAAAGTAGATTATTGACAGGATTAATTAACCATTGATTTGAATTTTTGTAAATAATAGTGTCAGTTAAACTAGATGTATCAAAGTTAATAGGAGGTTCATAAAAGTGAGATACTGGTTTATATAATTCATTTAAATTTTCAATTATGTCCAGATCAACTTTTAATTCTTCTTCAATGATGTATCTCCAAGGTGAGCATTCATAATTTTTAAGATTTTTATCAAACCATGTATGATAGAAAAAATCAAATGTAATATCGGGTGTCTTCTTTAAAAAATTCATAATATTATTATATCCTTCTTTAAATCTCCTAGGTTGTCCATATAAACAGTAAGCAACTCTCATTTATTTTATAAAAAAACATTTTTAAATATCTTAATTACTTTTTCTGGTGTATAGTCTTTATAAGCATTCCAGTCTTTGTACCTTTCTGTAGATGGGTTAAAAGTTGTTAAAATGTCTGTTAAAGATTGTTCATCTGTATACCAGATTGCTTTGTCTCCTAATAAATGTGCATGTGCTAAATCTCCTATTTTCATCGCTATTACCGGTTTATTTTTAGATGAAAATTCTCCAATTGCAATCCCATATGTTTCACCCATACTTCTGGCCCATATCATTGCATCAGTTGTATTTATAAATTTAACTTTTTCTTCCATATCTGTTATCATTTGTAGATGAATTATATTAGGAAGGTCCGGGCAAAATTTATTAAAATTTGCAAATAAGAAATAAATATTTGGATTATTCAAAGCAATAGTATAAATAACTTTATGGACAAAATATATATTAAAACTATCTTTACCTCCATATCCACCAAATACTGTTGCATTTTTAGGTATATTTAATTTTTCTCGAAGATCGGTTTCAATTATAGGTAGATTTATCATATGTGGAACAACAGGATACCTGCCATTATTTCCATATACCCATGGAGAGATAGATGCGTAAACATCTCCATGAACTTGATTACACTCAAAAACACAATGGATACAATTTTTAGCAACTTTACTAAAATGTGGATCTATAGAACCACTTTTTATTATATAAATATGAGTAATCTTGTATTGGCTTATGTAGTTATCTGCCTCTTTAAAATCTATACATTCATGAACAATAAACTGCTTTTTAAATTTTTCAATAATTTCTGTTTTATTATTTTGGCTATTTTTATCATAGAAAATAAAAGATTTATTTCCCAATATAGTTTGATTGTAAAAAGCATAATCATATAAACTAGTTGTGGTTCCTCTTTCACATAATTGATTTTCCCAAAATCCAATGTTCATTTAGTGTGTATCACACCTCTTTAAACTTATATTTAAAGATGTGCGCTACAGACTAAAATGCCAAATTAGATAAAACAATTTAAATGATCATTTAAAGTAATAATAAATTATAAACATAATTATGTTCACAAATCGATTAATATATTTACGTGACGTTTTTAATTTTCAACCAAGTGTTATATATGATATTGGTGCACACGTAGGTAGTTGGACAGAAAATTGTAAAAATGTATTCAATAATTCTTTATTTTTTCAATTTGAAGCAGATACAGATAAAAAAAGTTTTTTACAAAAACATCCATCATTTTTTAATTTATTAGGAGATATTGATGATAAGGAAACTGACTATTTCAAGATAAAAACAGAGTGTACGACTGGAAATTCTATATTTAAGGAAAATAGCCATCATTTTATAGATGAAAATTGTTATATAGAAAAAAGACATATGAAAAGACTTGATACTATGGTAGAAGAGCACAATTTGCCTTTACCAGATTTTATTAAATTGGATACACAAGGATCAGAAATACTTATTCTTAAAGGTGCGCCAAGGTGTATGCAAAATGCTGAAATTATTTTATTAGAAGTAAGCATACACGAATATAATAAAAATGCCCCTCTTATTTGTGATGTATTATCTTTTATGAAAGAGAATGGATTTTTAATGTTTGATATAATTGAGAATCACTATATAAATAATATATTAGTTCAAATTGATATCCTTTTTTGTAAAAAAGATTCAAAATTTTTGATTCATTCTTTTTGAGTTAGAGAGCTACTAAAAACTTTTAAATTCATACCCCCATATTCGTTCTTAAAAATAGTTCTACATATAATATTAAAATTATATGTATTTTGGTCTATAATATCAGTCACAAAAATAGATGCCAAAAACTTTAAACGATTCACTCCAATTCACGAACAAAAGTTATATAACCTTTATTTGAAAACTCAAAATAATTACAATGATGTATATCCTCTCCGCATAGTAAGATAATCTTATTTGGTTCATACGTCTGTGTTACTAGATCAAATAAAGGCATTCCTCTATGATAACTTCCATAAATAATAATATCATATTTTTTAGACTTGATATCATCTATAATAGTATTGTTTAAATCATTATTATGCAACTCGTCTTCTAATAAATTTGTATATGTAATACCCTTTCCATACAATGATGAATAATTTATATCTTTTGATTTATATATATGGGGAATTTTAGGATAATCGTGACATTTTTTACCATACAATTCTTTAAATCCGTGTAATGTAAGACATCTTAAATAGTCTGGACCTGTATCACCCGATAAATATAAAATATTTGACACATTTGAAACATTTATTTTATCTAAAATATATTGAGCCATTTTTACAGTTGTCAAGTTGTTTCTGGTATATTCAAGTAATGATTTTAATAAAGATGCGTATTCATCTTTCTCTTCTTGTAATAAACTGTCTATTGTTTTAGAACAAAGTTTTTCGTATAAATAATTTCCCTGAATGATAAGATCTTTGGGTAATAATGTCATTGTATTTTTTGGACAATTTAGTATATCAGGAAAATAAGGTATACACTCGTTCGCTAAAATTTCATAATGTCTCATACAATCCCACCCAGCTTTTTTACACGTTAATGCAAACATCGAAGATTTATATTCATTATAATAATCAGTTTCATTTGTATAGATATATGTATCAAGTTTTCCTGGTATAAGACTTGACATTATTTTTAGTTTGCATAAAGGTTGATTATTTATTTTTTGACTAGGGATAGAAAAATTTATTGGGTATACAAACTGTTTTATCATTTTTTAATATACATTTTTTTAAATAAAAATTTAAAAATGGTTCCAGCTTGAAAAATTATTTTACAGTAATGTGTAAAATAATAAACCCGTCGCGCGGGAACGGGATCCCGCCGCCTAGTCATCCTCCAAATCCACCTCGTTATCTAAATCCTCCTCCTCTTCCTCGATATCGTCTTCATCCAACTCCTCTTCGTCTTCCTCATCCAATTCGTCCACCTTTACATTTTGCAACCCCTTGTCAACACTTAAATTCTCAGGAAGCTTGTATAAAAACTTGTACTTTTTGCACGTTTCAATATCTTTATCCGTCAACGAATCCAGTTTTCCGTTTGGATTTTGTTTGCCAATGACCATCTTTGTTTCCTTATTAAACACCAACCCCGACTCAAAATGTTCTTCATTGCCAAACTTGTTTCGGCGAATCTCCAATGTGCCCGACTTCTCTGCAACGCTTGCCAAGACAGGCGCAGTTGGCGCCGACGCCTTTGATTTGCTACCGCTTGTCTTTACAGCCGGCGATGCGGATGCCGAAGACGACGACCCAGATGCCTTTAGCGAATCAAGCACGCGTTGGATGATTTCTTCCTTTTTACCTGATTGCTTCAACCCCTTGGACTTGCAATACGCCATCAAGTAGTCTTTGGTGCACGTCAATACCTTCTCGGGTGTCATCTCGGAGACATCAACCGAGGCGGTTTTATCACTCTTCTCAGATTTAGGAGACGAATGAGACGAATGAGACGATGCGGATGCGGATGTGGGCTGATCATCGCTCCATAAGGCATACACCTCCGTCTTGTTCAATCCATACTTTTGGGCAATGG